>Ga0256833_1002768_pt1 | contig 12161 bp, 7 predicted proteins | sample 356284metaG_FD_190535 | JGI IMG/M metagenome (GOLD analysis project Ga0256833, IMG submission 190535) | Hydrothermal vent microbial communities from Mid Atlantic Ridge, Atlantic Ocean - 356-284 | ecosystem: Environmental > Aquatic > Marine > Hydrothermal vents | place: Atlantic Ocean: Mid...
AAACCATTCGTCAAACTCTTGCATTGTTCGCGGATAATCAATACCGCCAACCGGCTGTCCGGGGTAAATTTGGGAATTCATGCCCCTATTATACAATTACGAGAGCGAAGTGGATACCCCCTTTAGTGTAATAGTTCACCGCTATCAGCAACTACCTGAAACGTAGCCATACTTTTGGTAAAAGTTCACCGCTATCGACAACCACCTAAAAAAAACCGATACTTTTACAGACAGTACAGGTTGTTGTCTGCAGATGTGCCTCATGCTATGTTTCTGGGTTTCGCTCTTTGTGAGCCCCTGGCATGGTTGATTGTCCCGAAAAAACTCGAGTTATCCATTCATTCAACGCAAACTCAAAGAGTTACGAAACAAAAAGCGCAGATTTTGAGCTTTTTACGCGTCCATCATGGTTGATTATTCAAAAATCGTCAAAAGCGATAACCTTTGGCAGGTTTTCATGATCTTTCCCGCTGATAACAACTGCCGAAGCATAAATAACCATTACCGGAACCAAGACCACTGAAAGACGGGCAAAGGCAAAGATCGGAAGATGAAGGCCAAAATAACAGCCAACCATGAAAATGGGTATTGCATGTATGGAACGGATACCCTGCAGCCGAAACACCTTGATTGCAGAAGCGACAAAAAGTAACAGGAGGGGAACCTGCATAATACTGATTACCAGGCTCTTAAGCCTGGTTTCACCAAGGCTCCAATACAGCAGAGTATTGTAGACCATCTTGCGGAGGAGAAAAGCAGGATGATCCAAGTACCTTTCCAGACTTTTCCGCAGCAACAGAGAATCTGAGGTTGCCTCCTGTTCGGCCAATGGTAAATCCGCCAAGTCCATGGCCCTGATCTCTGCCCGGACCTTCCCATACGCTCTACGCCACAACGCGGCATACGACCAAGGAGCTCTCCGGTAGTCATCGATGAAGCTGTCGCCTATCTGGAAATTGAAACCAGCCAGCGAGTGAACAGGAACAAAACGATGTGTTAACAGCAAATTACGCAGACTCCACGGAACGAGAAGCAGGAACGCGATCACAAAGACACAAAAGGCACCCCGCTTTGGAATGGCCCGTTCTCGTACAATGGCCAGCAGAAAAGGTACAATCACGAGAAACGGCAAAAAAGTTCCCTTACACAGGGCACAGAGAGCAAGCACGAGAGCGAGCACGAGGGCTCGCGAAAATGCCGGTTTCTTGTAATAAAAAAGCACCGCTGCCACCAGGGTCGTGAACAAACAGGTGGCAAGGGTTTCGATCCAGATTCGGCTCGTATACCAGATAAGAAAGGGATGCAGTGCGCAAACGAAAGCACTTGTTACTGCAACCCTACGATTCCACAATGTTTCTGCTATCCGAAAGACAAGCAGACTGGTCAGGGCAAAAAGGAAGCACTGGGCGACCTGGACACTCTGGGGCCACCAGCCATTTGTGGCAGCCAGCATGCCAGCAATAAACACGGGATAGACCGGTCCCCGGTTCACCGAAGGTCGCGGGTCCGGGTAATATGAGAGAGTGGCGTTCTTCCACACTCCGTATCCCATGGCGCCATAGTGATCCGTATCCAGTACGGCATTATAGGAAGAGGCGATCCGGGGGTAAAGGAGCAATGCAAAAACGAGTGCCACTGCCAGTGCCAGAAGGGCTATATAGTAGCCCCTATACCTTGAGCCACTGAAACGCGAAAAGAGTTCTCCCATCTATGTTTTTCTACCCCCCTCTCCCTACAGTCCGGACCAATGACAAGATCGATCAACCGTTTTCTTTTTGTTGTCCCAACTATTGCATTATTGTACGGTTTCTCCTACGTATGACAAGCCATTGTAGCCCAGAGCGCCCACAAAATTTGTGAGGGGACCTGTTAAAATTCCACATTAGCCTCTGATAAGGAGGGTAGCGCACTGGTCAACGGCAGCCGGCAATATTCTCCAGGTCCTGCAGCCAGCATTCCACCAATGGCATCTCTTTTTTCGGAAAGATTCCCGCCCGTACCAACGTCTCGTAGCAACCATAAAGAAGATTACCCATGTCGTTTCTGCCTGTAAACGATATTGCCTCCAGCAATTTTGCAATTTCCATATTTTTCAAATATCCCGGTATTTCATCTTTAAAGTCCTGCCTCATATTATGAAAGTTTCTTTTCTGCACCACATCCGGGGCATGGAATATCACGCCCTTGTCAATCTCCCAGAGGCATCTTTGCGCAATAAAGCTCTTCCAGATGTCGCACATCCTGAACGAACAGTGACTCGGTATATACAGGAGCGGATACACTTCAGGCCAGAACCATGTATTCTGGGTGTTGAAAGGACACCAGTTGCCCGGCAAGAGGTGAATGGAAAGATCCCTCCGACAGGAGAAATCGAAATCCCGGTCGAAAACCATACGCCAAATGGCATCGACATCCGGCGAACCATTGACAAGACCCTGGTGAACAGGGGAAGAACAACTCTTTTGGATCAATTGTTCTGTTGGGATGACCGCCTGCGGCACCCGTTCCAGAGGGAACCCCCTCGGCCAGATGAACTCATCAGAAAAATTTTGATATACATTATACCATTCTCCGCCCGGTCTTCCGTTTTCAGTTAGTTGCACCGGGACAACCCTGCAATTGTCCACCTCCTGCCTGCGCACCCCCCAATGCGACATGGGCATATTGTCATCATCTGTCTCATAGATCACACTGGCATGTTCCGCAATAGCCAAGAGATAACCGATATTCTTACGGGCATAATGCCCGACGGGCAGTTTTGCAGGCAGCCTGAAAGGGAGGCCGGGCTGATCGGCGAACGCGAAAAAACGAACAGATTTTCCACTGTGGAGGCCTTCGCAATTATACTTTTCAGGGCCTTTGCGGTCACCCACAACGACGATGGTGCCATTCACGCCCTCCACTCGGCGCAAGAGCTCTAAGACGGATTCTGTCGGAGGCTGAACCGTCGTAATGACACAATACATCTTTTTCATAGATGTCAGGAACCCGGAACCTTACCTGCAAGCTGCCAAAGAATGCGCAGCGACTCGGTCACGCTCGAGGCAGCAACCCGATGACAGGTACAACGATAATGAATGGGGACCTCGACCCAATGAAATCGATGCATCATGACCCGTATTTCCGTCTGAAAAAAATGTGCTTTGCTCTGTACACCCTGCTGAAGAACATATTCCAATGCTCCGCGGGTGAAACATTCAAAACCGCTGGTCATATCACGCATACCTGTCCCCAGCAACAGGTTGGTCAGGAGAGTTCCACAGAAACTCAGCATTTTCCGCCTAATCGATCCTGAAAAGCCCCCATTTTCTATAAAACGGCTGCCAGCGGCAAAATCATATCCTTTCTCCATCGCCTCCAGGAACAAAGGAATCTCACGCGGGTCATGACTCATGCCGCCGTCCATCTCCAGAATCCACTCACAGCCTTTGTCCAGAGCTTCTATGTAGCCGCGGAAATAGGCATCTACAACATTCCTGTCCTCCGGTGCCCAGACCAACCGGACGCGCTCATCTTTTCTGCAGTATATGCCGACCTTATCCCGAGTATTGTCCCGACTGACATGGTCAAGAATACAGAACACGCGATCCTGACGAGCGAGATGCGAAGTGATACCATCCAACAGTAAATCAATGGTTTCCTCCTCATTGGCCAAAGGGAGAACAATGCCCAGTTTTTTTCTTTCTTGCCACATCCGTCCTATCCGGTTTGCAGGCAGAGTTACCTTCGTATTTCAAGGTACATTTCCTGACAATCGCTCCGATTTTGACCAATTGCGAATGCAATCGGCCACAAGGCCGGCAAACCTGATATTTCCTTTCCTCGAAAAATGCCCCTCATCAATAAAATCATCGGCATACCACCGCTGCTTCAGGACTTCATCGAGTACCTTGCAGTTCTCCTCCCCGGAAGAACAGACCTGTAACAGCCGATCATTAAACCGGGCCATCAGATCCGGCAGGGCTCCATTCCTGATATGTTCTGTCCACCAGTGGGACGCATTTTTATCAGCAAACCTATCATAATCAAGTAGTTGCGGAACAAACACTGCCCGTGCGCCGATATGTTCTGCCAGCAGTTTCAAAGTCTGCAGATTTCTCATATACAGTTTGTCAACAAACGGGTCCGGTGTATCGAAGAGCTTGACAGACCGTCGCTTCGGATGCCAAAACCGTTTTTTCATCTGCTCCACGAGCCATATTGTGGCCAGGAAGGAGCCAGCCAACTGCCATTTCCTCTGTTGGCCGAGCACCGGTAAGCCGAGGTTACTGTACTGCCGCATGCCATGGCCGTAATAGTCTGGCCCCGTATCCGGTTCGTGATAATTACTGATATCGTTCCAGCCTTCAAAAAAAATCACGAACTGTGGCCGCTGTTCCGGGACAAGCAAGGCCATCTGAATAATATTTTCTACAGTGGAATAACCGGGGACACCATAATTAATCACAGCAAATCCATCGCCGAGTTCCTGCTGCAGCAACGCCGGCCAGCTGTCAGCATCCGTCACCCCTGTACAAAAGGTTGTGGAACCACCCAATACTGCAATCTGTATACGATCCTGGCCCTGAATATCCGCACCTGTCCAACGGGTATGCAGAGGCGTGGTGGTTATCTTCTTGTCCCCTTCGTCTACAACGACAGATGCCCGGGGCCTGGCGACCAGGTAGGGATGAATTTCAAAAAGCCTGCTGTGCAGGGGGGCCTGATCAAGGAAGAGGGGGCGACCATTGTGGACAAAATACAACAGTTGAGCTGCCAGTTCGAAACTGATAACAATGGTACAAAACACCATGAAATTGACGGCCACAAGAACCGAAAGTCTCTTCATCGCAACCCTCACGGGATGTCCAGCCGTTGGTTTTTCCGACCACAATGATATAAGCGGTCACAGGTTCCGCAGATTCGTGCAGGCGCTCCTGGCCGCTATAGCCTACTGGTATGCGGGTGGGGGCGACCGCGCGAAGATGCGCAACTTGTGGCCGCTTACTCTTTATCGCCTGTCTCGTAGTAACCTCAGCTGTACATGGATCAACGATGGCCGTCTATATAGCCCGTTATCCGGGCAGGCCCGCGAGCACGTGCAGAGAGCGTGCTGTGAACTTCCATTGTGTCAATGCAGGAGTAAATGATAGATAGAACTCAGACTGCGAAACCTCCCGGACATATCGCCTTTCGGAATAGTGGCCAAGGACACCCGAGCCGTTGCGGAATCGGCAGTCAACGCCCCATTGATTATGGCCCGGACACGATAGTAATAGGTTTTGTCTTTTGCAAGCCCAAAAATGTCAACCCATGAGACATTCCCAACAGGTTTATCGTCGTAACCCGGCACCAGTGACATGAACTGCGGGTCCGTGGCCAGATCTATCCGGTACTCATCCACTCCCCCGCCAAGGGCCTCCCATTCTGCCTTGAAGCCATCGGCCCACACAGCAGATGCTCCGAGACCGACAACCCGCATGAATCTGGCAATCTCGGCGACATGAACTTCTCCTTCGCTAATCCAGGCGATGTGATTCTGACTGATAACTGGCGAAAGGTCGTCACGGGAATTATCAGTGATTCTCGAATATCCCCCGGAGAGCGAGAAAAGAAAAATCTCCCGGTCTGTGCCGTCACTACGGGCCAGGACATTCTGCCGGCCTTCAGAGGAAGGGCTGTGCTCCCAGTCAAATTTCTCCGGGGCCGGTCGCGCTGCCGAAAAATCTGCGTTTAAATCATAGATCCAGTGAGTTACAGCACCGTCGCTGGTCTCTTGCGTCCAGAGTACATACTGCGTATTGATATGAGGTGTTCCGCAGTCCATTGCGGGGTCCGAAATAACCATCGGACCACTCTGGTTGGCAGCATCGTACAACATGATACGGGCCGGTTCATAGGAAACGGCAACAAGTTGTGAAGCCCAGACAACACGGCCATTTGCAACTTCTGGAGCAAAATTGTCGCCGTTATCCGCCAACGAGATCTCTCTTCCTCCCACAGGGCTGCCGCCCGAAATCCGGTACAGAAAGATCCGGTTACCTCTGCCATGAACATGTTTTTGCCAGACCACATAATCCCCATCCGTCTTCGGCAGGATATCATCACTGTCGTCATCCGTAAGCTGAATCACGGTCAGTGTCTTCAGATCACAAAGAAAGACCTCCCAGTCAGCGGTACCGGAAGTACTCCCGGCCAGGCCACCTTTTGCCTGCCAGACCAGGGTCATTCCATGCAACATGGGAAAAGAGTTCACCGAAAGGTCGGGAAAAACAGAGCTGTCCCAAAGCTCGCCCGTATCGGCTTTCAGTATCGCGGGTGAGCATAGGGAAAAAAAGGCGACCAGCGAACAAAACATACAGAATCGTAATTTCATCAATTCATTTCCCTAGTTACGATAAGCAACCATGCATTGACGACACAATGCCCTATAAAAACGAGGTACACGTTCAGCAACACGCCATCTGCACGCGCTCGCGGGTAGCCCCTCACGAGATGACCAACCACCGGTTTTTTCAACCACAGTGCTGTAAGCGCTCTCGGAGGACGCAGATGTGTGCAGGCATGCCTGACCGCTATATCCTACCTCTGTGGCCAGGCAGCCCCATCTGTTCCCTTGTTTCTGATATGCATCCATTCATGTCAATGTGCCCAGCTGAACATTTCAGGCGGCTCAGGAACGTTACCAGGTGATCGGGTCGCTGCCTCCAAAAGCACCCAAATCATTACCGTCATCGCCGCTGTTTTTAGCCGGAGAATCGGATGCGAGGCGATAATCTTTTGCAGCACGATCAATAAATCGCGGATCGGCGAACAGCTCGTGAGGATTACCGGTGAAACCACATCCAGATATCTGAGGAGGAACAAAGGTCAACGTGCCGTTATTGCCGTAATAGAGGTTGTAATCCCGCTGGCTGGAACAGACAGCATCCCGGATACCGGCTTTTTTATTATAGGCTGTGATATTGTTTTTTATGACACGGGGCATCTGTCCCGGATCACGCAACGGCGGGTCATAAAAATTGCGGGTCTGTCCTGTGGCCGGATCGACCGTGGTGTTGATGTCGTCATAGACGATGCCGCCGCCCCGGTCGTCATCGGTCGAAACAACATGGGAGCCGTTATCCACCACAGTGTTATTGGTGATCTCCGTAATCCCCCAGACAGTTACAAAAGGAAAGGGCCCATAGGGATCGGTCGTGTCCCCGGAAAACCGTATGCCGCTTCTGGAATTGTCGTAGACCAGGTTGTTTGTAATGACCCCTGCAGCATGATCCAGCCGCATACCGGAACGATTACCATGGATCTTGTTGCGCCGGATGGTCAGATAGGCAGGGCCGCGGAACCTGTCGAATGCAAGGATAGAGGGCTGGTTATCAGGATCGGGAGGATAGGTGCCTGACCAGTCGCCGGTGAAGATCCCTGCCCCGGTAGGATGCGTATGGATATCATTGTCCGTGATGACCGCGGTACAGTTTTTGAAAAATGCTATACCGGAACCCATATTCTGATGAATTGTATTGCCGTTGATGGTGATCAGGCCGGAGACCCAATCGACAACGGCAATGCCCGCCTTGGCATTGCCGTGGATATCGTTGCCGGTTATGAGCGCGGGCTGCGATTCAGGGAACCCGTTGAGGCGGGAATTCTCAAACACATAGAAGGTGATGCCGGAGACATCATTGTTATAAATTTCATTTCCCGGGCCAATGGTCAGCTCGGACGCTCCACCGATATTGATTCCCGACTCGCCATTGTCGTGGATACTGTTTGTGCGTATATGCGGCGTCAGGGTACTCGTGTCGATCAGCAGGATGCCGGCCCGCCGGTTCCCCACAATGGTATTGTTTTCAATACTGGCCTGGCTGATCCGAAACATCCGTATACCGCTGCCCTTCTCATCGCTTCCGGACCCATTATTGGCTATGTAATTGCCTTTCGCCAAAGTATTGCCGCCAATTATGACACGGTTGGTGTCGCCGCTTGCCGCGTTGAAATAGATGCCAGCCGTTCCGTGACCGGTGATGGTATTGCCCTGGATGGTGACCGTACTGTTGACAATGGTGCCTATCCAGTGCGTCGTGATTCCTGCATCGAGGGTATTGATGATGGTGTTGTTGATAATGTTGGCAACCACTTGCCCATTGAGCCTGATCCCCGACTTGGCGATATTGCCGCCAGGAGAATTGGCGCCTTTGATTTCACAGTTTTGGATGGTGATATTGGCAGACCCGTCATAGACCCTGATCATGGCTGCACTGCCATTGGACACACCGGTGGCATCAAGGATGAAGCCGTCCAGCGCGCAATCGTCGACACCTTCGAACTTAACCAATGTTTTGAAGGTGGCCACGATCACGGGCTTGGCAGCCTGGGCCTTGCGAACGTTGACACCGGTTTTCATGTAAATCCGTTCCGCGTAGGAGCCGGGATACACCAAAACTTCGTCACCACTGACAGAGGCATCAATGGCATCCTGGATGGAGCAGTAAGGATCGTTCGATGTTCCTGTTCCGTTGTCGGGGCAGGCATCGTCATCGACATAGATGGTGGCGGAACGTGCCAACGGGACAAGACAAAAGAACAGCATGGAAAGAACAAGGACTCTAACGGCTAGTCCGGTTACCCGTAACATCGTGTTACCAATGCTCATGGCGTTATTCCTTTTCTGATTAGTGCGTTACGGCGTAATTTCTGCCACAAAAAACAAGGAATTTTTCTGGCGCAACGTAGGAGCCTGCCCGTAACTGATCACAGGGTATGCAAGGTCACGATTTTTCAACCTCGTTTTTGTAAGCGGTCTCAGGCGCCGCAGGTTCGTGCAGGCGATCCTGGCCGCTATAGCCTCCTACTATGCGGACAGGAGCAACCGTGCGAAGATGCGGTACCTGTGACCGCTTACGCCTGCCCCTGCGGGCGATTGGTGGCAATACCTGTGCCGTGATTATCGCTCCCCGGGCGTGCTCCCACCCTCTTGGGGTACGTTCGGGCAAAGCCTGCGTTGGATATTATGTTACTCCATTCTAACGCCTCGTTTACCGCAAAAGTAACATCGTGATGCCGGACATGGCAGCAGCGGTCGAGTTGGATGCCGAAGAAGGGATAGCTGGCCGGACCAGTTGAAAACTCGAGGACAGATCGTGTCCGGTTTTCATACGCCAGGCGGCAAAATTCAGCCACGAATCACAGGACCAGCCACTGGTCACGCAAAAGGTTGCGGGATCAGTTGCAAGGTAGGCATTGTGATCAATATCATGGGGAAGATCACCAGTCCCGGGAAGGGCATTGATCACCATAAACAGCTTCTGGCTACCTGTGGCGGCCACGGTATTCGCACGTACGGTGCAATCAGAAGCATTCGCGGTGACCGGGAAGAAGATGAACTGGGCCGATTGCCAGTAGCCACTGCCGTTATACCTGACGCGGTTACCAGTCACGGTGTGTCCCTCGCCTGCCAAGACAATGCCGCCCATGGAATTGCTTTCAACCGTGTTATCGACAATGGTCACCGGCAGACTGCCATTGTCCACCATGATACCGGAACTCTGCAACTCTCCGGAACCACCATACCTGACCGTATTGCCCTGGACCAGGTTGTCAGCGCCTGCCATAAAGAAATATATTCCACCTGAGTCATATGCAAAAACATTACCATGCTCAATGGTGTTGTTTTTGAGAATATTACTATCTGCATGTTGATCCGGGTTATCACGGCTCAAGGCGATACCGGCGGCGCCAGGATACAAAATTGTATTGCCGGTGACAGAATTGGAATTTGCGAGAAAGAGGCCTATGCCGTTGACCAGCACCGATTCGACTCGATTGTCTTTCACGGTGCAATGGTCCGATTCCTGCAAAAGAATGCCGACCTTAGCTCCGCGGCTCCCGGTTGTGCTGACGTGGAGATCCTGCAGCGCCACATTGTTACAGGATATCAAATGAACAGCCGTTTCCGTAAACCCCCGGATACTGATATCCTGTATCCGGAGATACCGCTGTCCCACAATCTTGATCCCTGACGCCAACAGTCCAACTTCCACATCATGCGCAGCAGGGTCGTTCTCAGAATAGAGATAGACTGCCTTCTCGCTGTCATTCCAGTACCACTGCCCGGTCCGGGTTAGCCCCTGTGGGTCGGTCAGCGGGCCACCGGGAGATCCCACGATCAGATTCAGCTTTTCTTCCCTGCCACCCTTACTCTGGCGAACCTCCACAGGAGTGGAATCGCGCCAATAGTACCGAGGATCACAAAAAAAAGTTATCCCCGAAAGTCTCTTATCAGCCACATCAACGCTGGTAACCCAGAAGTTGGCATAGCGGCCTTGGGTCTGCAGAAGGATAGCACCGGGATGTACCGAGACGACCGGAGAATCTGTCGTGAATTGCAGGGTGGTAATGGCAGGGTAAGGCACGCCGTCATAAATCAGCAGACCCGGATCCTGATTCAAGGCAGGAGCCGTGCCCTTATACAGGTTGCCCTCCACCTGCTGCCAGGAGATTGTGTCACCATACGTGCCGTCAAGAACAGGGGGAGAAGCGGCTGCATCGCCATAAGCACCCACTATGATGGGATTGGCATCGCTTCCGGAAGAAGACAGCCTCAGGCCCTCGTGCCAGGTATCACCTCGCTTGAACAGTACACGGTCACCAGGGTTGAAAGCACTGCTCGAGCGGTTGACCTTGGCTACACTCTTCCAGGGTGAAGTCTCGGCCGTACCGCTGTTGCTGTCATCACCAGTTGAACTGACGTAGTAGATCTTTGGCTCAGCAGCATGAACCCAACCTGCCGTCAGAACCAAGGAAACAAACAACAGGATTGAGCAACCCCATGTTGCCCGATACAGATATTGCAAAAAATGTGTAGCAAGAGAATCAGTCATAATATTCAAATGTTCCGCCGGTTCCATTCCGGACCGGGAAGAAAAGCCAGTCTGGCAAGCAGCATCAGAAAAAAAAAGGTCGTAAAGAAGGGCCTGGTGATTGGCGCCACGGCCAGAGCGAGGTTGCAGTAAAGCCACAAGAGTGACACCATGATAAAAATATATTCGCCATACCAAAGGGAAAGGAGGTACGCGCGAGCAAGGGCCGCCAGCAGGAAAAAAATCAAAACTGTCGCCCCGACAACTCCCAGTCCCATGAGGGCATCGAGATAGCCTGAATGGACAGAATTCGGCATCCAGCCAACATTACGATAAACAGTCTCCATATGTTTCGGACTGATAAATGTATTGAAACCATAGCCGATGAGGGGCCGCTTTAGTGCCCACCTGAAGCACTCCTCCCACAAAAGAGTCCGTCCGGTCAACGTACTGACCGATTCCCGGGCCGCCTCGCCTCTGCCAAGAGTCCCCGCCTGTCCAGTATAATATAGCAACCGGTTGCCCAGAGAGAGATAGGCCAGACAGAGGACAATAATCGGCACGAGAATCAGCAGGGTTTTCTTTATTCCCGAAAAAGTCAGAAACCCGTACAGTGCCATGCAGACGATGGTGGACGCCACGGCCAGCCGGGTCTTGGTGAGTATCAGAAAGACAAAGGCGAACAGAATCACGAACCACAAGAACGTACGCCTGATTCCATGCTTCTCATCAGTTGCCAGGAAACCGGCAGCAAGGACAAGAACACTGCAGTTCCATCCCATGGCCACGGCATGAAACAGGCCACTGAAACGCCACAGTTCGTTTACCGGTTCCAGGGTGTGCAAGCGTAGTTCATTGCCCACGCCAAGGACCAGGGTGGCGCCGGCAACCAGAACAGTCAGCCATGCCTGCTCACGCAGAGAATAGCGAATCGCCACGGCATAAGCTGCCAGCCAGAGGATAAATGCCGTCACCACCCTCCGTAAGGTGAAGAGGGTATCAATGGACCACGTCAGACTGAGCAACGACCAGGCAAGATACAAGACAAGAAACCAGCCGACAGGAAAATTCAGGCGAAATCGGTTCCTGGTCCGGGAAAGAAGAAAGACGGCAAAACCGGCCAGCATCACCATGCCAAGCCGACGCGCCATATTTCCTCTGTGGATGTTGACAATGGCATCGTGGATGCTGGCGGCAGGCATACCATTCAAGACAAGATCGGGCCAGGAGAAATCAAACGGCGTTGTCAGGGCAAAAACAACGAACAACCAGAAAAAAGCGGGCCAAATCAATTTCCAGCGCTCCTGCCCATGGGCATACACT
>Ga0256833_1002769_pt1 | contig 12160 bp, 11 predicted proteins | sample 356284metaG_FD_190535 | JGI IMG/M metagenome (GOLD analysis project Ga0256833, IMG submission 190535) | Hydrothermal vent microbial communities from Mid Atlantic Ridge, Atlantic Ocean - 356-284 | ecosystem: Environmental > Aquatic > Marine > Hydrothermal vents | place: Atlantic Ocean: Mid...
TCGATTTTATTGAAGAACAAGACGGTCAATTCAGTCTCTATGAATTTAAGTTAAACCCTAAGAGAAAACACAGTTTTTCCAAAACTTTCCTAAACAAATATCCGGTTAAACAACACCAAATTATTACTCCGGAAAATATTGAAGATTTTTTGTTTCAGCCTTAAACTACCGCAAAGATCCGGTAAATCCTCCACCCACACAAGGAAACTTTTTTGCTCCTCAAAACTTCAAAATAAAATAACTACTTAGTGTCTGTCTATAAAATCATTAAAATTTAAAAATAATCAAAAATACTAACTAAAAAAAAATTCACCTTGCAATTCTTACTATAAAAAACTACCCGGATCTCGATATTGACTTGAATTTTGTCAGTAGCGGCACTTTGGATTTGGGCTTGTCAAAAGCAATAATGCTGTGGATATTCACAGATATTATATTACTTCACTTCCGACCATATCGGTTCGAGCAATGTTATCACAGACGCCTCGGGCATACCTGTACAACAAATAGAGTAGATGCCCATTGAAGAATCGTATATGGATTGGCTCCAACTCGCATGGAACACTCCTTACCGGTTTACCGGTAAAGTGTTAATGACTTCAAAGCCGGCTTAAGATTGTTTCACATTATTCGTATGTTTTTTGAAACTTTAAACTTTTCTTTACATGGAGTCGATTATTCTAAAAGCACTTGGTTTTTTAAACATATATTCTTATAACACAGATACTAATCAAAGGCTTTTACCATATCCTTCATCCAAATACCATTTGGAATATTTTTTATAATTCTCAGGAGTAGCAGCAAAAAAATCAGCCATTTTGCTCATATCCAATTTTTTTATCTTTTTTGCAGGTATGCCTGCATAAATCCATCCGCTTTCACATATCATATTCGCAGGAACAACAGCACCTGCCGCAATCATGCATTGAGAATGCAAAACGGCGTTGTCCATAATTATTGCACCCATTCCTACCAAAACATCATTTTCAATTATGCAACCGTGGATAATAGCACCATGTGCAATACTAACCCTTCTACCAATATCTACATTTGAGATATCATAAGTACTATGTACAATAGCCCCGTCCTGAATATTGCTATCATCACCAATTTTAATCGAACCGACATCTCCTCTCAATATTGCACCATACCATATACTGCAATTATTGCCAATCTCAACATCACCGATAATAGTACAGGTTTCGGCAATGAAGCAATTCCTACCGATAACAGGAGATTTACCATGCAAGGATTTTAAGTTGTTATTTTTCATCTTTTAGTTTCTTTTCATAAATCATTTGATTCCACAAAATAAAATAGGAAAACAAAAACCAAAATATAAAAAAAACTAAAAATGACGTTATATTTGTATTTTTAAAAAGAGTCTTAAATGAATAAGAATCTCCAAATAATACATCTATTACAAAATTGTAGAATATCAATACAAATGCAAATAAAACAGCATACCACAAGGAGAATTGAAATCTTCCCGCTTTAATGAGTTTTTCCCGAATTTGTTTAAACACTTTCAATTTGATTTTAATTAAATAATAATTATAACTGTCAAAGTATAAAAATTTTGATTGAGCAATCTTATTATAATTGTAAAATTACTAAATTAGTTTCTAATTTAAAAAACCTTTTCCAATTTTAATCGATAATCAAAATGATATAATCGAAAAAACAAATTATTATTGATATAATTACCAAAACAAATAGTACTTTTGCACTTTAATTAGAAATTGAAAATTTAAAATGGATAAAAAACAAATATTGGGATTTGTATTAATTTTTGCATTATTGATTGTTATGCAAATAATGAACAAACCAACAAAAGAAGATATAGAAAAGAAAAAAATGCAGGATTCCATAGCAATGGTAGAGAGTCAAAAAGCTTCGGAGTTAAATAAGGAATTCAAAGCAGACAGCAATAAATATTCAATTCAAAATAAGGTTACATCAGTAAGCGGAGACTCGATATTTCAAAAACAACCAAATGCTACATTTGGTCCGTTTTCTAATTCCGCAACCGGAAAAAAAGAAGAAGTTGTATTGGAAAATGATGATATAAAAATCACTTTTAGCAATAAAGGAGGAAGAATAACCAAAGTGTGGTTAAAAAAATACACAAAATGGCTTGAAGACGAAAATCACAATAAAGTTGTCGAACCGTTGGAATTACTCAATTATCCGAAAGATAAATTTGAATATATTCTACCGGTTCAAGGTGCTTTAAACAATAAAATCAAAACATCGGATCTATATTTTAAGACTGAAAAAGGGAATAATCAGGTAAAATTTACAGTAAGCGGAACAAACGGAATAAGTTTTACACAAATATATAAAATAAAAGATAAAGGGTTCCATGTTGACTACACTGTTTCACATTCAGGGTTAGATATCTCGGATGATAATAAAATCAAGTTTATTTGGGATGTATATTTGGGAAAACTTGAAAAAGCTTACACTTATGAAAAAAGGTATTCTTCCCTCTTTTATAAAGACCCTGAAGCAGTTGATCACCTTTCTTATATGAAATCCGATAAAACGGAAAAACAAGGAGACAAAATAGAATGGGTATCCAATGTAAATCAGTTTTTCAACAGTACTTTGATGAAAGTTACTGAAGATTTTACAGGAGGTACTTTCGAACAGATTGTTCCTGATGATAAAAAAGAAATAAAAGATTATCTTAAAATATGTAAAACAAGATTATATCTTCCCGAAAATAACGATATAAATATGGCTTTTTATATCGGACCTAATGAATTTGACAATTTGAAAGCATATAACAATGATCTTGAAATGATTATTCCTTTTGGGTGGAATATTTTCGGTGCGATAAACAGATGGGTTATCAGACCTATGTTTCTATTCTTTTCCAATATTTTAGGATCCATGGGTCTTGGTATTATCTTATTGATTTTTATAATCAAAGGACTTTTATACCCTCTAAACTACAAAATGCTATTATCGAGTACTAAGATGGCTGTACTCAAACCTGAAATTCAAAAGATAAAAGATAAATATAAAGATGATTCACAGCAGGTTCAGATTAAAACGATGGAGCTATACCGGAAATATGGTGTCAGTCCTTTTGGGGGGTGTCTGCCTATGATTTTGCAAATGCCTATTTGGTTTGCATTGTTTAGATTTTTTCCTGCAGCCATAGAATTCAGGCATATACCGTTTTTGTGGGCTGATGATTTAAGCTCGTATGAATCAATAGCATATTTACCTTTCAATATTCCTATGTATGGCCAGCATGTTAGTTTATTTGCGTTATTGTGGGGAATTTCTTCTGTAATATACGCACATTACAACATGAAAAATATGGATATGGGTACGACCCAAAATCCTGCAATGAAATATATGCAGTATGTAATGCCATTATTTTTCATCGTATTTTTCAATAGCTATGCTTCGGGTTTAACAATTTATATGTTTTTCAGTAATTTATTTACCATTTTACAAACAATAATTACAAAACGATTTATTCTGGATGAAGATAAAATAAGGGAAAAACTGGAATTTAAAAAATCAAAACCTAAAAAGAAAAGTAAATTTGCCCAAAAACTTGAAGAAGCGATGAAGCAACAACAAGCTATGGCGGAAAAAAAGAAAAAAAAGTAATAAATAACGTAACTATTCCTGACAAACTATAAATAGGAAATATTATTCCTCTAAAAAGTCAGGAATAGTTACAATAAATTTTATTGAACAAAAAAATGAATAGAAAAACAGGAGTTGTTGGAATGGGGAGTTTCGGTGCGGCATTAGCCATGCTGCTATCCAATAATACTAATGTTTTTATATATAGTCGAAATACGGAAAAAGTAAATAACTTTAACGAAAATCGTTTTTTCAAAAATGTACAGTTTCCCGATAATGTGACGGCAACTGATTCTCTTGAAGAAATTGCAGAACAATGTGGTCTTATATTCATAGTAATTCCTTCTGCCAACTTACGCAATCTTATGAAAAAATTCGGCCCGATGCTGAATCCATCCAAAATAATAATTCACGGGATTAAAGGACTTGATCTTGAAGGTCTTGATTTAGACAATATAGATCTCAAAACATTCAATAAGAAGAAAGTCCGAACCATGAGCAAAGTTATTTTGGAAGAAAGTTCAATTGTAAGAATCGGCGCTTTATCAGGACCTAATTTAGCAAAAGAAATTCTTGCCGGTCAACCAACTGCTACTGTTATAGCAAGTGAATTTGAAGAAGTAATAAAAATAGGACAAGAAAAACTTTCAAGCGATAAATTCTATGTTTTTGGCTCAAATGATATCAAAAGTGCTGAATTTGCCGGAGTATTTAAAAATATAATAGCTCTCGGTTCCGGTATTCTGACAGGAAAAGGAATGGGAAAAAATATGCAAGCTATGCTGATAACAAGAGGCTTGAGGGAAATGATAATTTTTGGTAAATCACTTGGAGCTAAAAGACGTGCTTTTCTTGGAACCGCCGGTATTGGTGATCTGATAGCAACGGCAACTTCGGAATTGAGCCGCAATTTTACCTTTGGGAAAAGACTTGGGCGCGGAGAAAATATGAATGAAATATTATCTTCTATGGATGAAGTGGTAGAAGGAGTCAGAACTTTACAAATAGCTATGTTATTGATAAAAAAATATAATTTACAAGCCCCTATAACATATATTTTGTATAAAATTGTTTTTGATAACTATGATATTAATAAAGCAATATCTTATCTCATGAGATATCCTTTTGCAGATGATGTGGATTTTATATAAATTCTTTTTCTTCCATTACACCTATCCCAAACAATGCAAAATCATATTTCACGGGATCTTCTGCATCTATTTCTCTCAGATTAGAGGTTAGTTCTTCTACCGCTGTCCAATCTCTCTGTTTCCTGGTTAGCAAATTCAAATTTCTCGATATTCTATCAACATGAACATCCAAAGGAATCATTAATTGAGATGATTTTATATCTGTCCACAAACCGAAATCCACTCCTTTTTCATCTTTTCTAACCATCCATCGCAAAAACATATTCAACCTTTTGCATGTTGATTTTCGTTCCGGTGTAGCAACGTGCTTTTTAGTTCTGCCCGGAGCATTCTCAAGAGAAAAAAATAAATTATGAAATCCTATTAGGGCATTTTTTATTGTTTTATGTTCTTTTTTCAAATGGATCGAAAAAGCTTTTTCAAGAGATTCATTCCGACGATAATACCACTGCAAAAATTCCAAAAAATAAAGTGTATCAACCGGTTGGAAAGTCCTGTGTTTAAAATCTAAAAATATTTCCCTGTCTTTTTCCTCATGATTAATAATAAAATCATAAGGCGCATTATCCATTAATTCAAATAATTTTGTTGCATTGTTAATAATCATATTTCTCCTTCCCCAAGCGATAACAGCTGTCCAAAAAGCAGTAATCTCAATATCTTGTTTAAGTGAATATCGATGAGGTATAGATATAGGATCGTTAATAATAAAATCGGGATTGTTATACTTTTTATAATATTTATCTAAAATTTTCTTGATTTGAAATTTGTTTTGCATTTTTTATGTATTTTTGTAACTACTCAGGTAAAATTATTTTAATTTAATTGTCTTGATTTATTGACAAATATAATCAATTGTTTTGACCCGTACCAATAACATACAAAAATGTAAGAATTGTGGAAAAACACTTCCTGAAAATGCTGCTTTTTGTCCTAAATGCGGTCAAAAAACTTCAAGTAGCAAAACAAGAATCAAGGATTTGCTATCTGATTTTTTCAACAATTTTTTTAATCTTGATATAAAATTATTCCATACATTAAAAGCATTATTTTATCCCGGTAGATTGACAAAATATTATTTCGATGGTAAAATAAAGTCATTTCTAAGTCCTTGGAAATTATTTTTAATAAGTATATTGTTGATGATATTAGTATTGGGAATAAATAGAAAAATTTCCGCTATCACCTACGAAAATAAAATCGATAAAAATCCAACCGAATCAATTTTTTACAATACCTCAACTTCACGGTCAATTAAGAAAGAAAAAGAAATAGAGCAGGATTCAGCTAAAAAAGCCATACTGGATAGTTTACGAAGCATTTTTCCTGAAAGTATTTTTAATAATTTTTTAGACACAAACAAACTATTTGAAAACAAAACACATTACAATTCACAATTTAAAAAACCGGAAATAAAGGAAATTGAACAATTAAAAAGACTTTATTTCATTTATGACTCCCTAATTGAAGTTGTTGATACCTTAACAAGTAAAATATTAACAAAAAACAAAGAAAAATTAACAAGTGATATAAAAAATACTTTTATCGATTCCGTTACTTTTTTCAATGGTATCAAAATCAGTAAATATGATTTAAAAAACTTAAGCTATAAGCAAATAAAAAAGAAATATTTTATAAATGAAAATGATAAAGGATATTTTAATAAAACGGTTGATAACCTAATGTTTAAAATTAATAAAAATGAATTCAACAGCAATACTTTTATCCGGTTTTTAATTTCAAACCTCAATTGGTTTATTATTATATTACTTCCTTTTGCTGCTTTGATTTTTAAGATATTGTATATAAGACGCAAAAGATATTTTGTCGAACATTTGGTTTTTAACTTACATACTCATTCTGCTATATTATTGATGATTATTATATATACAATTATCCAGTGGCTAAAAATAGAAGTATTGAATAATATTTTGGAAATAGTAATAATTTTACTACCTGCAATCTATATTATTTTAGCGATGAAAACTTATTATAATCAATCATGGTTTAAAACCCTGATAAAATTTTTTGTATTCTCTTTTTTATACATGTTGATTTTGTCTTTTGCAACAATAATCTATTTTGTAATAGCATTCGTATCCATATAAAATCAACAAAAATACTATACCGGTTCAAAATGTGCAGTGAAATGACGTAAAAACTCCGGTTCCCATGTTATTTTATATCCCTTGACTTTATCTTTGTATTTTAGCAATTCGGCAAATACTTCAACCACATAATCAATATGACTTTGGGTATAAACACGTCTTGGGATTGCCATACGCACCAATTCCATCTTGGCAGGAACAAAATTTCCTTTATCATCCTTTGCCCCAAACATCACAGAACCTATTTCAACTGCTCTTATTCCTCCCGTTTTATATAATTCTATTGTTAAAGCCTGACCAGGAAATTGTTCAACAGGAATATGGGGATAAAATGCTTTTGCATCAATATAAACAGCATGCCCACCGATAGGACTGATAACGGAAATTCCCATATCTTTCAATTTTTCTCCAAGATATGTAGTACTTCTTATACGATAATGTAAATAATCATGTTCAAAAACTTCTTTTAGTCCTATTGCAATCGCTTCCATATCTCTACCGGATAACCCTCCATAAGTCGCAAAACCTTCGGTAACAATCAATGCAGTCATCAAGCTATTAAAAAGATTTTTATCCTTCAATGCAAGAAAGCCTCCCATATTGACCAACGCATCTTTTTTTGCACTCATTATAGTACCATCAGCATAGGAAAACATCTTTTGAGCAATTTCAAGATATGTCATTTCCTTTGCTTGTTTTTCTCTTTGTTTTATAAAATATGCATTTTCAGCAATTCTACATGAATCTAAAATAAATAAAATTCCGTATTTTTGACAAATTTCAGAAACTTCTTTAGCATTTTGCAAACTGGCTGGTTGCCCTCCTCCACTATTGTTGGTAACTGTAAGTATCACCGCAGCTATATTTTCCTTACCGTATTTCAAAATATTTTCTTCCAATGCCCGTGTATCCATATTACCTTTAAAAGGATGATCCAAATCAGGAATAAGACCTTCGGGAATCGGACAATCAATAGCTTTAGCTCCGGAATATTCAATATTTGCCCTTGTGGTATCAAAATGAGTATTGGATATAAAAACTTTACCCTTACCACCAATTTTACCATACAACAAATGTTCTGCAGCCCTGCCTTGATGTGTAGGCAAAATATACTCATAACCGGTCATATTTTGAATTGCATCTTTCATCTTATACCACGATCTTGCACCCGCATAACTTTCATCGCCTTTCAATATCCCGGCCCATTGATCTGCACTCATAGCAGATGTACCACTATCGGTAAGCAAATCAATAATAACATCTTCAGCTTTTAAAAGAAATGGATTATAAAATGCATTTTTAATTAAATTTTTTCGTTCATTTTCAGTGGTCATTTTTATTTTTTCCACCGTTTTTATTCTAAATGGTTCTATGATTACTTTATGATTCATATCTTGATTTTTAAATAATGACAAAGATGCTAAATTACAATTATTTTATATAAAATAAACAATTATTATATTCTTATTCGTTAAAATTCTAAATTTTATTAAAAAAGTTATTTTTTTTTCGAAAAAATAATGCTTGCAATTATTTTTTTTATTAATTTCGCAGTGTGAATATTATTATTAATTAACATAAAGTAAAAAAAAATGAAAACATTTTCAAAAATCGTAGTTTTGTTATTGGTAGGATCAGTGCTTTTAAGTTCATGTGTTTCATCCAAAAAATACAAAGCATTACAAGCTGATAAAGATGCAATGGCTCAGAGTTATGAAAAACAGTTGATGGATCTTAAAAAAAGCTGCAAGGAAAAAGAAGCTGATTTGACTTCTCAGGTAAATAAACTATCATCTGATTTGTCAACAACTAAAAGTGACATGATGAAATATAAAAATCTGTCTGAAGAAAAAGCTCAAGCATTAACAAAATTGGAAAATGATATTAAAGATGCATTTAGCTCTATTGACAATTCAGGATTAAAAATTATCCAGAAATTCGATAAACTTTATATTTCTCTTCCTAATAGAATCCTATATAAGAAAGGAGATGACAGAATCAGTAAAGACGGAAAATCGGTATTGGATATGATGGCGGAAATTTTTAAGAAAAATCCGAAAATGGATGTTTTAGTTGAAGGTCATACAGATCCTGATCCGGTAAGAAGAACCAGATATAAATTCAAAGACAACTGGGGTCTAAGTTCTGCCAGAGCTATTAATGCCGTTAGATACTTAATTTCACAAGGTGTTAATGGTAAACAATTATCAGGAGCAGGAAGAGCTGACCAATATACTACAGGTGAATTAATGGAAGGAAAAGATGCTCATGCTTATGATAGAAGAATAGAATTTGTAGTTACTCCCGATGTACACAAATTGTATTCAATCAAGAAGAATTTAAAATAATATAAAAAGTGCGTGTATGTGTGTGTGTAACAATGTTTTCATAATAATTTTGCATAAAGTTAAGTATTAGGCGTTGTTATCAAAATTTAGAGGCTATCTCTCCCTGAGACAGCCTCTTTTTTATTATATTTCCTGCAAAAAATAAATAATATATTTTTATCTATTCTCCTCTACATATCAAATTTGTCTAACTGCATTCTTAAACACTAATATCTCTTTGGGCTTTTTTCTTAAATTATATTCCATCACCATTGAAGCGGAATAGGCACCGGCTGATTTGATCACAACAATATCACCTATACGCAGCTCGTTCAAAAGTCTGTTGTAAGCAAAAGTATCTTCTTCACATAACTGACCTACAACATCGTACTTTTGTAATTTTCCCTTAGGATTGCTAATATTGATAATCTCATGATAAGCATTATAATACATGGGTCTTATCAAATGATTAAAACCGGAGTTGAGCCCCGCAAATTTTCTTTTATATCCCTGTTTAATTATATTTACGGTAGTTGCCAGATATCCGGCATTTCCAACAAGATATTTCCCGGGTTCAATTTTTATTTTCAAATTTTGATTATATTCCTGCATCTTTCTTTTAATATGTGCAGCATAAGAATCCACATCCGTTTCCGTATCCTCCTTTTTGTATTTAATCTTCAATCCGCTACCGATATCAAGATATTCCAAATTTTCAAACTCTTTTGTATATTTAAAAAGATTATCAATTGAATTTTTAAGATCATCAACATTCGAAATATTTGATCCGGCATGAATATGAAGACTATTTACAACAAAACCATATTCTTTTTGAAAGTCTTTAACCTTTTCAAGAAAAATCACAGGAATACCAAATTTGGAAGCATGATGAGAGGTAGCTATTTTTTGATTCCCACCGATATTAACCCCCGGATTTATTCTTAACCCAACTTTTTTACCTTTCAATTTTTTTGCTAATAAAGGAAAATATTCAGAAGCTCCAATATGAATATTAACTTTTTTATCCATTACATAAACAATCTCTTCAACAGATGCACAGCTTGGTGTAAAAACAATTTCATCAGGTTTAAACCCAATATTTAATGCCCTGTCAACTTCATTTGCCGAAACCGCATCTATCCCACCTCCTAAATTTTTAATAATTTTTAAAATTTCAATATTTTCATTAGCTTTCATTGCATAATGTATTTTTGAATTCATTATACTAAAAGCGTTACTTAATTTTTCATATTGCCGTTCTATTTTTTCACCATGATAAACATATATTGGCGTTCCAAATTTTTTTATAATTTCTTCAAAAGGGATGTTGTTCATTGTTTTCTTTTTATGCTTATATTATTTTTATATCTAACCAAAAACCAAAACATAACTTGCTTTTGTTTATTAATTTTTAATTTTTTAATACGGTAATATCTCTTTGTTACAATACCGGATTAGAAACAGAAAAACAAAATAATGAAAAAAAATGTAAATGCGCAAATACTCAGAAAAAAAGAAAATAAGTAACTGCTACAAATAAGAATAGCTAATGCTTATCTATAAAGTGCTTAATTTTTAAAAACAAAGGTTATTTTAAAATTTTAATGATTTTATAGAATAAAAAAAGGAGATAATATATGAATTATTATCTCCTTCCCTTTCGACCAAAACTTTATTATTTAATTTTAATGGCCATCGGTCCTTTTTTGATAGCTTCTTCTTTTTTCTTCATGGTAATTTTCAAAATTCCATCTTTATATTCAGCGTCAATGTGTTTTGTATCAACTGTTTGAGGAATAGTGAAAACACGCTTAAATGAAGTATAATTATATTCCATTCTTACCATGTTTTCTTCCGTTTCTTTCTCTTCTTTTTCAACATTGGAAGAAATAATTAATTCATTATCTTCCATTTTGATGTCAATATCTTTTTTATCAACACCCGGTACTGCAAGTTCCAAGATATACTTGTCTTTTTCTTCAATAATATTAACAGCCGGTTGGGTATAATTTGCCGGTGATTTAAAATCACTCAAAAAATTATTAAAAAGTTCATCGTAAAGATCTCCGAATAAATATTGAGACGGAGCGAACGGCTTAAATTTCATTAGTGTCATAGCTATTATTTTTTAGGTTAAACCATAAATTTTTTACTTCAATTCAATTTTCTTATTCTTCAAAGTCTCATCTTCCTTCTTAAAAGGAAGCTTCACTTTTAAAATTCCATTATCATATTTAGCTTCAATTTTTTCCATATTTACCTTATCTGACAATTTGTATTCCAATTTGAAATTTGCATAATCAAATTCTTTTAATAAAATTGCCTTGCTTTCTTCTTTCTCTGTCGTATTTTCTTTTGCGGATTGAATCACTAGTACATTATCATTAACATTAATGTCGATATCTTTTTTATTCAATCCCGGTATCGCAATGCGTAATTCCGTCATATCATCGTTCTGTACAATATTTACTTTAGGTACACTTTGACTTGTTGCAGCTTTGTTTAGCAATCTTTCCAATTCCATTAAAGGACTGTATAAATCTTTTGCCGGACTCGTTAGATATGTCATAATATTATATTTTTAAGTTTTTAAAATCATATTTTCAATTCCATACATTCAAATATTATACCTGCATAAATTACAAGTCATTTTTGCTTAAAAACGGCAAACACAACAAGCCATATTGACAGTCATGTGTTTTTATAGTGTCAATATGGCTGTTTTTATTGCACTTTTAGATACTTTTCAAGAACGCTCTACAATAACGGTACTAATACAAATAACCCATAAATTTGAGTTTGATTCATTTTACAATAATTTTATTGACCTGCACCAAATAGATATTTTGTGTGAAATTTTTAATTAAAAAAAAATAATGTACATTTGCAACTTTTTTATTAAATCATTAAATCATGAATAAAATTAAATTTCTGATTCTTTCAGTTGTAATATTATTTACCG
>Ga0256833_1002770_pt1 | contig 12154 bp, 13 predicted proteins | sample 356284metaG_FD_190535 | JGI IMG/M metagenome (GOLD analysis project Ga0256833, IMG submission 190535) | Hydrothermal vent microbial communities from Mid Atlantic Ridge, Atlantic Ocean - 356-284 | ecosystem: Environmental > Aquatic > Marine > Hydrothermal vents | place: Atlantic Ocean: Mid...
CTTGCAGATATCCACCAGCACAGGCCCGGGGCGGCCGGTGCGGGCGATGTGAAAGGCCTCTTTCATGATCCGGGCCAGATCGTTGATGTCGGTGACCAGGTAATTGTGTTTGGTGATGGCCTGGGTCACGCCGGTGACGTCGGTTTCCTGAAAGGCGTCATTGCCCAGCAGGTCGGTGGGAACCTGGCCGGTGATGGCGACGATGGGAACGGAATCCATCATGGCGGTGGCCAGGGCTGTGACCAGATTGGTGGCGGCCGGGCCCGAGGTGACAATGGCGACGCCGACTTTGCCGGTGGTGCGGGCGTAGCCGTCGGCCATGTGGCCCGCTCCCTGCTCATGGCGAGCGAGGATATGCCGCACCGGGTATTGGGGCATGGCGTCGTAAACGGGCAGAATCGCGCCGCCGGGATGTCCGAACACGAGGTCGACGCCCTCGCGTGTGAGCGCTTCCCAAACGATCTGTGCGCCTGTTCGCTTCATGGTCTTCTCCTGAGTGAGGAATGTGGGAAAAAGAAGGGCCTTCAACCTCCCGTCGAACTGCTGCGGTTGGATTGAAGGCCTCATTGCCTGGGTGTGAGATTGTCTGCAAAGAAAAAGCCCTCTCCGGTTGGAAGAGGGCCTGTGCTTTGTCTGAGATGCTTTCTAACGTCTTCGTTGTCTGGCATCCGCCTCCTGTCCAACCGGTATCGGCTCCTGGCCGCTAATAAGAGCGAGGAGCACAATAATAATAACGAGGACAAGCAGGCTGATGCCGAAGATCATTAGGATGTTATCGGAAAAAGGGGTGGGTGAAGCTGTATTTTCTTAATATGGCGGGCATTATACCCAGAAGCAGCATACTTGTCAAATCCAGATTCAAGAAGTGAGCGGATGGGTTGATTTACACATCGAAGAGGATGATATGTGTGCGGCGGGGCCCAAACATGCCAAAATGTTTGTGTCGTTCGATGTCGTCGCTAAAGCTGGGGCCGGTGATGATGAGCGTCCGCAGGGATTCGTCCGCACGCGTCCGTCGCCAATCCCCCCGCCATGCCGCCATATCAGCGTAGATGCGGTTGACGGGTAGCAGAATCACATGACCGATGGGGATGAGGGCGGGCAGCCAGGATCGCCCCTGCGCCGGGACAAGAATCACTGATCCGTTGTCGGCCAGAGCGGCGTCCGCTGCAGTCAGCCCCATGGCCAGATCCGGGTTCAATCGGCGGCGGTCGGGCGGAAAGAGTTTGAATCCTGCATCATTCAGCGCCGCGGCCAGGCCGGGGATGGGCAGCAACTCAACCTGCCAGGAGAGAATTTCCATCCTATGCTGATCTTGCAGATAGCGCAGCAGCGCCAGCCGGGCGGCGATGGGGTTCTCCCAGCGCTCCCAGGTTCCGCCCCACCGCGTCCAGGCGTTGATGAATGTCTTGATGATTGGCTCACTCATTTTCTGTAACTGCGGCGAATGTATGAGCGGAAGAAGCGAGGGCGGGAGATCAATCGCCGCCAGACGGAAAAATAGCGCTTGTCATCATTGGGCGGATGGGTTTGGGCCAGGCGTATGCGCTGAGCGTGAATGAGATCGGGAATAGGGATAGCCACCGGACAGGCGTCCTGGCAACCCCCGCTGCCAGCGCAGAGGGCGGCCTGGGCTTCGCCCAGATCGGGCCGTAGCAGCAGGGGGTTGATGACTGCGCCGATGGGGCCGGTGTAGGGGGAGTTGGCGTAACCGCGGCCGCCGATCTGCTGATAGACCGGGCAAACGCTGTGGCAGGCCCCGCACTGGATGCAGCGCAGGGCCTGGCCAAAGCCTTCCTCGATGATTTTCGTGCGACGGTTGTCCACCAAAATCAGGTGGATGGTGCGGGGACCGTCTATCTCCCGGGGGGCTGGGCGTTGCAGGTGGGTGACATAAGCGGGCAGGGGGCGGCCCCAGGCGCTGAGGGCAAAGACCTGAATCAGCGCATCCAGATCGTCGATGTCGGCTGCGATCTGCTCGATGCTGAGGAGGAGGATGACGTGGCGGGCCAGGCTCGTCAGGCTGGCGTTGTGACCATCGTTATCCAGCAGGACGAAGACGCCTTCTTCCACCGCGGCGAAGGTGACGCCCAGGATGGCGGTGTGGGTGCGCAGCAGCGCCCGGCGCAGGGGCATGCGCACCGTGCTGGTCAAATGATCGGGATTGTAGGTTTCGGGGATGCGCCATTTTTGTTGCAGGGTGGCGCTGATAGCCTCCACCGTCAGATGTCCCACCGGCCAGATGGGATGTCCGGGCCGCTCATCGGCCAGTTGGGCCAGATAATCGCCGGGATGCAGGGGGGTAAGCTGGATGGCGTTGGCCTTGGCCGCCCGATCCAGTTGGATTTCATCCAGCAGGGGATGGTGGTTGCGCAGGGCGTCGGTCACGCCCAGCCCGCGCATGGTTTGTATGACCAGGCGATTGGCCTCCTGCGCGTCGCCCGCATGCAGGACCGCGACATCATGGGCCCGCGTGGCTGTCTCCAATCGCGCCAGATAAGCGGGTAAATCGGCCAAAACGCGGTCCCGGGCGTGAATGGCCTGCTGTTTCAGCGCCTCCGCGTTTTTGACCCGCGACCAGGCGTCGTTCCGGGCGGCCGTCGTCAGGTTGCCCAGCCGGTGTAGTGTGTGGCGCGTGCGCTGGTCGGAAATCATCATGCGCTCTATCTTCCAACACTTTGCAGATTTTGTCCAGAAGTCTGGAGTCTGGCGAAAATGGATTTGACGCAAAAAAACAACGCTTTCAACCATAGATTTCCCAGATTCCACAGATTTTTTGGCTCATTTTTCTAAATTTTCTGTGAAAATCTGTGTGAATCTGTGGTTAAAACAAAAAACGCCAGTGTCCAGTATCACATTACGACATTCCAAAAGAGTGGAACGGCTGGGGCATGCCCTGAGCGCAGCCGAAAGGGAGCCAGTGAAGCGTCCTTCATGCTAGATTCCTTCCTTCGGCATTGCTCAGGACATGCCTTTCTTTGGTTGTCAGAATGACGTGGAAAGGGATGTTTGTTTGAAATGGGTGTGTCCATTTTCAATTGGAGGCTGGCGGCAAGCCGTCACCTGGTTTTTACTGAAGTAGGACACCCCCATAAAAGATAATGACTTCTACGAAAGTGGTTATAAAAAGATTCGGTGACTTTCGTATGTTGGTTATCGCGAAAAATATTAGAAATTGTAAGAAAACCTATTGACAATCTGACAATGTGTGTTAAACTACAAAAGCATGATGATGAAAACAGTTGTCATCATTTTTTTGATCTTCATTATCGCACTGCACTCTTCTCGCCATTCGCATCATTATGAGCCGTCTTTCGCATTGGCCGTTTATTGGCGAACCGAATATGGGATGGTTGTCTTTGGGGCGGAGTGGGGAGGAATGTAGCATGTTTTTTGCGGGGGGAGATGATCGTCATTCATTGTTGATGTGGCGAGGAGGCAAATGGGCTGGTTGGTTAGTGGGCGTTGCGCTCGAATTGTTTTTTAGCGGTTACAACTCGATCTTTCATCAGACGTTTTTCCCAGGCGACGTTATTTTCAGTGATGACGGCGCCTTTTTTTATTTCGTTCAACCGGAGGATGCCTATTGAAAAATTGAACCTGTATTTCTGAGCTGATTTCATCCCCATCGCATTCACTCACCTCCACTCACTTTGTTCAGACAGCATCTCAACAACCTGTTCTATTCCAGTCCGGAGGAAAAAACATGAAATCGAAAGGCTTGACCGGCGAAATGATCGCCGAAATTTTTGGCACTTTTATCCTGATTCTCCTGGGTGACGGCGTTGTAGCCAATGTCGGCCTGGCGCCTCGTCTGGCCCCGGCGGGATATGACTGGGTCACCATCGCTTTGGGCTGGGGTTTTGCGGTGGTGATTGCCGTGTACGTGGTTGGCGGCGTCACCGGCGCGCACATCAATCCGGCTGTGACGATTGCCATGGCTGCCAAACGCGGTTTTCCGTGGGGCAAGGTTCTTCCCTACATCGTAGCACAATTGATCGGCGCATTTTTGGGCGCTGCCGCAGTCTATCTCATTTACTTTGACGGCCTAAAGGCCGCGGGAATGCCCAATGTGTGGTGCACCGGCCCCGGCTCTGTTTTCGGCCAGGCCTTCTGGGGCGGCGGCGCGGCTGACGCCATGGGCACCTATGGTATGGTGTCAGCGGGTTTCGCCGAGTTCTTTGGCACCATGGTGCTGCTGTGGGGCGTGTTGGCCATGTTCGATGAGCGCAATGTCGGGCTCTCCGGCAATTGGGGCTTTTTCATGGTCGGCATGACCGTGCTTGCCGTCGGCCTCTCTCTGGGCGGCCCCAGCGGTTACGCCATCAATCCCGCCCGCGACCTGGGCCCCCGCATCTTCGGCGTTTTGGTGGGCACCAAGGGGTTGTTCAACGGCCTCTACTGGTTGATCGTGCCGGTAATCATCCCGGCTATATCGGGCGCCATCGGCGTGTATGTGTATGACTGGCTGGTTGTGCCCTTCTTGCCCGCCAAAGAGGCGTAAGGTCTCATTCCAAGGCATCTATCGAAAGCAATTATGGCCGCCTGCATGCCGCGCTTTTAGGGATGCAGGTGGTCTCCTTACCATCAATGGTGTCGACAGCTTTGGCTGTTGGCGTCATGTCTTAGTAGGAGGCATGTTATGAAAAAATTGATCAACAAACCAGAAGATGTTGTTCGTGAAGAGCTGGAAGGCATCGCTCTGGCGCACCCGGATCTGGTCAAAGTGCATTATGAGCCGGATTATATTGTGCGGGCTGACGCGCCCGTCAAGGGCAAGGTTGGCCTGGTTTCCGGCGGCGGCAGTGGTCACGAGCCGCTGCATGGCGGTTTTGTGGGCATGGGTATGCTGGACGCGGCCTGCCCCGGCGCCGTTTTCACCTCTCCCACGCCCGATCAGATGCTGGAGGCCACCAAGGCGGTGGATGGCGGCGCCGGCGTGCTGCACATCGTCAAAAACTACACCGGCGACGTGATGAACTTCGAAATGGCGGCGGAGATGGCCCAGATGGAAGGCATCGAGGTGGCCAGCGTGGTCACCAATGACGATGTGGCCGTGCAGGACAGCCTCTACACCGCGGGCCGCCGCGGCGTAGGCATCACCGTGTTTGTGGAGAAGATTGCGGGCGCAGCGGCGGAGGAAGGTCGGTCTTTGGCCGAAGTGACCGCCGTCGCCAAGAAGGTCAACGACTGGGGACGCAGCATGGGCATGGCCCTGACATCCTGCGTCGTGCCTCAGGCCGGCAAGCCCACCTTCGATCTGGGCGAGGATGAGATGGAGATCGGCATCGGCATCCATGGCGAGCCCGGCCGCAAGCGCATGAAGATCGCACCGGTGGATGAGATCGTCGAGATGCTGGCGGAGCCCATCATCAGCGATTTGCCCTACAAAGAGGGCGACAAGGTCATCGCCATGGTCAACGGCATGGGCGGCACCCCGCTCATCGAACTCTACATCGCCTACCGCAAGCTGCATCACGTCCTGGAAGGCCACGGCATCACCATCGTCCGCAACCTGGTGGGCAACTACATCACTTCCCTGGAGATGGCGGGCATGTCCATCACCCTGATGAAAGCGGATGATGAGCTCATCAAGCTGTGGGATGCGCCCGTGAAGACCGCCGGTCTGCGTTGGGGCGTCTAGTGTGCGGAACACCTTTCGCAAGGCTTCACATCATTGACAAAGAGGTGACCCCGTGATTACCAAAGAGGAAATCCTGGCCTGGCTGCACCGCTATCGCGAAGTTTTGGCCGAGAATAAGGAATATCTCACCGAGCTTGACGCGGCCATTGGCGACGCCGATCATGGCATCAACATGGATCGCGGTTTCGGTGCGGTGGAGAAAAAGCTGGACGGCGTGGCGGAGAAGGATATCGGAACGATTCTGAAGACGGTGGGCATGACGCTGGTCAGCACCGTCGGCGGCGCCGGCGGCCCGTTGTACGGCACGTTTTTCCTGAAGGCGGGCATGACCCTCAGCGGCAAGAATGAACTTTCGGCTGAGGACATGGTGGCTGCTCTGAATGCCGCCATCGAGGGCGTCAAGATGCGCGGCAAAGCCACCACCGGCGAAAAAACCATGCTGGACGCCCTGGTCCCGGCGCTGGAAGCCATGCAGAAAACCATTGCCGATGGCGGAGATATCCACGCCGCTCTTGAAGCCGCCACAGCCGCGGCCGAGGAAGGCATGAAGGCGACCATTCCCATGCTGGCGACCAAAGGTCGAGCCAGCTATCTGGGCGAGCGCAGCATCGGGCATCAGGACCCTGGCGCCACCTCTTCCTGGCTGATGCTGAAAACCGCGGCCGAGACCATTGGCGCTTCCTGACCCAAACTTCACGCCTGACTGCTTTTGCCAGGATGCTCCTGGCGTAAATGAAATGGGCGCGTCCTAAACGAGTTGGCAGCGTTCATGGGGCTTCGCCCGGAGGTAAACCTCTGGGCTACTATTGCCAGGCCCGTTGGGCTAGGCCCGTAGGGCCTTTGCACCGGTAGCCCATGGCTTCCAGCCTTGGGCGGAGCGGAGGCGGCAGACGCCAACTGAAATAGGACGCACCCAAATGAAACAACAAATTTTACCTCAAACCTACTCACAAAGGAGTCAGTAACATGAGTAAATATGTTGGCGCAGTAGATCAAGGCACGACCAGCACGCGCTTTATGGTCTTTGATCATGAGGGCAATGTAGTGGCCATTCACCAGATGGAACATGAGCAGATCTATCCCAAGCCGGGCTGGGTCGAACACGATCCCATGGAGGTCTGGGCCCGCACCCAGGACGTGATGAGCGAGGCCCTGAAGAAGGCCGGACTCACGCCCGAGAACCTGGCCGCCATCGGCGTCACCAATCAGCGCGAGACCACCGTGGTGTGGGATAAGAACACGGGCAAGCCCTACTACAACGCCATCGTGTGGCAGGACACCCGCACCGACAAAATCTGCAACGAGCTGGCTGCGGACGGCGGACAGGATCGCTTTCGGGCCAAGGTGGGCTTGCCGCTGGCCACCTACTTCTCCGGTCCCAAGATCAAATGGATTCTGGACAATGTCGAGGGCGTGCGCGCGGCGGCCGAGCGCGGCGACGCCCTGTTCGGCAACATGGACACCTGGGTCATCTGGAATCTCACCGGCGGGCCCAACGGCGGCGCCCATGTCACCGATGTGACCAACGCCAGCCGCACCATGCTCATGAATCTGGAGACCCTGAATTGGGACGAGGACATGATGAAGGCGCTGGGCGTTCCCCGCTCCATGTTGCCTGAGATCCGCCCCTCCAGCGATCCCGCCATCTATGGCTCCTGGCAGGGCGTTCCCGTCAGCGGCGATCTGGGCGACCAGCAGGCCGCCACTGTGGGCCAGACCTGCTTCGATGCAGGCGAAGCCAAGAACACCTATGGCACCGGCTGCTTCATGATCATGAACACCGGCGAGGAGATCGTGCCCAGCAAGAGCGGGCTGCTCACCACCCTGTGCTACAAGTTCGGCGATGCGCCCGCTGTCTACGCGCTGGAAGGCTCCATCGCCATCACCGGCGCCCTGGTGCAGTGGCTGCGTGACAACCTCAAGTTCTTCGATTTCTCGCATCACATCGAAGACTACGCCAAGGCCGTGCCCGACAGCGGCGGCATCTACATCGTGCCCGCCTTCTCGGGTCTGTTCGCCCCCTACTGGCAGTCCGACGCCCGCGGCGTCATCGTGGGTCTCACCCGCTTTATCACCAAGAATCACATCTCCCGCGCGGCCCTGGAGGCCACCGCCTATCAGACCCGCGAGGTGCTGGAGGCCATGGAGAAGGACTCGGGCGTGAAGCTGAAGGCCCTGAAGGTGGACGGCGGCATGGTCTACAACGACCTGTTGATGCAGTTCCAGTCCGATATCCTGAATGTGCCGGTGGTGCGACCCAAGGTGGCCGAGACCACCGCTTTGGGCGCGGCCTACGCCGCGGGCCTGGCCGTGGGATACTGGGATAATCTGGACGATCTGCGCGTGAACTGGCAGATGGCCAAGACCTGGGAGCCCGCCATGGACGAGGCCACCCGCGCCAAGCTCTACAAGGGCTGGCTCAAAGCCGTGCAGCGCAGTATGCACTGGCTGGACGAGTAAATCGTCTCCACTCTCAAGATGGGCTCCGGGCGTTCTGCCGCCCGGAGCCCGTTCAATCCGCGCGCCATTTTCAAGTGGAGGCTATTATATGAATAGCAATTATCATGTCGTTGTTATTGGAGGCGGATCAACCGGAGCTGCGCTGGTGCATGATCTGGCGTTGCGCGGCCTGAAAGTAACGCTGGTGGAGCGGGGAGAGCTGACCAGCGGCACCGCGGGCAGGCATCATGGCCTGCTGCACAGCGGCGGCCGCTACGCGGTCAAGGATCAGGAATCTGCAATCGAGTGCATCGAAGAGAATTTTATCCTGCGAAAGATCGCCCCCGGGTCTTTCGAGTTGAATGACGGCCTCTTTGTGGCTATCACCGAAGAGGATGTCGCCTATAAAGACACTTTTTTGCAGGGCTGCGCCGAATGCGGCATTCCCACCAAAGAGCTGACAGCCAAAGAAGCGCTGCTACTGGAACCCAACCTGAATCCTGAAACCAAGCTGGCGATTCAGGTGCCCGACGCCACCATGGATTGCTGGCGTCTGCCCATGCGCTTTTTCGCCACTGCCAGGCAAAATGGCGCGGACATCCGCCCCTACACCGAAGTCATTGGCCTGTTGAAGCAAAACAGCACCGTCACCGGCGTGCATGTGCGCTCTCATATCACCGGCAAGGAGTACGACATCAAGGCGGATATTGTGGTCAACGCCACCGGCGCCTGGGCCGAGAAACTCAGCGAGATGGCCGACGCCCGCGTGCCGGTGCGCCCCACGCCCGGCGTGTTGGTGGCCGTATACGGGCGTTGGAACAATATGGTGCTCAATCGCCTCAATCGTCCCTCCGATGGCGACATCATCGTGCCGCAGCGCGAGCTCTCCGTCATCGGCACCTCTTCCTGGTATGCGCCCGATCCCGATCGGCTGGGGCTGCCCCTGGATCATGTCGAGCGCATGTATGAGCGGGGCTCTGAATTGGTGCCCGGCGTCAAGCACGCCAAGATGCGGGCGGCCTGGAGCGCAGCCCGGCCATTGCTGGGCGAGGGGGCGGCGGCGACTGAAGGCGGGCGCGATCTGCCCCGCACCTTCAAATGCTTTGATCACAAAGAGCGGGATGGCGTCGAGGGCCTGGTGACCATTACCGGCGGCAAGGGCACCACCATGCGGGCCATGGCCGAAACCACAGCCGATGTCGTTTGTGATAAATTGGGCGTGGACGCCGTCTGCCGCACCAAGGATGTCGTTTTGCTCCCCTACTGGGCCTATTATCATTGATGTCGCATCAGGTTCCAGACAGCTATTTCTGGAGAATGCACTATGAGCAATAATGGAAGACCGGGTCCGAAAACGCCGGTGACCCTCAAAATTTTGCGTTATAAGCCGGGCAGCATCGATCCGCCCCGCTACGATACGTTCCAGGTTGACGCGGATCCTTTGATGACCGTGCTGGATGCGCTGGAAGAAATCCGCGCCACCGAAGACCCCACGCTGGCTTATCGCCATTCCTGTCATCACGCCTCATGCGGCACCTGCGCCATGAAGGTGAATGGCAAAGATGTCTTGTCTTGCGTTACCAAAGTGCTGGATCAGAAATCGGATGTGATTGTGGTGGAACCGCTGGGTACCATGCCCCTGGTGGCCGATCTCGTGGTGGACATGGGCGACTTCGCCCGACGCTACGAGCCTGCGGGCCTGTCATTCGTGCGAGAAAGCGAATATCTGACCGAGGCGCAAACGCCCGAAGGCGTCGAGCGCTACACCCGGTTCGAGAGCTGCATCGAATGCGGCATTTGCCTTTCCGCCTGCCCGGTGGCCAACACCAACGCCAGTTTTATCGGCCCGGCCGGATTGGCCGCCTGGTATCGCTCGCTGCAGAAGGGCGATGGCGAGCGAGCCGACATCCTGGCCGCGGTGGATAGCGACTGCGGCGTTTGGGGGTGCCACGGCGCCATGGAATGCACCGAGGCCTGCCCCTCTCAGGTGCAGCCGGGCGATCTGATCATGTATCTGCGCCGCGAAGTCGTCAAATCGAAACTGCCCTGGGCGCATTGATCTGCGCACATCACTCCTGTTTTTGCGAGGAATCAATCTTATGACTCCCATACCCATTCAGCAAGCGACCCGCCGCCGCAAGGCCCTTCGGGCCTGGTTCGATCCCCGCGGACGCGGCCTGGGATTCATCGCTTTCGCGTTGCAGCGCATCACCGGACTGGGCCTGGTGCTCTACCTGCTGCTGCACATGGCGGTTTTGACCACGCTGCTGCAGGGCGAATCCGCCTGGGATCAATTTGTCGCTTTCGCCAAAAGTCCTATCATGCTGCTATTCGATCTGCTGCTCATCGCCGGCATCCTCATCCACGGCCTTAACGGCCTGCGGGTGAGCATCGTCGGCCTGGGATTTGGCGTGAAGCAACACAAAACATTTTTCTGGATCATGATGCTGCTGTCGGCGTTGCTTTTCGTCTACGCCGGATGGCTGCTCTTTGCACATTAGGAGAGGATCATGCAAAAGACGACGCCATCGAAAAGAGGCGGCTCCTGGATCTGGCAGGCGTTGACGGGCGTGCTGCTCATTCTGCTGCTGGGCCTGCACATGATCGCCCAGCATTTTGTGGTCAGCGGCGGCCTGCGCACCTTTCAGGACGTCATCGATTATCTGCGCAATCCCGTTATCTTGGTTCTGGAAGCCATTTTCATGCTGGTGGTCACCTATCACGCCATGGTGGGCGTGCGGGCCATTCTCTACGATCTGGGTCTGGATGAAGCGGGCAAGAAGAAGGCGACGACGGTTCTCACCATCCTCGGCGCCCTCATCATCGTCTGGGCCGCGTATCTGCTTCTCCGTCTGACGAGCATGTGATCGATATGACTTCGAAAAAGAATCGACACAAGAAACAAGCAAACCGGAAGTCTCCCAAGCCCGAATTCAAGCGCCCGAACAAACTGGCGACCATGTCGCGCCTGTCTCTGGCCCTCTATTTCTTTATCCCGCTCATTTTTGGCGAAATTTTGCTCTATTTTGGCGGACGCACCATCAGCATGGGGCTGCTGTTCCTGGCCTGGTTGGGCTTCTGGGCGGCGCTGCTTTCCACCAGCAACTGGGCGCCGCTGATCCGGTGCCAGGAGCAGGCGGACGACAATCAATGATGCTGCCCGCTCTTGATCCATGGGAGGCCCGCTGGGCGCCCTATGGCGACGACGATTACGCCGCGGTGTTGGCCGCGCTGCGCACCGATGACGTCGTGCTGGACATCGGCGCCGGGGATTTGCGGCTGGCCCGGCGCATGGCCCGGGTCGCCCGTCGCGTCATCGCCTGGGAGATGCAGGCCGATCTGCTGGCCCGGGCGCAGCAGCCATTCCCGCCCAACCTGCTGGCCCAACGCGCCGACGCCCGCGTCACCCCCATTCCCGAGGGCGTCACCGTGGCTGTGCTATTGATGCGGCACTGCCAGCATTATGCGCTTTACGTGTCCCGATTGCGGGCGGCTGGCTGCGTACGGCTCATCACCAACGCCCGCTGGGGCATGGGCGTGGAGATCATCCCCCTGACGCCGGGCCTGCCCTGGGACGAAGCCGGGCCCGGCTGGTACGCCTGCCGCCGCTGCGGTGCGGTCGGCTTCATCGAAACCGCCGCCGAGACGCTGGACGATCGGGCCATTGCTGTTGTGCAGGATGTAGAGGGTTGCCCGGCTTGTCAGGATGATGGATCAGGATTGGGATTGATTTACAATTCTTTTGATGGAGGTAAATGATGAAACTCGCAGGCAAGAGAATCGCCTATCTCGTCGGGCCCGGTTTCGAGGACTTGGAATTCTGGGTTCCCTTCATGCGTTTGCAGGAAGAAGGCGCCGAAGTCGTGACCGTGGGCCTGAAAGCGGGCGAGGTTTACAAGAGCAAACACGGCTGTCTCACCGCCACCGCGGATGTGGCCGCGGCCGACGTCAACGCTGATATGTTCGATGCGGTGGTCATCCCCGGCGGCTGGGCGCCCGACAAGCTCCGTCGCGATGAGGCCGTCAAGCGCCTGGTGCGCGACATCGACGCCCAGGGCAAGATCGTGGGCC
>Ga0256833_1002771_pt1 | contig 12153 bp, 14 predicted proteins | sample 356284metaG_FD_190535 | JGI IMG/M metagenome (GOLD analysis project Ga0256833, IMG submission 190535) | Hydrothermal vent microbial communities from Mid Atlantic Ridge, Atlantic Ocean - 356-284 | ecosystem: Environmental > Aquatic > Marine > Hydrothermal vents | place: Atlantic Ocean: Mid...
ATAAATTATCACAAGTTAAAACAGCTGGTTTTGTTATCAAACCTGATTCCCCAGAGATTCGTCATATCTATGATGAGATAAAAGAGAAGTTTAATGCTAGAGGTATTAGAGTTCTTTTAGTAGAACACTCTGCTACAATGATAGGCTATAAAGGTATTTCATTTAGTAGACTTTGTAGAGATTCAGATTTTTTAGTCTCTTTAGGAGGAGATGGGACACTACTATCTCTAGTGAGGAAATCATACAGCTATCATAAACCTGTACTTGGAATTAATGCAGGAACATTAGGCTTTTTGGCAGATGTTACCTTGGACGAAGTGGATACCTTTTTGGATAATCTACTTGTTGGTCAATATAGGATTGATGATAGAATGATGATTGATGGGTATATCCAGACTATAAATGGTCGTAAAAGCTTTTATGCCTTTAATGATGTGGTTATAACACGACCAAGTATCTCTCATATGGTCAAGATAGATGCATCTATTGATAATGAGTGGTTCAATACCTATCGAGGAGACGGTTTGATTATCTCTACACCTACAGGAGCTACGGCATATAATCTAGCTGCAGGAGGTCCTGTAATGTATCCTCTGACCAAAGCTTTTATTATGACTCCTATTGCTGCACACTCTTTGACTCAACGACCTTTGGTTCTACCCTCAAATTTTACCATTCATCTAAGCTCTCCAAAAGATAGGGTAATTGTTATGGTTGATGGACAAGATGATTATGAGATGCAAGGGGGAGAGGTTTTAGTGATTAATGGTGCAGATATTGGAGCAAGACTTCTACACAAAAAAGAGAGAAATTACTTCTCTGTATTGAGAGAAAAACTATCATGGGGCGATATAGAATAATATGATTAATAGAGTATATATAAAAAATTTAATTCTATTTGATGAGGTTGAGCTTGAAATAGATAAGGGGTTAATAGTCCTCTCTGGTCCATCTGGAGCAGGTAAATCACTCTTTATGAATGCTATCTTGGCTACATTTGGTTATGGTATATCAGAAGCCTCTCTCTGTGAAGTATCTGTAAAAAAACCATCAAAATTAAAGAACGAAGCGTATGAATTAGGCGATGAGTTAACAATAAAAGTATTAAAAAAAGATAAAGCACGTTACTACTTAGAGGGACAACGTATCTCTAAAAAAGCTTTGAATGGACTATTTTCTCCTTTTGTACAGTTTCTATCAGTTAGAGATAAGAGTGGATTTGAGAGTAGAAATCTAATAGAACTTATAGATAACTCACTAAGTGCCAAAGATAAAAATTTTAAAAAAATGGTCAAAGAGTATCGTAAACGATATTTAAATTATAAACTAAAGCTTGAAGAGCTAGAGAAGATAAAAAGAGATGAAAATAGGATTATAGAGTTAATCGAGTTTACACAATTTGAGATAGATAAGATAGAGTCTATCGCTCCAAAAGTAGGAGAAGATTGTGAGCTTATGAAGATAAAACAACAACTCTCTCGAATTGATAAGGTAAAAGAGGCTTTAGAGAGTGCCAATGATATATTTAGAGTAGAAGAGTCCGTTTCTGAACTATATAGACTATTGGAAAAAGATAATAGTTTTTTTATAGATTTAATGAATCAGTTACGTGTAGATTTTGAAGATATAGAGATATTGTCAGATGAGTTATCTGAAGTGGATATAGAGCATGTCTTAGATAGATTAGAGAAAATTTCAGCTTTAAAGAGACGGTATGGAACGATAGAAGAGGCATTAGCATATGTAGAGTTAAAAAAAGAGGAGTTAAAAGGGTATAAAAATATAGAGCAAGATAAGAGTCTATTGGAATCTTTTATAATGATGGAGTTTAGTGAGCTATCTGTGTTGTCTAATCGTATAAGTATTGGACGGAAGAGACATGCTCTTCTATTTGAAAACTCTTTGGAAAAATATCTCAATGAGTTAAAGCTACCTCCTATTAAATTTATCTTTACAAAAATCTCTTTGGATAGTTTAGGAGAAGATAGAGTATCTATAGATTTAAATGGTTCAAAAGCAGAGACATTAAGTGGTGGGGAGTTTAATCGTGTTCGTTTAGCTCTAATGGTTGTTGCTCTATCTGGGGTAGAGAATGGAGGTCTGTTGATACTAGATGAGATAGATGCAAATGTTAGTGGCGATGAGTCTATAGCTATAGCCAATATGATTTCTAAACTATCATCTGTCTATCAAATCTTTGCAATCTCTCATCAACCACATTTAGCATCTAAAGCAACACAACACCTATTAATATCCAAGAGTAGATGCAAAAGTCATGTAACAATATTAGATAAAAAGGGAAAAATTGATGAGATTGCACGAATTATTGCAGGGGAAAAGATGAATCCAGAAGCAATATCTTTTGCTAAAAAATTACTAATATAATTTAAGTTTAATTTAAAGTATTGTATAATAATCCTATAAATAATAGGAGTGTTTAAAATGTTTGATAATAGTGAAGATGAATATTTAAAAGCCACACGAGATGCACAAGTGAATGTACATAGAAATAGAGGTGCATTTAGAGGAGTGGCTCTTGTTTGGAATCTCTTTCTTCTTAGCTCTTTTCTTGTTATAGGATATTTAGGGTTTAATTATCTCAAGAGTGATAGGGTACTTCTAAGCGATAATCGTGATACTTTACCTGTTTCTCCTCAAACAAAAACAGCTGTTATGGGTGTAAGTGATACTAAAAGTGATAGTGAATATCTTGAAATGTTAAACTCAATAGAGAGTGATATAGATACAACTAGCAAAAAGGAGTCAGATTTAAGCTCTGCTATAGATGATGTTGTTAATAGTTCTATCTCTAAAGATAACTCCCTATACACTCAAGCCATATCACAAGAGATTGATTCTAATGTTTATCATAAAAATAGTAGAGTTGTTTTAGTTGAAAAAGGAGATACCTTAGCCAGTATTTCAGAAAAATATTATGGGAATCCTATGAAATTTGATAAAATTATTGAAGCAAATAGAGATTTGAAGAGGGATTACCAAGTGCTTCATATTGGTCAAAAATTAAATGTTCCTTATTAAAATTTCATGATTGTTGCCTATTCTATTGTTAATATACTTTTAACAAAAGAAAATTAGGAGATTAGAGATGTTTAATAGTAAAGATGAGTATGCAGAAGCAACAGAAAAAGCAAGTATAAATCAGCATGGAAAAAGAGCTATTGGTGGTTATAAATTAGGTATATTAAATCTATTTCTATTGACTACTATTGGTGTGATGGGTTATGTGGGTTTTGACTCTTTAACAGATAAGAGAATAGATAGTGGTAGTGTAGAGAATAAAATAGATACAACTGATAGTGATTTACTAGATATTCTATCAAATATAGATGTTGATGAATCCAAAAAAGAGTCCAAATCATTAAGTTTAGAGATTAATAGTATAGTTAATGAATCCACTTCAGATAAAAAATCTAGTTATACTAAAGCACTATCTGCTGAATTGAGAGGCTATTAATCTTTTTTTGCTAAAATCATACTTAAAAAAGGTTAAGTATGATTATAGATACCCATTGTCATTTAGATGATAAACGATACAATGATGATATAGATGAGGTAATCGCAAGAGCAAAAGAGAAAGGTATAGAGCGTTTTATTATCCCTGGGGCAGACCCTAAGACATTGAAACGTGCTGTAGAACTTGCAGAAGAGTACTCTGAAATATATTTTGCAGTGGGAGTACACCCTTATGATGCCAAAAATTATGATAAGAGTTTTTTAGAAGAGTTTGTATCACACCCTAAATGCGTAGCTATTGGAGAGTGTGGACTTGACTATTTTCGCCTACCTAAAAATTCAGAAGAGATTAAAGATGAAAAAGCTCTACAAAAAGAGGTTTTTATAGACCAAATCAAATGGGCAAAGGAGCTTGATTTACCATTGATTATCCATGTTCGTGAATCTTCAGATGATTGCTTAGAACTTTTAGAAGAGTATGCAGGAGAGAGAGGAGGTGTACTTCACTGCTATAATGCAAATGAACATCTATTGAAATTGAGCAATAAAAACTTCTATTATGGTATAGGAGGAGTTCTAACCTTTAAAAATGCAAAAAAACTTATAAATACCTATCCCAAAATTCCCCAAGAGAGACTTATTATAGAGACTGATGCACCCTATTTAACCCCACACCCACATAGAGGTAAACGTAATGAGCCTGTCTATACACAGTTTGTTGCTGAAAAGATGTCAGAACTCTCCTCTTTGGATTATGATAAGGTAGCTAATATAACAACATTAAATGCTAAAAAACTCTTCTGTAGGCTTAAATAAAAATTAAATAAAAAATTTAATAATTTTAAAAAAGCTAATTATTAAGTTTTCTTCTACTATAATTGTAATAAATACAATTATAGGAATATGTATGAAAATTTATAAATTATTACTATTTTACTTACTATTACCAACCGTTGCGTTCTCTAATATACGTGATGAATTTCCAAGTTATAGCTACGTATTTGCAGAATTTAATGTTCCTGAACACTATATTGATAATCCTGAATTTAAAGATTTTGTAGAACAACATAAATATAATTATAAAAAGCGTTTTATAAAAGCCGTAAGAGAGGGAGGATTAGTCCTTCCTATGATGAAACAAATTATTTATAAGCGAGATATATCTCCTGTTTTTCTCTATATCGCTATGGTAGAGTCAGGATTTAATCCCAAAGCACGTTCTCGTACGGGAGCAGGGGGGTTATGGCAAATTGTGGTCAATACAGCTAAAGAGCTAAAATTAACAATCAACAGAGATATTGATGAGCGTTATGACCCTGTTCGTTCTACCAATGTAGCGATTAAATATCTATATCGTATCAATAACAATCTAAATAGTTGGTATCTCACAACTATGGCATATAATTGTGGAATGGGTTGTGTAAATAGGTCAATTCAAAGAGCAGGAACAAGAAGCATAGATGTTTTGACAAGTTCTAATAATTCATATATCAAAAAAGAGACAAAAAAATATATAAAAAAAGTTCTATTAATGGCAATGATTGGTGAGAATTATCTCTTTAAACAAAATGATAGAGTAGGAGAGATAATGCATACACTCCATCGTGATGGTATCACTCCTGTTCCTGTTCGTTTAGGAGAGAGCTTATCACGAGTAGCTTCTATTTTAAATATGAATCAAAGCTATTTAGACAAGATAAATCCACATCTTAAATTTGGTCATACACCTTATAATCGGACGTATAAAATCAATATTCCAACATCAAAAGTCAGAGAGTTTACTATGCGTTATGCAGGTATAACTAGACAGAGAGATACCTATATCTCTACTAATCTATATTAAAAAATTATATAAATAAAGGTAAAAATCATGAAAAGAGTATTTCGTAAACAAATATTAATCTCTATCTCTTTAGTCTCTATTTTCCTAACTACATCTATGGCAGATAGTAAACTACTATGGAAAAAAGCAGATTTAGCTAATAATAAAAAAGATTGTGTAAATTGTTATGCCAATTTAGAATTTGATAAAAAGAGTCCTAAAGTAGTTAATAAAAAGAAGAGAGTAATTTATAATAATAGTGGCTACACTTATACTATAAGCAGATCAGATAGGAATCCAAAAGCTATTGAGTTTAAAGATAGAACATATATTGAAAAGCGACCTAAATCGTATATAAATAAAAGTAAAACAGTAGCTATTCAACTTGGTGCATTTAGACACTATGCTGGTGCTAAAAAGTATCTCAAAAAATATGCTATACTTTCATCAGAATATAAAGTAATAATAAAAGCAGGTGCAGAAGACCAAAAGCCACTATATCGTGTCCAAATAGAGGGATTTCCTTCTAGGAGCAAAGCTGAAGAGTTTAAATCAAAATATGGTTTAATAGGGGCATTTTTTGTAATGAATTAGTACCTTAATATAAGGAAAAAAATGACAGAACTATCACGAGATACCAAAGAGACACAAATTACTGTAAAAGTTGAACTTTATGGTCAAGGAGAGTCAACTATCGCAACAGGTGTTGGTTTTCTTGACCATATGTTAGAGGCATTTTCTAAACACTCCCATATAAATTTATATGTTAGATGTAGTGGGGATACTCATATAGATGATCACCACTCTGTAGAGGATATTGCTATTGTTATTGGTCAAGCACTCAAAAAAGAGTTGTATCCTATTCAAAATATAGAGCGTTATGGAAATGCTACTGTTGTTATGGACGAAGCCTCTGTAACTTGTGATTTAGATATTTCAAATAGACCCTTTTTAGTATTTGAGATGCCTATGGAGGGTAAAGTTGGTAGTTTTGATGTAGAGTTAGTAGAGGAGTTTTTTAGAGCTTTGAGCTTTAATGCTTCAATGACGGTTCATCTTATCTGCAATAGAGGAACAAACAAACACCATAGGATAGAGGCATCATTCAAAGCGTTAGCTGTAGCTTTGCGTCGTGCTGTTGCTATCAATGAAAATGCAGGTATTCCAAGTACCAAGGGAGTTTTATAGTGTCTATAGAACTTATTGTATTAGATGTAGATGGTACATTAACTGATGGTAAAATATCTTATACTCAAAATGGAGATGAGGTAAAATCCTTTTGTGTCAAAGATGGATTAGCTATTGCTTCATGGATTAAACTTGGTAGAGAGGTAGCTATTATCACAGGTCGTAACTCTAAGATAGTAGAGCGTAGAGCCCAAGAGTTGGGGATTAAATATCTCTATCAAGCTATTCATAATAAACAAGATATTTTAGAGAAGATTCTAAAAGAGTTAGATTTAACAATGGAGAGTGTAGCTTCTATCGGAGATGATTTAAACGATTACAAGATGTTAAAAGCTTCAAAACGCTCCTTTGTTCCTAGTAATGCTTCTATTTATGTTAAAGAGATAGCAACGGATATTTTAGAGGCAAAAGGTGGCGATGGTGCTGTTCGTGAGATGGTGGACTCTCTAATATCTGATGAGGGTTTAGAGCAAGAGTATCTTGAATTATGGTATTAAAAATAGAATATATCCTTATACCTATCACAATAATATTAATTCTTAGTATTATTGGTATCAATCCCTCTTCTAAACCTGCTACCTCTTCGCGAGAAGATAGAGAAGTTCTGTTTAAGAACTTCTATCTATTTGAACTAAAAACCGATATTGAAGGTAAAAAAGTATTGGCAGATGAGGCTATAAAGCATACCAACTATTTAGATTTAAGAGAGGTCAACCTATCTGATGAGAATGGACATAATATCTTATCTACAAGAGCTGTTTATGAAGATGGTGCTGTTTTTATGAAAGATGATATTAAATTTACTCGAAATGATGGATTGACCTTTGCTACCAAAGATTTAAGTTATGATTTTAAAAAAGAGAAGATAGAGACCTTTAGCTCTTTTATATTGGATTTTAATGGTAGCCGTATTAAGGGTGACAATCTGGAGTACAATATGAAGGCTAAAAATATATCGGCTGATGATATTGAGGCATCAATTATACTAGAGTCTAAATCTTAGCCATTTTTCAGGATAGCTCCTCTTCCATCTCTAACACTTCCAAATATCTATCACTTAGCTTCTCATATTCAGCCTCTATCTTTTTAAGTTCATCTGTTACGTTGATTAGCCCTTTTTTCTCATAACACTCTGGGTTGTATAAACAGGTGTTTATCTCATCTATTTTAGCCTCTAACTCTTCGATTAGATTGGGTAGGAGTTCTAAGTCTCTTTGGTCTTTGTAGCTAAGTTTTGTTCGTTTCTTCTCTTTTGGTTTCTCTCTTTTTACCTCTTTATTAATATCTACACTCTTCTCTATCTCATAAAGCTCATTGATATTTTTCTCGATAAGTAGATACTCACTATACTCTTGAAAGGATTCCTCTACAATACCATTACCTTTAAAGATAAGGAGTTTTGAGGCTATTTTATCTATAAAATAACGGTCATGGCTTACAAATATCAATGCTCCTTGGAAATTTAATAGTTTCTCTTCTAAAATATTTATGGTTTGAATATCCAAATCATTAGTTGGTTCATCTAAAATGAGACAATCCACCTTTTGCGTAAAGAGTAGAGCAAGAGCAACACGATTTTTCTCTCCACCACTTAGTACTCCTAGTTTTTTAGTCATGTACTCTTCGGGAAAGAGAAATGATTTCATATATGCAAATACGTGCATATTTCTACCCATTACATCGACTATATCTCCACCATCAGGGCAAAAGGTATCCAAGATTGTTTTATTCTCATCTAGCATTTCTCTATGTTGGTCAAAGTATCCTACTTTAAAATCTCCTTGGTCAATTACGCCTCTATTTGGCTTTATTCGTCCTAAAAGAAGCTTCAACATAGTTGATTTTCCTGAACCATTATGACCTACTATCGCTATCTTGTCACGTTGTAAGATTCTAGTAGTAAATCCCTCAATTAAATTTTTACCTGCTATGGAGTAGTGTAGATTTTCAATGTCAAATAGCATCTTTTTTTTGGATACTCCTTTTTCATCTCCACGGTTAAAATTTTTCTTTTCTCGTTCTAGCTCTATTTGCATTTTTCTGATAAGAGTAGGGTCTTTTTTGGCTTGTTCTCTAAGCTCAAAGACTCGTGCCTTTCTCCCTTGATTTCGTGTCAGACGTGCTTTGACACCACGACGTAACCACTCCTCTTCACGTTTTAGAAATTTTAGTAGTGTGTTGTGTGTTTTTGCCATACTCAGCATACGTTGCTCTTTTAGAACAAGATAGTTATCATATCCACCATCATAAGAGACAATATTCATATCTTCTACCTCTATAATTCTTGTAACGATACTATTGATAAAGTGTCTATCATGAGAGATTATAAGTAGGGTAAACTTCTCTTTTAGTAAAATCTCTTCTAAAAATTCAACCATATAAACATCTAAGTGGTTAGTTGGCTCATCAAGCAGTAGAACATCAGGTTTTTTTAGAATGAGTGAAGCCAAAGCAACACGACGTTGCTCTCCACCAGAAAGGGTATTGACATTTCGATATTCGTACTCTTTTAATTTAAACTCTTGAAGTACTCTCTCTATCTTATCATCTAAGTTCCATGCATTATGATGGTCAAGGTAGTTTGTGATTTTTGCATGTTCATTGAGTAGTTTTTGATTTTCAAAATCTTGAGCTACAAGATGAGATAACTCCTCATAACGCGCTTTTGCACTTTTTAGGTCTCCTAATTCACTCTCTATCGCATCACGAACATTCAGACTCTCCTCAAAGTGTGGATTTTGGTCAAGCCAATCAATAATAATACTTTTGTCTAAAACACGTGTACCCTCATCAGGTGTCACTTCTCCTGAAATAATCTTAAGAAGTGTTGATTTTCCACAACCATTCTGTCCTACAATAGCTACACGTTCTCCCTCATTTAATTGGAAGTCTACCCCTTTAAGTAGCTGTTTTACATCATAATTTTTAGAGATATTAAATAGACCGACAAGTGCCATATGAAGTCCTTGGAATAAAGTTTGTTATTTTATCATAAATCTATAATTTTAAGCAGTTATCTTTTCTTATAAAGCTTAATTATCATTAACATTTTATAATCTTTTTACTATAATTATGTTATAATATTGAGTAAATCAAAGAAAAAGGATATGAGATGGAAGTTATAGATAAAAAAAGTACTACTATAGTAGGTGGGAAAATCAGTAGAAATATAATTACAGCTGGTTTAGTCTTTAGTATATCTACTGCTAGTAGTACATTTAAACCTATAGATAAAGGTTTATCTTCTAAGAATAGTCAATATGCAGATAGAGAGTTAAAAATAGAGAGTGATGCGTATGATTTAATACGCAAAAAGCTTTAAGTAATAAATCATCTATTTTAGTCTAAGTTCTATGGAGTATATTGTTTGGATTACTTTTGTGTATATAGAGTTTTTCCATAGGATTTGGGAAAATCAACTAAATAGTATATTCCGTAGAATTTAGACTTTAAGTAGATGAGTCCTAATATGTTATAATTCGCTTTCATTCCATCTAAAGAAAGTATTTAATGAATTTAATCTATCCCGTAAAAGTAAAAAATAGTTTTATATTTAATCCTACCTCTCGAGACTTTATTGTCGATGAGATTCCTCTCTATGAGTTCACAGGTGAGGGAGAACATCTTATTGTTCATATACGCAAAAAAGATATGACCACATGGGAGATGATTTCTGCTATTGCCAAATATTGCAAGATAAAACAGCGTGATATAGGTTATGCAGGACTCAAAGACAAACATGCTATGACTATGCAATATATATCTATATTGGCAAAAGATAATGAAGAGAAGCTAAAAACCTTTAATCATGACAAGATAAAGATACTTAGTACGACTAGACATAACAATAAAATACGCACAGGACATCTAAAAGGTAACCATTTCAAGATACGTCTCAAAAAGGTTCTAGGAGTTCAAAAAGATAAATTAGACTCTGTTCTAAAGTGGATAAAAAAAGAGGGTGTTCCAAACTATTTTGGTAATCAACGCTTTGGAAACTCTGGAGATAATTGGAAAGAGGGCAAATCAATTTTAGAGGGAACACTAAAGATACGTGATAGAAAAACACGCACATTTTTAATTAATGCCTATCAATCATACCTCTTTAATAACTGGCTCTCTAAACGTATAGAACTATCTATGTTGTTAGACTCTTTTTCAGAGTCAGAGAGTGAACAGCTCTTTAACCTACCAAAAGGCTCACTAACAGGTACAAAAAAACAGCCTCAATTTTTTAAACTCTTAGAGGGGGATTTAATGATGCACTACCCTTATGGTCGTATGTTTGAACTAGAGTCGATAGAAGAAGAGTCAAAACGTTTTGTTCAATTTGATATTGCTCCATCTGGACTATTGGCAGGTAAACGAGTAGCGTTTAGCCAAAAGGTAGCAGGTCTTATCGAACAAGAGTACAATCAAGAGATAAATGAGAACGGTAGTAGACGTTATGCATGGATAAAAGTAACTGATATAAAAAAGAGATATGTAGAGGAGAAAGCCCACTATGAGCTAGAGTTCACTCTACCTAAAGGTTCATACGCTACAACTGTTTTAGATGTATTGCGTGGAGAGAGGCATTGATTGCGATTTAATCATGATATTAAATTTTAGGAACGAAAAAAAATGTTATTATTTAAGCAATACCTTAGCCATTTTTTTATAACTTTTTTCAAACCCCTATATTTCGGGCTTTGATATTTTTAGTTATTTTTTTGAAATCCCTAAAAATAGGGCTTCAAAATTTAGTTTTCAAAAATGGCTAAGGTGTTATTAAGATATTGAGACTAGAAAGGGTTGGTTCTTTCGTAGTCTTTGGAGATATGGAACGATGTAACAAGCTTGGAATATGATAGTTTTGAGGATAAGTTTGATACACTTTTATTAAAAATATATAATTAAATGGAGTAATGTATGCAACTAACACTAAATATACCAGAATTCGCCCTATTAACACTAAATAAAGATATACAAGAGTTAAAGCATACAATTAAAGTTAATACAGCTTTAATGCTTTTTAAAAATGCTAAATTTTCGATAGAACAAGCAAGTCACTTTGCAAATCTCTCTTTGTATGATTTTATGGACGAGTGCAAAAAAAATCAGATACCTGTTATTAGTTATGATGAGGATGAGTTAGAGAATGAGATGAAACTGATGAGTGGGCTATGATTTTAATTGCTGATAGCTCTGCATTGGTAGCTCTCTCTATTGTTAATAAGTTAGATGTGCTTGAAAAACTTTTTGGAGAGGTCTATGTCCCAAAAGCTGTTTATAATGAGGTAAGTCAAGAGAATAAAGCAGAGTCATATAAGTTAAAAAGCTATTGTAAAAATAGAGTTTTAGATATTCAATCTAGTGCCAATTTTAATATAACTTTAGGAAAAGGAGAGAGTGAAGCGATTGTTCTTTATACCGAACAAAATGCTGACTTTTTACTTTGTGATGATAAAAAAGCTAAGAAATTTGCTCAAAGTTTTGGCTTAAAAGTTATTGGTAGTTTAGGAATTTTGCTTAAGGCTAAAGAAGCAGAACTTATTAGTGATATTGCTCCTTTGATTGAAACTTTGAGAGGTTCTAGGATTTTTATTGATGATAAGACTTATGATTTGGTTTTGGGAATTGCAGGAGAACGTTATTGATACTCCACCCCATGAATGAGGTGGTTTTAC
>Ga0256833_1002772_pt1 | contig 12147 bp, 12 predicted proteins | sample 356284metaG_FD_190535 | JGI IMG/M metagenome (GOLD analysis project Ga0256833, IMG submission 190535) | Hydrothermal vent microbial communities from Mid Atlantic Ridge, Atlantic Ocean - 356-284 | ecosystem: Environmental > Aquatic > Marine > Hydrothermal vents | place: Atlantic Ocean: Mid...
GTAATTTTAAACTCTTCGAAAAACTCTATAATACATGCATTATCATAAATTTTACTAATTTAATTGTTGTGACAGTTTGTGAAGATTAGTATATCTCAATGAATAATTAAGATATAAAAATATTTCATAATGTAATATTTTTGTTAAATTATATTACATTATTCAATATTTTGTGGCTAATGTTTAGATTATCTTAGTTTTCGCACTTAAACAATAACAATCTAGGTATGAAATCTATATAATTTTTACTCTTTGCTCTTTAGGGCTCTATAGTATAACCCTATGCTTGTGGCGTATTGTTTACTTGCGTTGTATCTTGTTATAACTCTATAGTTATGATTACCTAAATATACATCATAATTACTCTTATCTTTTAATCTAATATAGTATGCTTTTGTAGAGTTCCACCAAGAGGGAGCATAGATGCCGTATTGATTTAGAGTATATAGGTTATATAAGCTTCTGTAGCCACTTCTTAAATTTAGATATCTGTTGCCATTAACTTTTGCTTTTGCGACTGGTTGTAGGTTGTTTATCCATCTTTGACGGCTTAAAAATTTGGCTATTGAGCCTATGCAGTCTGCCATGGAGTTTGGGTCTCTTTTGCCGTCTCTATCTAAATCTACACCAAATTTTAGATAGATTGAGGGAACTTGTTGAACGCAACCCATAGCCCCTGCAAATGAGCCTTTTACTTTTAGTGGATTTAGATGCTCTTTTCTTGTTAAGATTAAAAATTTCTCTAGCTGGGATTTGAAGAATCTCTGTTTTCTGTTTTTGTTAAAGCTAAGAGTTACCAAAGAGTCCCATACGCTGTATTCTCCACCATATAGTCCAAATTTGCTCTCTACTCGAATAAAAGATGTAATTATCTCTTTTTCTACGCCATAGAGGGCTTTGGCTCTTTTTAGTGAACGACTGTTCTTTCTCATAAATTGACGACCTAACTCTATACTCTCAGGAATTAAAATTTTTCTTTTATATCTGCTCCAGCTATAATCTGTTGCTCCTTTTAGTGTGCCGTTGTAGCGGTTTAATACACCTTGTAGGTGGTTTGCATTCTCTAAAAGATTTTTAATATAATTTTTATTAAAACCATATTTTATGTGCATTTTATTTATGAATTTTTTGGCTTGTGGAGAGTTGGCATAGTTAAATGAGTATAGATAAAATGGTAACAAAAGTATAATAAGTGTAGCTTTCATGGGTAAACCTTTAAATATTTTATAGAAGTATATCAAAAAATTGTATAACTTTTCATATTTTATGATATAATAATTTTTAGAATATTATTTAGGAGTTAAAATGAGTAGATTTTTATTGATAGCTGTTGCAGGTTTTTCTCTTTTTTTTAGTGGATGTAGTAAAAAGATGCCAGTTGCGCTACCTACATCTCATACAGGTAATACAGTTGTAAATGGAGACACTATTCCAGCAAATGCTGTAAATGTTGGTTCTATTGGTGATGGAGTTAATGGTAGTGGTGGCGCTGTTAATAGTAGCAGTAATGGTTTTAAAAAGGGTGCTGTAAGTTCAAATGGTAAATATTTAGGGGCTGATGGTGTTAGCAAAAGTGGATATAAGTTGTTATACTTTGCAAGTGATTCATATACCCTAGATGATGACCAAATTAATAGATTAATGAGTGATTTACCTAAAATAAAAGAAAAAGTGGCTCAAGGGAAAGTTCTTGTAGAGGGAAATTGTGATGAGTTTGGAACAGATGAGTATAATCATGCTCTAGGTTTAAAGAGAGCAAAAACTGTTAAGAGTTTATTAGTAAATGCAGGTATTGATGCATCTAAGATAGATACTGTAAGTTATGGAGAGAGTAACCCAACTTGCACAATAGATAAACCAGCTTGTCATGCGAAAAATCGTAGAGTTGAGATAAATAATCTTTAAGAGCTTCTCTTCTGGCTCTTAATTTTAAGTTAATTTAAGTAAAATGTATAAGAATTTAGGGAGTAATCTTGCAGAGATTGCAGATAAAAAGTTTGGTCAAAACTTTTTAAAAGATAGCTCAGTTTTATCAAAAATCATCGAATCGATTCCCAATGATGGATTACCCATTGTAGAGATTGGGCCTGGCTTAGGTGATTTAACTAGACAACTTCTAAATGTTGGGCGTGTTAGAGCATATGAGGTAGATAAACGGCTATGTGAATATCTAAAGAGTGAGTTTAAAGAGGCTATTGAAGATGGCAATTTAGAGCTTATTTGCAAAGATATTTTATCAGAGGATGGTAGTTTGTGTGAGGGAAGTTACTCGTTAATTGCAAATTTACCATACTACATAGCTACAAAAATAGTTTTAAATGCATTGCATGATAGTAACTGTAAAAGAGTTATGGTTATGGTTCAAAAAGAGGTTGCAAATAAGTTTGCTGCTAAAGTTGGCGATAGAGATTATAGCTCTTTAGCAATTTTGGCACAATCTGTTGGCAAAGCAGAGATACTCTTTGATGTTCCACCAGAAGCTTTTGTTCCACAACCAAAGGTTACTTCGGCAATTTTATATATTGAGAAGAGTAGCTCCTTAGATGATTTGGAGTTTGAACACTTTTTAAAAGTTGCAACAAAACAGCCAAGAAAAAGAGTATTTAAAAATTTATCTACTAAATATGACAAAAATTTGCTAAGTGAGATATTTGAGAAATTAAATATTAAAAAAGATGCAAGAGTTCACGAATTGGATTTGTCTATACATCATCATCTATATAAAGAATTAAAGGATATATTAGATGAGTCAAGAAGAAAAAAGAGATAATAGTAGTGTAAATAAAGAGAGTTCAAAGCCAAGAGAGAGAGCTAAGAATCCATTTAGAAATAGGAATAAAGAGAATTCAAGTAGCAAACCTGCGCAAACTACTACAAAAGCCAAGAGTGCTCAAGAGAGTCAAAAGAGCGATAAAGCAACTACTGCTTCTAATAGTAATAAAAGTTTTAACAAAAATAGAAACTCTAGCGGAGCAAACAGAAATAGAAGAAGCAATCAAAATAGAAATTCTAACCAATCAAACAGAAGTAACAGTAATAGAAATAGCCAAAACAGGAGCCAGAGAGGCTCTAAAAGAATTAAGATAGATAATACAGTTCCTGAAGAGATGAAAAAGGCTATTATTGAGAGCGAGAGAACTCAAAAGGCTAGAATGGAGCCTTGGAGACAGATTAATATGGCTAGTAAAGGTAAAGTTAGATTTACTCCACTTGGTGGGCTAGGTGAAATTGGTGGAAATATTGCAGTTTTAGAGACTGAGACAACAGCTATTATTATTGATGTTGGTATGAGCTTTCCAGATGAGACGATGCATGGAGTTGATATTTTAGTGCCAGACTTTAGCTACCTACACGCTATTAAAGATAAGATAAAAGCAATTGTAATAACACATGGGCATGAAGATCATATTGGTGCAATTGCTTATTTATTTAAAGAGTTGAAGTTTCCTATTTATGCAACACCACTTGCATTAGCGATGATTGGAAATAAGTTTGATGAACATAGATTAACAGCCGATAAAAAATATTTTAGGTATGTTATAAAAAGAGAGATTTATGAAATTGGAGATATGAAGATAGAGTGGCTACACAATACCCACTCTATTGTAGATGCATGCTCTTTGGCAATTGAGACACCAGCTGGAATTTTAATGCATACAGCTGATTTTAAGATAGATCATACTCCTGTTGATGGATATACTATGGATCTTCATAGATGGGCGCATTATGGGGAGAAGGGGGTATTGTGTCTATTCTCTGACTCTACAAACTCTCACTCTCCGGGCTTTACTAAGAGTGAAATGGTTGTAGGTAAGACATTTGATGAGTTGTTTGAAAAGGCAAATGGAAGAGTTATAATGTCCACCTTTTCATCTAATGTTCACAGAATCTATCAAGCTATGGAGAGAGGTGTAAGGCATGGGCGTAAAATTTGTGTAATTGGGCGTTCTATGGAGAGAAATATAGAGACAACAAGACGCTTAGGCTATATAGATATAGGTGAAGAGCACTTTATTGATGCGCATGAAGTTAATAGATATAATGATGATGAGATTTTGGTTGTAACAACAGGTAGCCAAGGTGAGACTATGGCAGCTCTTAGTCGTATGGCAACAGATGAGCATAGACATATTAAATTAAAGCCATCTGATACCGTTATAATTAGTGCGAGTGCAATTCCTGGAAATGAAGCTAGTGTTTCAAAATTGATGAACCTTTTGTTAAAGAGTGGGGTTACTGTTAGATATAAAGAGTTTAGCGATATTCATGTATCTGGACATGCATCGCAAGAGGAGCAAAAGCTTATTTTAAGACTTGCTCAACCAAAATTCTTCTTGCCTGTGCATGGAGAGTATAACCATATTGCAGCACATGCAAGAACAGCAGTAGCTTGTGGTGTTGATGAGAGAAATATTTTACTAATGAGTGATGGAGACCAAGTTGAGATAACTACAAAGTATCTTAAAAAGGTTAAAACTGTAAAGACTGGTAAGAGATATATTGATAACCAAAGTAATAAAGAGATTTTTTCAGAAGTTGTTAGTGATAGACAAAAATTGGCTACTGAGGGTATTGTAAATATAATTGTTCAAATAGATGCTCAAAAGGGTGCAATGGCTAGTAAGCCTGTAGTTGTAGCTCATGGGTTAGTCTCTAGCAAAGATAATGAGAAACTGGAGAAGTCAATTATAGATTTATTAGATAAGCACTTTGCAACTAGCTCTATAGACAAGAGTGGAAACCCTAAAGTTATAGAAGATGATATTAGAAATATTGTTAGAAAATATATTACTAAACAGTATAAGGGTTATCCATTTATAATTCCTACAGTATTTTTGGTATAGAGTTTATGAAGCCAAGTGATTTTGCAAAAGAGACACTAAAGATAGAAGCAGATGCACTGCTGAGCTCTTGCAATAGGGTTGGAGATGGTTTTGATAAAGCTGTTGAATTAATTTTACAACTTAGGGGTAAATTGGTTGTTATTGGGGTTGGTAAGTCGGGACATATTGGCTCTAAAATTGCAGCAACTTTGGCAAGTACGGGAACTAGCAGCTTCTTTTTGCACCCAGCAGAGGCAATGCATGGCGATTTAGGTATGATTGGTAAAGATGATGGGGTTTTGGCAATTAGCTATAGTGGGGAGAGTGAAGAGCTTACTAATTTACTACCCCATATTAAAAATTTTAATATTCCAATTGTTGGAATGAGTCGCTCAATCAATTCTACTTTAGCTAAATTTAGTGATACTCATATAGATATTAGTGTAGAAAGAGAGGCTTGTCCTTTGGGGATTGCTCCAACTTCTAGCACAACTTTAACTCTGGCTTTAGGCGATGCTTTGGCAGTTGCTTTAATGAAGATTAGAGGCTTTGAGAGAGAGGATTTTGCCAAGTTCCACCCAGCAGGGGCGCTTGGCAAAAGGCTCTATTTAAAAGCTGAACACTTTTTGATAGATAAAGAGTCAATTCCTAGAGTGGATTTGAATATATCTTTAAAAGATGCTATTATACCTATGACAAAGGCAAGATTAGGGAATGTTGTAGTAGAAGATAGAGGAAAGGTTGTTGGTATATTTAGTGATGGGGATTTACGAAGAGCAATGTTAAGAGATGATTTTGATTTTAACTCTCCTATTAGCCGATATATGACAAAGGAGCCATTTACAATAGAAGATGCATCAATATTGGCTGTAGATGCGCTTAGAGTTATAGAGCAGATGAGGTTTCAATTGTTGCTTGTTGTCTCGAAAGATAGAGAGTTAATAGGGGCAATTCATATACATGATTTAATAAAGGCGGGGGTAGAGAGTGAGGATAAATAAGTTTATATCGCACAATACAAAATATTCAAGACGCGAAGCAGATAGGCTAATAGAAGAGGGTAAAGTAAATATAAATAGAGCAGTTATAAAAGATTTTGGGTATATTGTTCAAAAAGATGATAGGGTCTTTTTAAATGGAAAAGAGATACAAAGAAAGGGTGCACAAGAGCTTACTATGGTTGTTTATAATAAACCAAAAGGCTCTTTGGTAACAAAAAAAGATGATAGGGGAAGAACTACAATTTATCATTTGTTGCCTGGAAAATTTAGGCACTTTATGCCTGTTGGAAGGCTTGATTTTGCAAGTGAGGGGCTTTTGCTACTAACAGATAATGTAACAGTTGCTACAAAGTTAATGGAGAGCAAGTTAGCTAGAACTTATAATATTAAGATAGATAAAAAAGTAACTGAAGAGATGATAGAGGCTGCAAGAAGAGGCTTAAACCTAGAAGATGCAACAGCAGGTGGTCATGAGAGTAGCAAGATAAAGTCTATGGAGTTTGCACCATTTTTAGATTTTGCAATAAGAGGAGAGAGCGATAAATTTAGTAAACTCAGAGTTACTATAAATGAGGGTAAAAATAGAGAGTTAAGACGCTTTTTTGCGCACTTTGGGGCAAATATTTTAGATTTAAAAAGGGTTGCCTATGGTTTTATAGAGTTAAATAACTTGCCAGAGAATAAGACAAGATTTTTAACTACAAAAGAGTATGAAACTCTACATAAATATCTAAAGGGGGAGATAGATGAAAACGGTAAAACTATCAACTAAATATAAAACAGAGATGATTGATATTACAGAGTTTGTAAAAGATGAAGTTATAAAGCTAGGAGTTACAAATGGCTTATGCACGGTATTTTGTTCTCATACAACTGCATCTATACTATTTTTTGAGAATCAAGACCCAACTCTCAGAAGAGACTTTTTGGCAAGTTTGAGTCATATAGCACCTACAGATGCAATGTATGCAAGTGGAGATGGCAATGCCTCGGCACATATTAAATCGGCACTTTGTGGACAAAGAGTTGTTTTGCCTGTAGTGAATGGGCAACTATTTTTAGGAGAGTGGCAAGGGATATTTTTTTGTGAATTTGATGGACCAAGAGAAAGAGAGTATCATATTCAAGTGATATAAACCTGAGTTCGACGGAGTATCATAGCCACAGCTTTACAAGGTTAATCTTTGGCTAAATTAAATTTTTGCAGGAGTTTCGTGTTAATTCAAAAAAATTTGAATCGGCATAAGGGAAACCTTGCAAAGCCCAAAGGGAAGCCAAATAATACACAATCTTTCTTAAATAAAATTCTTGAATTACCTACGGGTAGTCCTGCGAATTTGATTTAAAAAACCTTATGTATTCTTTGGCTTCTGTGGCTACGATACTCCGTCGAACTCAGGTTGTAAGTTCATTTTTTTTATAACTATTTAAATGATATGATTATTAAGAGGTTATTTTAAGTAACAAAAGGTTTTAATGGGTGCAAAATTTAGCTATAAAATATAGACCAAAAAATTTTAATGAAATTCTCTCACAAGAGCATTTAGTTGGGAGTAGAGGTATCTTTAGAGGATTTGTTGATAATAATTACTTTCCAAATGCTATATTTTACGGAACTGCCGGATGTGGTAAAACTACACTTGCTAGAGTGATTGCTAAAGAGCTTAAATGGGATTTTTATGAGTTTAATGCAACTACTATTAAGGTAGAGGAGCTTAGATATGTTATTAAGCAATATAAGGGGGCTTTAACTCATCCACTTCTATTTATAGATGAGATACACAGGCTCACTCGCAATCAAGAGGAGGTTCTTTTACCATTTATGGAGAGTGGTGAGATTGTTTTAATTGGGGCTTCTACTGCTAATCCTTATTACTCTTTAAGTTCAGCTTTTCGTTCTCGTAGCCATCTATTTAAGTTAAATTCTATTAAAGATAGCGATATTAAAGTTCTACTTTCAAAGGTTATTGAGAGTGAAAATTTTAGTGTAGATGATGAGGCAATTGAGTATATTGTAAAGAGTTCAAATGGTGATGCTAGAGGAGCTTTGAATTTGCTTGAGAGTGCTGTTATGGCAAGTGATAAAGTTACTCTTGATACTCTAAAAGCAATAAGAGGTGAGGTTTTAAGAGATGGAACATCACAAAGCGATAGTCACTATGAACTAACTTCTGCTATGATTAAGAGTATTAGAGGTAGTGATATTAATGCAGCTTTGTATTATCTTGCAAGATTGATTAGTGAAGGTGAAAATCCGGAATTTATTGCAAGAAGATTAGCAATATTAGCTAGTGAAGATATTGGTAATGCAAATCCAAACGCTTTAAATCTAGCAGCTTCTACTACTACAATTGTCTCTAAAATTGGTTATCCAGAGGCAAGAATCCCACTATCTCAACTTGTAATATATCTTGCATCATCTCCAAAATCTAATAGTTCATACAGAGCGATAAACAGTGCTTTAAAAGCAGTAGAAGATGGCTTGATTTTAAGTGTTCCTAATAATATAAAAACTCACTCTAAAAGCTATATCTATCCTCACGACTTTGGTGGTTATGTAAAGCAAAAGTATTTAGAAAAAGAGTTACAGTTTTATAAAAGTAGTAGTATTGGTTTTGAAAAAACTTTAAATGATTGGATAGAAAAAATTAAAAGAGAAGAGTAGGATAATTGTTCTAATTTATATATTGTATAACTTTATATAATATAAATTGATATTTAATTTCTATTGAAAAAATCGAACTTTATTTTTTAATAATATCTTTTTTAATAAATTATATTTATCATCTTTTAAAATAATAATTATTTATATTATAAAAAAGAGTGTAACTAATGGTATCATATAATAAAATATTATAGTATAATCTCTTATCTTTAAATAGTCTATTTATAAATGAGTGATACTATTGTAATGTAAATTATATAGCGTTAGGAGGTTACACAGTTTTGAATAATAGTAACAGTATAGATGAAACTGCAAACAGAAGAGGCTTTTTGAAAAATATAGCAGCTTCTGTTGTTGCAGCAGGCGCACTCGCTCCAGTTACACTTAGTGCAAAGGATGATCCTGCACTAATTGAAGAACCAGAGTGGGGTAAAAAGCTTGGTTTTCCAGTGGATGCAACTCCATATGGACAACCCTCACCATATGAGCACAATGTAATTAGAAGAGTTCATAAGCTTCTAAGTTCAGGAGATATGTATGCTTCTGTTGCAATGTGTCCTATTCAAGATTTGAGTGGAATTATTACACCAAATGGTCTATTTTTCCATAGATCTCATGGTGGAGCAGCAATTGTTGATCCAAATGAGTATAGATTAGTTATTCATGGTTTGGTTGAAAAACCATTAGTATTAACGCTAGAGCAGTTAAAAAGATACCCAAGTGAGTCTAGAATTCACTTTATTGAGTGTCCAGCAAATGGCTCAACTGAGTGGAGAGCTCCTCAATTTAATACACTTCAATTTATGAAGGGTATGATGAGTTCTGCTGAGTGGACTGGTGTTAAACTTTCGACTCTACTTAAAGATGTTGGTATTAAACCAGAGGCTAAGTGGGTTTTAGCTGAAGGTAGTGATAACTCTCATATGGGTAGAACACTTCCTGTAGAGAAGATTTTAGATGATGCTATGGTTGTTTGGGCTCAAAATGGTGAAGCTCTTCGTCCTGAGCAAGGTTATCCAGTAAGACTTCTTGTTCCAGGTTGGGAGGGTAACTTAAATGTTAAGTGGCTTAAACGACTTGAATTTGGTGATAAACCTTGGCATGCAAAAGAGGAGACATCTAAATATACAATGCTAACTCCATCTGGAAAAGCAATTAGATTCTTCTGGCCAATGGAGGTAAACTCTGTAATTACAAGTCCTTGTCCAGATAAACCTTGGACTGACCTTAAAAAAGGTGATATAGTTGAAATTGAAGGACTTGCATGGACTGGTCAAGGAACTGTAAAAGGTGTTGATATCAGCTTTGATGGTGGTAAAAACTGGGTAGAGGCTAACTTAAAAGGTTTAGTATTACCTAAGTCTTGGACTAGATTTAGCTATATGTATAAGTGGGAAGGTAAGCCAATTCTTCTTAGCTCTAGGGCTTATGATGATGCTGGTTTTGTTCAACCTACTATTGATCAAGAGGTAAAAGTTATGGGCGTTGAGGCAATCTATCACCGTAATGCAATTGTTACATGGGAAGTTAAAGCAAATGGGGAGGTAAATAATGTTCACATTAGAAGTTAAGAAGATATCTAAGGTAGTAGCATTAACTCTATTTGCAGTTACAACTTTTGTGAATGCAGGTGATGTTAAAGATGTAAAAGGTCCATCTTTTAAAGAGAGAGCAATTGATGGTTCTGTAGAGTATAAAGTTAAAGACAACAGTTATGCAGGTGTTTACAAGGTAAACCCTCAAGTTGCTAAAGAGAAAATTAAGTATGGTAGAACACCAAGTAAAACAGAGATTAAAGCTGGTGATATTGATGTTCGTTACGATTGGCAAGGTCTTCCAGATGGGAAGGGTAGCGTAGCAAAAGGTGATGAGTTATTTGAAGCTAAATGTGCTATGTGTCATGGTGATATGGGTAGTGGAGGAAAAGGTTATCCAAAACTAACAGGTGGAGATATAACTACACTTAAAAATCAACTTGTTCATCCAGAAAATGGAGATGAAGGACCAGAGAGGTCTATAGGGGCTTATTGGCCATATGCATCAACACTATGGTGGTATATTAAAACTGGTATGCCTTTCCCTCATCCAATGAGTCTAAGTAATGATGATGTATATGCAATTGTAGCATATCTATTATCTGTAGAAGAGATTCAAATAGATGGAAAAGATTTAGATGATGATTATGTTTTGGATAAAAAGAAATTAATGAAGGTGGTAATGCCTAATGTTAATGGATTCTATCCTGATGTAAATGGAAAAGATGGTCCAATGGTAATGAAGAAGTTTTTAAGTGATCCAAAAAACTATGGAACACCAACTAAAAGATGTATGAAAGATTGTCCAACTGCTAAAGTTGTTCATATTAAAGCATCTCTTAATGATGGTATCACTCCTCCATTATCGGAAAAAAGAGATATGCCTAAAGAGAAGAAGAGTGCAGGTGGTGATAATAAATTTGCAAAACTTTATAAGGCTAAATGTAGTGCTTGTCATGGAAATGATGCAATTGCACCAAAAGTTGGTAAAAAAGATAGCTGGGCTGATAGAATCAAGCAAGGTAAAGATACACTTTACAAACATGCACTTAAAGGCTTTAAAGGTATGCCAGCTAAAGGTGGTAATGCAGATTTAAGCGATGCAGATGTAAAGGGTATTGTTGATTATATGATTGAGCAGTCCAAATAACCAAAAGAAAGGACGGAGTATGAAAAAGGTATTAACAACATTTGCAGTAGTAGCACTAAGTGCTACTTTTGCTAATGCAAATAGTGATTTAGTAAAAGAGGGTGAAAAGATCTTTAATACAAAAAAGATTGGAAACTGTTTTGCTTGTCATGCGGCAAATGGTAAAAAGATTAATGGCCCAGGAAGTTTGGGGCCAAAATTGCAATATTTATCTAGTTGGCCAGAGAAGGCTTTATATGATAAAGTTTATGACCCATATACAACAAATCCAATTTCGGCAATGCCTGCATTTGGAAAAAATGGAGTATTAACAGATAAACAGATTAAAGCAGTAGTTGCTTATTTAAAGACAATTAAATAGTTGTTTATGCAAATATAAAACAAATTAAAAAGGAAAAATAATGGAAAGAAGAAAATTTTTAGGTTTAGGTTTAGGAGCAGCAGCAATCTCTTTAGCGCCAGTTTCATTAATGGCAAAAGATTATAGAAAAGAGTTACCAAAGGTATGGGCTATTAAGAATAAAGATGCTGAGAATGATTTAACAGGAACAAATGAAGCAATTAAAGCAGTATTTGGAAGTGATAAAACAGAAGATGGTAAAATTAAGTTAAAAGCTCCAGATATTGCAGAAAATGGTGCTGTTGTTCCGGTTAATTTTAAATTAGATAAAGCTAGTAAGATAGCTCTTTTCCAAAGTGCAGATCCAGAAGCTTTAGTAGCAATTTGGGACATTCCAGAAGCTGGTATTCCAGATTATGGCGTAAGAATTAAGATGGCAAAAACAGGAACTGTAACAGTAGTTGCAGAAGTTGATGGAAAACTATATAAAGCTAGTAAAGTTGTAAAAGTAACAGCTGGTGGTTGTGGAGGTTGATTTAACCCCACGCAATAGTATTAAAGTAAAAAGCTTTAGGAGTTCCATATAAAAATGGATTTAAGTGTAGCGTAGCTTAGAGAGCTTTGCTCTATAGG
>Ga0256833_1002773_pt1 | contig 12146 bp, 8 predicted proteins | sample 356284metaG_FD_190535 | JGI IMG/M metagenome (GOLD analysis project Ga0256833, IMG submission 190535) | Hydrothermal vent microbial communities from Mid Atlantic Ridge, Atlantic Ocean - 356-284 | ecosystem: Environmental > Aquatic > Marine > Hydrothermal vents | place: Atlantic Ocean: Mid...
TCCGCTGCCTCTTTCATGACCCGGGCACATTCAAAAGCTATCTCTAAATCCTCAAGCACACAGGGTCCGGCGATCAAAAGGGGCCTTCCTCTACCCACTTCAAAGTCTGCAATGCGAACCAGTAAAACCACCTCCTTTAAATTCCCCCTCCCTTTGAGGGAGGGAGAGGGGGTGGGTGGAAGCTGTCGCAAAATGTTAAGCTTACTTACACCCCCACCCCGGCCTCCCCCTACGAGGATCCCCCTCCCTTGAGGGAGGGGGTTAGGGGGTGGGTGAAGGTCGGGCAGGGTGAAGAGCTCCACTCCGCCCCACCCCGGCCCTCAGCTATTTCGCACGAAAGATCAAGTCGAAATCACCTCTCTTCTCTTTTGGGCTCTGGAAGTGTATTTTAGCCCCAAAAAGGCCTGGTTGCTAACATGAATTTTGAGCTTCGAAGCTACCGCACTCAAATAAAGGGGAAGGGCCTAAAGCCCTTTCGGGTAGTTTGTCGGGAGTCCGATCTCCTGCTTCTGGCAGAAAAAGACCTTTCTCAGGAAGCCCTTGAAATCCTGGTTAAGCTCCGGAAGGCTCTAGAAGCTTATATCACGCGTCATCCGGCCTTTCTTCATTCTCTTAAGCCCTTGCCTGAAGATCCCAAAGCTCCCGCCATGGTGCGGAAAATGTATCGAGCTGGAAAAGCCGTCGGGGTAGGGCCCATGGCCGCGGTGGCCGGAGCCATTGCCGAAGAAGTGGGGAAAAAGATCCTCAGCCAGGGTTTAAGCCGCGAAATCGTGGTCGAAAACGGAGGAGACATCTTCCTCGCCTTAAACAGGGATACCACCGTAGCCGTCTTGGCCGGGAGATCCCCTCTTTCCGGCAAAGTGGGGCTTAAAGTGCGAAAAAAATTTATGCCATGTGGCGTTTGCACCTCTTCAGGCACCGTGGGGCACAGCTTAAGCCTTGGACGGGCAGATGCCCTCTGTGTGATGGCCCGCGATACCGCCTTTGCCGATGCCTGTGCTACTGCTCTGGCCAATAAGGTGAAGAAGGCCCGAGACTTTAAAAAACTGGAAAAAATTCTCCCACACATCCCGGGCCTTATGGGGGTGGTCTGTATTCTGGAAGAGAGGCTTTTCGCCTGGGGAAAGGCCTTAGAACTAGTGGCCCTTTAAAGAAAGACTTTTTCTAAAACCGGGGCCCGGAACTGGCCATGATTGGTGATTTCCTGAAAAGAGACCTCACAGGCTATTTCCGGTGGCACAAAGAGGGCACCTTTTGGGAAACCGCTTCCCTTTAAACCAGAAGGCCGCTGGTGGAGAGTGATCTTTTGGAGCCGACTTAAAAGTTCTTCGGCGAGATGGGTATTAAGGCCACTTGCCACCCGACCCCTGAAAATGAGACCCTTTTCCGTGGGTTCAGCCACCAGAAGGCTCTTTAAGGTGCCATCCGGTCGCAAGAGATAACCTACAATAAGACAGCGCCTTCGTCCGCGGGGCTTGAATTTGAGCCAGAAATCTACTCTCTTCCCGGCTAGATAAGGGCTTTCAAGATCTTTGGCCATGGCTCCCTCAAAGCCCAGAGAAATTACCCGTTCGTAAAAGGCCACGCCCTTTTCCAGAACATATTCCGACTCCACCACAAAGGGGCTTTGAGGAAGTATTTCCCGCAGAAGTTCTTTTCGCTGCCGAAGGGGCTTCTTAAGGAGGGGTTTTCCATCCAGATAAAGGAGATCAAAGACAAAATAGGTCGCCGGGAGTTGCTGAGAAAGCATTTTTATCTTGAGAGGACTTTTCACGTGTTCTCTTTCCTGCAGGAGCCGAAAGACGGGTTTTCCATCTTTCAGGACCACGATTTCGCCGTCAAAAACGACCCCGTCCCGAGAGAGTTTTTCGGGCAGATCCCAGAATTCGGGATACCGATAGGTGATGTCGTTCAGACGCCGGTTTTGCATCCGCAACTTCTTGTTTTCGATAAAAAAGAGACAGCGCGTCCCGTCCCATTTGATTTCATAAAGAAAGCGCGGGGAATCAAAGGGCTGGGAGAGCTTGGCAAGCATGGGTTTGATAAATTCCGGAAGCATTTAAGCCGCTTCTCTCTTTTCGGCCTTTTCAAGGCTTGCTTTAAGGGCTTCCATGAGGCTTATGACCTTGGCTTTCTCCTCTGCCGCCTTAAGTTCAAACTTTTCACCCCTGGCCTTGGCTTCCACAAGCTTTAAAACTGCCTCTGCATAACGATCTACCAGTTCTTCAGGCCTGAAATGCTCTGTTAGCGAATCGATTAGCCTTTCAGCAAGTTCAAGGTAGCGGGGATCAAGCCCCTCTTCTCTGATCTCAATTCCAAGCTCTTCAGCCCTGATTACATCCTGGTAGTAATGAAGGGTAGAGGCCAGAAATTTCCCCTGATAAGGTTTGATAAGGAAGGGGTATTCCCGTTGCCTGATGACGGCCTGGCCTACGGCAGCCCGGCCTTTGTCTTCCATGGCCTTGTAAAAAATGGCAAAGGCCTCCTGGCCTCCCTTTCCTTCTGGCAAAAGATAATGGGCATCCGCATAGTAGATGGGAGCAATCTCTCTTTCGTCCACAAAATATTTGACTTCGATGGTATCAGTGGATGCGAGTTTAAGGCTTGCCAGTTCTTCATCGGTGATGACCACATAATGATCCTTATCAAGGAAATAGGCCCTTACAATCTCTTCGTCCTGAAGGACTTTATCGCAACGGGGGCAATACTTGAGATATTTGATCCGACTTCCACAATCCTTGTGGATCATGTGAAAGGAGATCGCCCTTTTTACCACCGCAGGGTAAAGTTTTACGGGGATGGTTACCAGACCAATCCTTAAAAAGCCCGACCAGGTAGCTTTCATTTCCTTGCCCCCCTGAGATCTTTAAGCCTTTTGACCCCAAAAACAATTGGCAGGGCCTCCTCTACCCGGGAAACAAAATGAAAGTGAAGTTTTTCCCGGGCTTCTTTGGGCACGTCAAGGAGGTCTTTTTCGTTCAATTTGGGAAGGATAACCTCCTTAAGCCCCGCCCTTTTAGCTGCCAGGACCTTTTCCTTGATGCCTCCCACGGGAAGCACCGCCCCCCTGAGGGTGATCTCCCCGGTCATAGCCACTTCGTGGCGCACCGTGCGTTCGGTAAGGAGGCTTACCAGGGCCGAAAGGATGGCTATGCCGGCACTGGGGCCATCCTTCGGCACGGCCCCGGCGGGAACGTGCACATGAATATCGATTTTTTGGAAAATATCTTCTTCGATTCCAAGATCCTTGCTGCGGGATCTCACATAGGAGAGCGCCGCCTCGGCAGACTCTCGCATCACGTCTCCAAGCTTTCCGGTAAGAATGAGGCGCCCGGAGCCTTTCATCTTGGTGGCCTCCACAAAAAGGATCTCCCCACCTACCGGAGTCCAGGCAAGACCTATGGCCACCCCGGGCACTTTTACCCTTTCGGCTGTTTCAGGAAGATACCTGGGGGGCCCGAGGAATTTTTCGATATCTTTTACCCTGATTTTCACCGGCTCGGTCCGGCCCTCGGCAAATTCTCTGGCCACTGCCCTGCAGACTGCTCCGATTTCCCTTTCGAGATTCCGCACCCCGGCCTCACGGGTGTAATGCCGGATAATTTCCATAAGGGCCCTGTCGGTAAATTTGAGCCGGGCCCTGGTAAGGCCGTGGGCCTCAAGCTGGCGTGGCACAAGATAATATTTGGCAATGCGCAATTTGTCTTCTTCCGTGTAGCCCGGGATCTCTATCACTTCCATCCGGTCAAGTAGTGGCCCCGGAATGGTATCCAACATGTTGGCCGTGGCGATAAAAATGATCCTGGAGAGATCAAAGGGTATTTCCAGATAATGATCGGAGAAGTTCTGATTTTGTTCCGGGTCAAGCACTTCAAGCAGCGCTGCCGCTGGGTCTCCGCGAAAATCAGCCCCGATCTTATCGATTTCATCAAGCATAAAAACGGGATTATTGACCCCCACCCGACGCAACCCCTGAATGATACGGCCGGGCATGGCCCCTACATAAGTGCGGCGATGCCCTCGAATCTCGGCTTCATCCCGCACACCTCCCAGAGAAATGCGCAAAAATTTACGCCCCAGGGCCTTAGCAATAGATTTCCCAAGTGAGGTCTTACCCACCCCGGGTGGCCCTACAAAACAAAGAATAGGCCCTTTCATGTCGGGTTTAAGCTTTCTCACCGCTAAATACTCAAGAATTCTCTTCTTTACCTTCTCAAGATCGTAATGGTCTTCATCAAGGATCTTTTGGGCCTCTTTGAGATCAAGCCTGTCTTCCGTGCTCTCGCACCAGGGAAGTTCCAGGATCCAGTCAAGATAATTGCGAATAACCGTATATTCTGCCGCCGTGGGATGAAGCCTTGCCAGGCGGTTGAGCTCCTTTTCCGCCTCCTGGCGCACGTAATCCGGGAGTTTTTTCTTGGAAAGCTTTTCCCTTAATTCTTCAACTTCGGCTTCAATACCTTCGGCTTCCCCGAGCTCCTTGCGAATAACCTTGAGCTGTTCCCGCAGATAATATTCCCTTTGGGCCTTTTCCATCCGCCCCCGCACCTCGGCCTGAATTTTCTGGCCCAGTTCCAGGATTTCTACCTGTTTGAGCAGGAGCTGGTGGATTTTCTTAAGCCTTTCTTTGATGTCAAGCGTTTCGAGAATTTCCTGCTTTTCCCCGTGAGAAATATTGAGATGGCTCGCCACCATATCGGCCAGGGCCCCGGGCTCTTCGATGTTAAAGGCCACCGTTTTGAGTTCACTTGGCAGCTGGGGCGAAAATTCAAGGAACCTGGCAAAAAGCTGTCTTATACTGGCTACCAGGGCGTCAACCTCCATATCGTGGGTGAGATAATCCTCAAGGGCCTGAACACGCCCTACCAGATAGGGCTCACGGGAAAGGATCTCCAGAAGCTCCACACGCGAGATCCCCTGAACCACCACCCGCACCTGATCCGGCTCCAGCCGGGTGGCCTTAAGAATGACCGCCACGGTCCCCACGTCGAAAAGTTCCTTTTCCTCTGCCTGAGGTTCCTTTACCGCCACCACCGCGACCATTCGATCCGTGGAAAGGGCTTCATCGATAAGCTTTAAAAGACCCGGTTCGTGAATCATGAAAGGCATCACCATGTGCGGGAACAAGACCGTATCAGAGGGAATAACTGGTAGCTTTTTGTGCCCCTCTTTTTCTTCGGTTTCTGCCGGCAAATCGGCCTCTTTAACCTGCGTTAATTCCTTCTCCGCCATATTCCACCTCGAAAATAGAACTACCTCGGTCTAAGCTGGAAGTTAAACATTTCCCGCCAGGATTCAAATCTCTCTTTTTTCTCCAATTTTCATTCAAAAAAATTGATCAAGATATTATCAAAAATTTTGATTGATTTTTTAAAAAAGATTCTGCTATCCTAAAAAGCAAATAAGAGCAAAAATAGGCTATTTCAGAGCAAGGGGGTGGGAAAATTGGCTTTAACCCTCAGACAGCTTGAAATTTTTTTGGCTGTGGCTGAAACCGGCCACGTTACTAGTGCGGCCAAAAGGATTCATCTCACCCAGTCGGCGGTAAGCATGGCCATTTCTGAGATGGAAAACATCCTAAACGGTCCTCTTTTTGATCGGCAAGGCAAAAAATTGATTTTAAATGATAGGGGGCGCTTTTTGCTCCCTTATGCCCGAGAGATAGTAAACAAAGTTCGCAACATCGAGCTCTTGCTTTCCGAACCGGAAGGGGAACTGGTGGGCCACCTTCATGTAGGTGCCAGCTCTACTATTGGAAATTATGTCATGCCTTATGTAGTAAGTGCCTTCACCAGGGAACATCCCAAGGTCTATATCAATCTAGTAGTAGGCAATAGCAGACAGATTGAACAACAGGTAGAAGAAGGTGTTCTTGACATCGGTTTCATTGAGGGTCTGGTTCATAGTAACAAGATAGAATCCCAAGAATGGCTTACCGACCGACTCAATATTATCGCCAATCCTCAGCATCCTTTGTGCCAGAAAAAAGAACTCTCTGTTCATGATCTGGTTGATGCCCGGTGGATTATGCGTGAGGAAGGCTCCGGCACGGCCGAAATATTTAAAAACACCATCTCCAAATACATCTCTAATTTTGAGGTCTTTTTAGAGCTCGGACACACGGAAGCCATCAAAAAGGCTGTCGAAGCCGGCATGGGGCTTAGCTGTCTTTCGGCCCTTACGGTTTGTAGAGAAGTAGAAAACGGCTGGCTCAAAATCCTTCATATCCCGGAACTTGAAATTACCAGACAACTTCTCATTATTATCCGCAAAGACAAATTGAAAACCAATCTCCTGCGGGAGTTCATCTCTTTCTGTAATTTCATAAAGGATTGCTGCCAGGCCTCCGAGATCTGCCTTACTTCACCTTACAAACTCCTTCAACTGTTAGAACATCACCAGGAGATGGTGGTTTAAGCTTGCACTTTTAAAAACCTTCCGCTAAGAGGATAAAAACCCGAAAGGAGGCGTAAATGAAACTCTTCTTAGCGTTTTTTCTCTCTCTGGTCTTTCTCTCTCAGGTGGCTTTTGCCGGAGGTGGTAAGGCCTATCCTTTAGGGGCCGAAGGGTTTCTCGTAGGAGCAGCCCCGCCTCCTGGCCTTACAGTCCTTAATTACGCCTACTTTTACACCGCTGACGAACTCAAAGACTCAGACGGAGACGAAATGGCCGTCTTTGACGATGTAACCGTCTGGGCAGAAGTCCTGCGGTTTATTTATTTCACCAAGAAGAAACTTTTCGGGGGCACTTACGGCCAGCACTTCTTTCTGCTGGCGGTAAACGTTGATATGGATTTTAAGGCCCCGGTAGGGCCCAAACACAAGAAACATTATGACGACTTTGATGTCCCTTATCTCATTTATTCTCCCTTCTTGCTTTCCTGGCATCTCATGCAGGGGAAGCTTCATCTGGTCCTTGATATTGCCGATATTTACATTCCCCTCTCAAATGAAGATGACGACAACCTGGCAAGTGTGGGGCGAAATTTCTGGACCTTTGAGCCGGTTTTGGCCATCACTTATATGTTTACCCCGCAACTGGCTGCCTCCCTTAAGCTTATGTATGATTTCAATACCGAGCAGGACGATTACCCCACCCCCATGGGAGTTACCATCGATCGCACCCCGGGCCAGGAATTTCATTTTGACTGGTGTGTGTCTTACGCCTTAAGACCGAATCTCAGGCTTGGAATTACGGGATATTATTATCGTCAGGTCAAAAATGACGATTTTGATTTCGACGATTTTTCAGGCCCCCCGGCCCTTAAAGCCGCCCTTAAGGATCTTGAAGACAATCAGGGCCTAGTCTGGGCCATTGGCCCCGGTATCTGGTATCAGAAGGGAAAACTTTTCCTTTCCCTCCGGGCCCAATTCGAGTTTGGGGCTCGGGAAATGACAGAAGGGCAAAACGTGTGGTTTAAGTTAGGCTATGTCTTTTAAAATAACTGTTTAAGGAGATCGAGCTATGGAGGAGACCAAGATAACCCTTTCAGAGAAGGAACTTCCCGAGGCGTGGTATAACATCATTCCGCGGCTTCCCAAGCCTCCAGCTCCCCCTCTAAACCCTCGCACCGGGGAGCCGGTAAAACCGGAGGAGCTGGCCCCGATCTTTCCGCAGAGTCTCATCGAACAGGAGATGAGCCCTGAGCCCTGGATCGAGATTCCCGCAGAGGTAAGAGAAATTTACCGTCTCTGGCGCCCTACCCCCCTCCAGCGGGCCCGTAATCTGGAAAAGGCCCTGGGCACCCCGGCCCGCATCTACTTCAAAAACGAGAGTGTGAGCCCCCCTGGCAGCCACAAACCGAATACCGCCGTGGCCCAGGCCTATTACAACAAAGTGGCCGGAATCAAAAGACTGGCCACCGAAACCGGAGCCGGCCAGTGGGGAAGCGCCCTTTCTTTTGCCTGCAGGCTTTTCGGCCTGGAATGCACGGTCTATATGGTTAAGGTCTCCTTTGAACAAAAACCCTTTCGCAAAAGTCTTATGCACATCTGGGGGGCAGAGGTCTTCCCTTCCCCCACCGATCGCACGGAAGCCGGGCGCCGCATCCTGGCCCAGAACCCGGATTCTACCGGAAGCCTGGGGATAGCCATCTCTGAAGCCGTGGAGGATGCTGCCACCCACGAGGATACCAACTATTCCCTGGGAAGCGTTTTAAACCATGTCCTTCTTCACCAGACGGTAATCGGGCTTGAGGCCCAGAAACAGCTGGCCCTGGTTGAAGAAAAGCCCGACCTTCTGATCGGCTGCGTGGGGGGAGGGAGCAATTTCGCCGGTTTTGCCTTTCCCTTCATCGGGGACATCCTGGAAGGAAAGCTTGAGGCGGAAGTCATTGCGGTGGAACCGGCAAGCTGCCCTACCCTTACCAAAGGCATCTATACTTACGATTACGGAGATACCGCCGGGCTCACCCCACTTCTCCTCATGCACACCCTGGGGCATTCTTTTGAGCCTCCGGCCATCCATGCTGGCGGGCTAAGATACCACGGTGATGCCCCGCTCGTGTGCCAGCTGGTCAAAGAAGGTGTGATCAAGCCCCGGGCTTATCCCCAAAATCCCTGCTTTGAGGCCGCTCTTCTTTTTGCCCGCACCGAAGGTATTATCCCTGCCCCTGAGACCAGCCACGCCATCCGGGCTGCTATCGACGAGGCCCTTAAATGCAAAGAGACAGGTGAAGAAAAGGTCATTGTCTTTAACTTTAGTGGCCACGGCCATTTTGACCTGGCTGCTTACGATTCTTACCTGGCCGGAGAACTGGAAGATTACGAGTATCCTGAAGAAAAGATCAAAGAAGCCTTAGAAGAACTTAGGCATTTCCCCAAATTCCCTACCGGGATCTAAAAACAACGGAGGCGGGCTTCGCCTCCGTTGACACATTCTCTTTTGCCTGCCATAACCCAAAGGGATGGAGAGCAAAATTCCTCCTGTGAGATGGGAGCCTATTTTAAGACCGCTTCGTTTTGCCAGTCGTCGAGATTTTGCCAACCTGGCAAAAATAAGAGGGCTTGAAGAAAGCCTCAAAAAGGCCCTTAAGGAGATCTCAGCTGAGATTCCTGAAGACTTAAAAGAGATCCTCGAAGAAAAGATCAGAGGCCTTGATAAACTTCCACTTGAGGAAAAAAAAGCCCGTCTCCGGGAAATTCTGCAACTTATCGAAGAAAATACCCACCAGGAGCCAGAACTTCCGGCTTTTGAAGATCCTGAGATCGAAATTTCCGAATATCATCGCCTCCGGAAAGAACTCGAAAAGCCGGTCCAGTATCTCAAAGGGGTGGGCCCCAGAGTAGCGGCCAGGCTGGCCACCCGCGAGATCAAAACCGTAGAGGATCTTCTCTTTTTTCTCCCCAGAAGCTACGAAGACCGTCGCCGTCTGCGAGAAATCCGGGGCCTCAGGGTGGGAGAACACGCCCTTGTTAAGGGTGAGATCATCCTTTCCGGGCCGGTAAAATTCAAAAGACGTAAGGTTTACGAAGTGGTTATCAGCGATGGGACCGGCCTTCTGGCCGCCAAGTGGTTCCATTTCCAGGAAAAGGCCATGAGAGAACGCCTCAAGCCCGGAAAAGAGCTAATTCTTGCCGGAGAAATTACCACTTTCGGGGGGCGTAAAGAAATCATTCATCCGGAGGTTACTTTTCCGGAAGAAGAAACACTTTCTCTTCACCTGGGAAGAATCCTTCCGGTTTACCCTGCTATAGAAGGGCTTTCGCAGAAGCAACTGCGCAAGATCGTGGCCCGGGCGGTAGAGGAATATGCAGACAAATTGATAAGCGCCATCCCGGCCCGTATCCTGAAAAAGAGGAGGCTTGTCCCTCTTGCCCTGGCCATCAAAAGGGTCCATTTCCCTGAAAAGGACGATGACCTTGCCGCCCTTAATGCGGAACGGAGTGTCTTTCACAAGAGCCTTGCCTTTGACGAATTTTTCTACCTGGAGCTGGCCCTGGCCTTCAGAAAGTCAAAAACTTCCTGCACCCCCGGAATAAGTTTTCAGACCGAAAGCAGGAGGGTAGAAAAATTCCTGGCCGGTCTTCCTTTCAAACTTACCCAGGCCCAGAAGCGGGCCTTTGAAGAGATCAAAAGGGATCTGGCGCGCCCTTATCCCATGAACCGTCTCCTGCAGGGGGATGTGGGGTGTGGGAAAACGGTGGTGGCCTTTCTAGCGGCTCTTATTGCCATCGAAAACGGCTACCAGGTGGCCCTTATGGCGCCCACTGAGATCCTGGCCGAGCAGCATTATCTCAACTTCAAAAAATACGCCGGTTTAATCGGGGTGGAAATCGCCCTTCTTACCGGAGGCCGCCCGGCCCGAGAAAAAAGGACCGTGCTGGAAGGGTTACAGGCCGGCCACATCCACTTTGTGGTGGGTACCCATGCCCTTTTCCAGGAAGGTGTGGAATTCAAAAAACTGGGCCTGGTGATCATTGATGAACAACACCGTTTCGGGGTCCTGCAACGGGCGGCTCTGCGTGAGAAGGCCCGGGGGCTTGAGCCCGACACCCTCGTCATGACCGCCACCCCCATCCCTCGCACCCTGGCCATGACGGTCTATGGAGACCTTGACGTCTCCCTTATTGATGAACTTCCAGCGGGGCGAAAACCTGTCAGAACCTATCTCTTTACCGATAAGGAGAGAAAAAAGGTTTACACCCTGGTGAAAGAAGAGCTTCGGAAAGGAAACCGGGCCTACGTGATCTTTCCCCTGGTAGAGGAATCGGAAAAAATGGATCTCCTGGCGGCCACCACCATGGCAGAAGAGCTTCAGCAAAGGGTTTTTCCGGAGTTCAAAGTGGGGCTTCTTCACGGAAAGATGAAACCTGCGGAGAAAGAGGCCCAGATGCGGGCCTTTAAGGAAGGCAGTTGCCAGATCCTGGTAGCCACCACGGTGGTGGAAGTAGGGGTGGATGTGCCGGAAGCCACGGTGATGGTGATTGAACACGCCGAAAGATTTGGCCTTTCCCAGCTTCACCAGTTGAGAGGGCGGGTGGGGCGAAGTGATAAGGAATCCTTCTGCTTCCTGATCGCCCACAGGCTACGCCCGGGGACTGAGGCCTGGCGAAGGCTTAAGGTCCTCTGTGAGACGAATGACGGCTTTCGTATTGCCGAAGAGGACATGAAGATAAGAGGGCCGGGGGAGCTCCTTGGTACCAAACAGTCGGGCTATCTATCCTTCAGGCGAGCCGATCTCGTGCGGGACTATGATATGCTGGCCGTAGCCCGGGAAGAAGCCTTTGCCCTTCTGGAAGAAGATCCAGAGCTCAAAAAACACCCCCTGCTTAAAGAGATACTTTTGGAACGCTGGCGGGAACGCCTCAAACTTTCAGAAATAGCCTAGGAGGGAAAAATGTCCATCCATATTGGCATCCTTGGCCTGGGAACTGTTGGTTCGGGAACGGTAAAAATCCTCTTTGAAAATCAGAAGCTCATCCGCAAGAGACTGGGCTGCCCCTTAATAGTCAAAAAAATTGCCGTAAGGGACCCAAAACTTCCTCGTCTGGTAGAGGTGCCGGAAAGCCTCCTTACCACCGATCCTGAAAACATTTTTCGGGATCCAGAGATCCAGATCGTGGTAGAACTTATCGGTGGCCTGGAGCCGGCTCGAACTTTTATCCTCAAGGCGATTGAAGCCGGCAAGCACGTGGTGACCGCCAACAAGGCCGTTTTGGCGGAGTTCGGAGGGGAGCTCTTTAAGGCTGCCCGAGAAAAAAGGGTTGACATCGCCTTTGAAGCCGCGGTAGGTGGGGGCGTCCCCATTATCAAGACCCTTAAAGAGAGCCTTGCCGGAAACCGCATCAAGTCTCTTACCGGAATCGTAAACGGCACCTGTAACTACATTCTCACCCGTATGACCGAAGAGGGCCTCGGATTTCAGGAAGTGTTACGGGAGGCCCAGGAGGCAGGCTTTGCCGAGGCCGACCCAGGCCTTGACATTGATGGTATTGACGCCGCTCACAAACTGGCCCTTCTTACCACCCTGGCATACGGGACCGAAATCCGGCTGGAAGATATTTACGTAGAGGGGATAAGAAAAATTGAACCCCTTGATCTTTCTTTTGCCCGCGAACTGGGCCTGGTGACGAAGTTGCTCGCCATCTGCAAGGACACGGAGGAAGGGCTTGAAGTGCGGGTGCATCCCGCCCTCATTCCGGAAA
>Ga0256833_1002774_pt1 | contig 12143 bp, 14 predicted proteins | sample 356284metaG_FD_190535 | JGI IMG/M metagenome (GOLD analysis project Ga0256833, IMG submission 190535) | Hydrothermal vent microbial communities from Mid Atlantic Ridge, Atlantic Ocean - 356-284 | ecosystem: Environmental > Aquatic > Marine > Hydrothermal vents | place: Atlantic Ocean: Mid...
TGTCGATAGAAGAGTCGCGTTGCTAACATCGACTTCAGGGTTAGTAGATGCTTCTCCAGAGCTCATTTTTCAGCGATTACGCGAAAAAGCGGCATATGCGTGGCAAAAAGTATCCGAGATCTCCGGGATACCTAGCATAAACCTTGACGCAATCATATGGCTCCCGGCAAGGAGTATAGAGAGGTACCTACGCATAGGTATTGAGGCAGCTCGTGACGAGTATGCAAAGAAGCTAGTAGATTACAGTAAGGGGCTGATATCGTGGAAGCTGGCAAACGATATAGCTAAGGAGATTCTCTATAAGGACCCCTTCGCTAAGAGACCACGCATGTAGTACTCCTCATACACCGTCTCTAAGTGCTCAGATAGATAATTATCCATAAAGACGTGTAGCTTATCCACCTCACCGCCTATTCTCCAAGCCGCCCCCGTTAGTATATCATAGCACTCCGTATAGCCTTGCTCAAAACAACCCAGTGGCGGGAAGAGAACGGTATCAAGCATGTGCGAGTCGTTAAAGACAACATCGTTTACGCGGTAACCAGCTTCTATGAGCACACGGCAAGCCGAGATAGCGTTCACATAGTTGTTTTCCTCAAGGGCTTTCTCAGCAACCCGCCTCAACTTATAAACAATGTTACGTAGCCGTGGAAGCGGCTTCTCTAATACCCATGAGTAGAAATACTCAATGCAATTGCTAACAAGGCGGCGCCAATTAATGACGAGACCCAGTATCTCGTGCAGGCGTTCTATGTCAAGGTGAGAGTCTTCAGAGAGTAGGGCTTGCCCATGCCCTAAGCTAGCTACAGCAGATGGGAACCCATGAGAGATAAAGATGGCTAAGTTACTCCACAGATAGTCATTGTTTATGCCCTGTGGCTGGGACAGAGCTGCCCCGAGGAATGGGGGGTATAGTAGAGTAGTTTTCCGTGCAACCGGGTTAGCATCAATGTTGAGAACTAGGGCTATTGTATCGCCAAGCGTGGTCTCCTTCAGTACTCTCGAGTAAATCCTAGCACCATAACCGGGCAGGAACCCTGGATGCATGGGGTCGCCCAGCATTGACGCAGGTAGAACGACTAATCGTGCACCTATACCCTGTTCAGTTAGCAACGTAAATACCGTGAACGCAGACGAAACGCTCCTCGCCCATAGCCTGGGAGAGCCCAGCGAGTCAAGACTAGTAGCGATTAACACTACTGGGCCACTATGATTATTCCAGGCCTCTAGGATGGCGCTCGTGGCCCAGAACCGCTTATCCTGGATAATAAGCCGGAGCCGCCCGCACCGCTTTACTCTCTCAACTAGCCGTGTCGCTACATGGATTACAGGTGTTCTAGTAGCGCAGAGATTTGTGATAGTGAATGGTTTCTCCGTCAATGCTAACAGGTTATCATGCTCACTGTGAAGAATTAGTGAACTAGGCTCCCTATCAGCTAGGCGAGAGTATAGAGAACGAGCACTACTTGGGCTAGTAAAAGGCGCCACGATAGCATAGCCAGCTAGGCTACCGCTGTGAGACAATGCCTCGCTAAGCCCTATGGGTACTGCCTCTATCTCGATATAGCCGTCTCCGCAGCGAGGCCATGGAGTCGCTTCAAGCGTTTCGCTACATACTTCTATGTTAGCTCTTATAGGCTCCCAGCTCTTTACGAGAACCTCTTCAATACTGTAGTTTGCCCCCCGGAGCCCATCAAGGAACCGAGCTATTGTCTCTACTACTCGTTGCTCAACCTCATGCCCTGGTAAGATAGCCTCATAGCCTTGGACAATAGCATCTATTTCTTCGCCGAGTCCGTGGATGCTAGTGTCCAAAACCCTTGCCCTAAGACTGGACAATAGCTATCTAGGAATAAAAGGAGTCTTTCCCCGGTAGGGCTTGTCGCTAAAGAGTTATCGCGAAGGCGGGGTTCTGTCTCCTCTTTATCTTAAGTATTTCTTTGAGAACCATTTTCTCGTCATCGCTTAGCTCGTTCCTGTACTTGGTCTGCCATAGTATCGCGTGCCTCTCGGGTATATCGGTGTAAAGCACGTCCCCTTCATCCACATGCCTACCTACTAGGACGTGCCCCCTAATCGATATGGCTACGGCCATGCCTGCTCTGGCTTCCTGAACTGTCTTTCCGCGATCCTGTATCTGCATTATTGTTCCTATGCGTTTCCCATCCTCTCTCATGAGCGGGTAACCTGGTTTAATAACACCTCCGAGAACCTCGACACCCACTATTGCTGGGTTGCTTCTCCTAAACACGTAGCCCGGTATGATCCTTATCTTGCCGGGCCTAATGAGCTGCTCTAGTTCTTTCCTCTTCTCCGCCTCTATTTGCTCCCTATACCAGTTCTCGAAGTCTTCGAGGAGCCTATAGATAACGTTGTGAGTGAATATTCTTATCCCATGCCTCCTAGCTTCTTGCTCCGCCTCCGGTAACGTCTTCACGTTAAATGCTAGGACGACCGCGTAGAACTTGTTTATCTCCTTACTGGCCACGGCCTCTATGATGTCTCTCTTAGCGACGGGGCCCACGTCAGCGTATCTTATAGGTATGCCCCTTCTCCGCAGAGTCTCGACAAGGGCCTCTAAGCTTCCAAGCGTGTCGGCTTTTACTACTACTCCCTCCTTGTCCGTCTTTATTCGAAGCGACTCTATCTCCTTCATGACTTGCGAGGCTAGTTGTTTCGCCTCCTCCTCGCTGGTTGCAACCAGTATCGGGGCACCGGCTACGGCCTCCTCTAGGCCTGGCGCGACTATCCTTACACCAGAGGCGGCGAATACCTCATCGACTGGCTCTAGTTCTCGTTTCGCCACGCGTATCTCTTGGAGAGGTTTAGGCATGAGCAGTGCTCTTACACGCGTAATAACGGGGCCATTAAGCCCGCCAGTGACTATTATGTCCCCCTTGCGGAGCACCCCGTCGTATATTATGACGTCCGCCGCGGTGCCGAGGCCTGGCTGTTCACGTATTTCTAGTATAACACCTCTGGCAGGACCCTCAGCGAATCGGAGACGGTGCTGGAGATACCGCTGTGTCAGGCCAGCTAGGACTGCGAGCAGCTCTGGGACGCCTTCACCCGTCTTAGCGGATATAGGGACAACCGCAACCATCCTAGTAAAGTCCTTTACACGGTCAAACCTATCAGCCTGGAATCCTTGCTCATAGAGCTTTGCTAGCACGTTGTCCCATAAGCGTCTCTCAAGCTCCTCCTGTACCCTCGGGGACTGTTTACGATAGGAGAATAGGAAGGGCTCATTCGGGTGAGGCCTCCACCCAGGTATTTTATCAATCTTATTAGCTGCTACTATGAATGGTACTTTTCTCTGCCGCAGAATCTCTATAGACTCGTAGGTCTGTTGCTGGAACCCCTCATTTATATCAACGACTAGTATAGCGAAATCAGCTACGCTACCCCCTCTGCGACGCAGGTTCGTGAAAACCTCGTGGCCCGGGGTATCTATGAACAATAGCCCTGGTATAACTAGTCTAAAGGGTATGATCTTCTTCAGCGGCTCTGCTAGCTTCTCGATAACGCTGGCAGGGACTAGGCTTGCGCCAACGTGCTGAGTTATTAGCCCAGGCTCCTTAGCTGTAACAGCCGTCCCCCTAATCCTATCAAGCAGCGTGGTCTTACCGTGATCAACGTGTCCTAGCACAACGACTATTGGTTGCCTGAGCCTCTTGGAGCCTCTCCCCTCAGCCGGCATTTTATACCCCTCTATCTGCCTAGCCAGCCAACCCTCTATAACAAGTACTCTTCATAAGGGCTCGACAGCGGTGAAAAATAGCAAGGCATAAGAGGGGAGTCTTTCTGCCCCTCTTCTCACGAGCCCCTCCAAGTTGGAGGGGATGCTGGGCCCCCTTAGCGGCCCGGGGATGAACCCCTCAGAGGTGTAGCTAGAGTGCCGGAGTTCAAGATAGTTATATCCGATCCAAAAGTAGGCCCGGACACGCCCGAGATTAAGGTAAAGATTAAGGGCGACGAGGAGATACCCTACGGCGACGACGAGAAGTCTCAGAGAAAGCTACCAACGTGTAAGGCGAATCCAGAGCTCGTTAAGAAGCTTGGAGCAGAGCACGGCATAATAACCATAAGGATAAGGAAGGAGGAGAAGAAGATCAAGCATACGTGCCGCGTGGTACAGGACGAATCAGTGCCCGCTGATGAGGTACGTGTGAGTCTAGAATGGTTAGGCGATGCCGTCGGGGCGGAAGAAGCAGAGGGTGTAGTATTCCGTGCGAAAGCCTGGCAAATAACCATAACTAGCCCAGAGGCGGATCAGCTCATAGGTCTCAGAATAGGTGATCAGTTCGACGGATCCCTAGTAGGGCTGAGCGGGTATAAGCTCGAGATAAGAGGGGGGAGCGATAACAGCGGGTTCCCCATGCTACCAACACTGCCAGGCCCGGTGAAAAAGAGGGTTCTCTTATCAGGGCCGCCTGGCTTCCATCCCAGGGAGAGAGGCGAGCGTAGAAGGAAAACAGTTAGGGGCAACACTATAACTCATGACACTGTGCAGATAAACACAGTGATAATATATCCCTCGGAAGAGAGGAAATGAGGTCAAAAATAAGGTAGAGTTTTTCCTCAGCGCCTAGTTAAACTCCTTATCGGCCTCTCTATACTTCTTAGATGACCCTGCCTCTGTATAGCGCGCTCGCATTCGTTTCGTTCTTATAGGGGCGTTTCCCTAGCGAATGATGCTGGGGTGGTACAGTGGCCAGATTCGACGTGGATGAGATAGAGGCCCAGCGGCGCCGTCAGCCAGAGATGAACATTGGTACGGCTGGTCACGTGGATCATGGCAAGACAACGCTTGTGCAGGCTCTCACAGGCGTGTGGACAGCTAAGCACAGTGAAGAGCTGAAACGCGGAATGACGATCAAGCTTGGTTACGCCGAGGGGGAGATATGGTATTGTGAGGGAGCTGAGCCCCCTGAGGCTTATCAACCGTTCCCAGAAAACTGTCCAGAAGGCACTACTCCTAGGCTTTTGCGCAAGGTCTCGTACGTTGATGCGCCTGGCCACGAGATCCTCATGGCCACTATGTTGTCGGGAGCAGCGCTGATGGATGGTGCTTTACTCGTCATAGCGGCTAACGAGAGGTGCCCCCAGCCACAGACTCGTGAGCATTTCGTCGCACTCGATATAGTCGGCGTCCACGACCTGGTAGTGGTGCAGAACAAGGTAGATGTAGTGAGCCCGGAGCGTGCAAGGGAAAGCTATAGGGAAATAAAAGAGTTCCTCAAAGGATCCTTCGCCGAGAACGCGCCCATAATACCGGTAAGCGCTCTCCACCGCGTCAACATCGATGCATTATTGATGGCTATGGAGCATTTCCTACCAACGCCGAAAAGGGATCCCTCAAAACCGCCACTAATGTTCATTGCGCGTAGCTTTGACGTCAACAAGCCGGGTACACCGATAGAGGAGCTTAAAGGAGGCGTCATCGGGGGAGCGCTCATGCAGGGCGTACTACGACTAGGCGACGAGATAGAGATCGCTCCAGGAATCCGTGTCGAGGAGCGCGGCAGGGTAAGATACGAGCCAGTAGTGACTGAGGTTGTGAGCCTACGGTTCGGCGAGCTCGAGGTAGAGGAGGCTCGTCCAGGAGGCCTGGTCGCGGTTGGGACTAAGCTCGACCCCGCTATAACGAAGGCAGATAACCTTGTCGGCAACGTTGTTGGTAAGCCCGGTCAGATACCACCAGTAATGAACACGCTTCGCATCGAGTACAAGATGCTTGAGAGAGTGGTTGGTACCAAGGAGCTGGTGAAGGTGCCCCCGATGAGGCAGCGCGAGATAGTCATGCTGACGGTCGGCACAGCCGTGACCCTCGGGATCATAACCAGGCTCACCAAGGACGAGATGGAGGTCGCTCTTAGAAGACCCGTCGTAGCCTGGGACGGCGCCCGTGTAGCTATCTCAAGACAGGTTATGGGTCGTTGGAGGCTCGTGGGTTGGGGTATAGTCCGAGAATAAGGAAGGTGATCCTCGATACCAGTATCCTTATGCTGATTTATCACGGTGTCCGAGTTTTTGATGAAATAGAGGACTTACTCCTATCCAAGCCGGAGTGCATTGTTCCTCGACCAGTGGTCCAAGAGCTACAAGCGATATCTGCTTCGAGCGAGAAGAGCTTGCACCAGCGGCGTGCAGCGAGACTAGCCCTAGAGATCATTAAGAAGAGGGGGTGCAAAGTGGTAGAGGTGGGGCTTAAGCCCGACGATGCTCTAATAGACCTCGCAACCAGGTACCCGGACGCAGTAGTGGCTACGGCTGATAACGAGCTTAGAAGAAGGCTAAGAGAACTAGGCCTACCAAACATATACTATCGCCGGTCAAAGCATGGCCTCATGTTAGAGGCGTAGACAAGCTTTTATACGATAATCTCTGAGCCAGCATCTATGTTTAATACTTCCCGCTCCCCTTGTACGAACGGCGGCACTTCCTAGGTGGCATGCTTCCAGGAGCCATGGTGAGGGTGACAATTTGTACGTTGTCTACAGGGTTAGGGACGTTGTAAGGATCCCGCCAAGCCTCTTCGGGCTACCCCTAGAAGAGGCTGCGCTAAGAGTGCTAACAGAGCGATACGTGGGCTTCGTGCACCCCGATATGGGTATAATAGTAGCTGTTTTTGACGTGAACGTGAGCGCGGAGGGGAGACTCCTCCCAGGAGACGGCGCCACCTACCACGACTCAGAGTACAGCGTGCTAGCATTCAAGCCACGAGTAAAGGAGGTCGTCGAAGGCGTCGTGGTAAACGCGCAGCAGTACGGCATCTGGGTCAACCTGGGCCCAATCGAGGGCTTTGCCCACGTGACGCAGATAATGGATGATAGGGTGGTCTTCGATCAGCAGAGAAAAGCAATGATAGGCGAGAAGACCAGGAAGATAGTAGAGGTAGGCAATGTTGTCCGCGCAAGAGTGGTCTCCGTCTCCATGCCGACCGAGCCGACTCTTCGCCCGAGGATACAGCTGACAATGAGACAACCCTACCTAGGCAGACCAGAATGGTATAGAAAGGAGAAGGAGGCAAAGGTAGCTGAATCCGCTAAATAGGGGGTGAATAAAGTCCCTTGAGCGCTAGGAGGGCGAGACTACCACCTTTCAAGGCCTGTAGGAGATGCAAAAGCCTAGTACCCCGCGAGGCGACAAGATGCCCCGTCTGTGGCTCGACAGAGCTAAGCGATGACTGGGAGGGAGCAATAATAGTCCTGGATCCCGAGAAGTCGAGGATAGCTAAGAGCCTGGGGATTGAGAGACCCGGTCGCTACGCTATAAAGGTTAGATAAGCCTTGTACGTTGAGAAAATTTTTAGAACAAATCTCTGCCTGCCACCAAGTCTTCGCCCCCTTCTCGCTCTCCCGCCTCCACGCTCCCATCTAGTAGCGGGGCTGGATCAGCTACGCCTACTAAGGTACTCGGTAGTCATAAGCATAGGCGATAGAGTGACACGCGACCTAGTGAGGAGCGGTGTTTACCCACAGATAGCGGTTTATGATTGCGCTGAGCGGCGCGAGGAGAGCGCTTGCCCAGAGCTAAGCGGCTACAGGGAAGTAGTCGTGAGAAACCCTAGGTCAACAATATCTCTTGAAGCAGTAGCGGCTCTGGAGAGAGCAGCTAAAGACGAGAGGCGCACAGCTATACGAGTAGTAGGTGAAGAAGACCTGCTCGCCCTCGTAGCGGTTATTGTAGCGCCGCTAGGCGGGCACGTGGTATACGGGTTACCAGGCCTATCAGCAGTCGATATCGTTGTCGACCCGGTGCATAAGAGGAAAGTGCTCACCATCTTATCCATGTTTAGGGAATGCGAGTAGTAGGGAAGGGTAAAAAGGAATAAACCCTCCTGAACCAAGCTCTGTGCGGGGTACCTAGATAGGAACTGGCGGGGTGCAGCAATAGTTGTCGCAACAAATACCACGTGATGTAATAGAGATGTTTATACCGAAAGGAGCAAAGAAAATGGATGTTGATCTAGGAGAGGGCTATGAGGTTTACGTGACGAAGGACTGGTATAATCCTCTCATAAAACGTAGGGAGATAAACGCCCTAATAATACACGTCGGTAAGCCCACGCCGAGCAGAATGAAGCTCCGCACACAGTTCGCTAAAGCACTGAACGTGGATGTGAAGAGACTATATGTTAGAAGTGTTAAGTCAGAGTACGGTGTAGGTACTAGCAGGATAGAGATACATGTATACGATACCGTGGAGCGCGCGCTACAATTCGAGCCAAAATACGTAATTGAGCGCAATAAGCTGCCCGAGGAGATGGAGGAGTAAACGTATAATAGAACAGAAACCGTCCTCCATAGCCTAGCTGGGTGAGGAAGAGATGGCCGAAAAACAGCTCAAACTATATGTCCATAGACTGTACGAGTACGACTACAACACCGGAACCATAAGGAGGAAGAACAAGATATGCCCACGCTGCGGAAGCTTCATGGCCTTCCACAAGTACCCGGTACCGAGGTGGCATTGTGGTAAATGTGGACACACCGAGTTCGTTAGGGAGGCCAAGAGGTAATCCACAAACTCTTTATCCCCTCCTCGACTGGAGCCGCGAAGTCCTTGTTCTCGGCATAGAGTCAACCGCGCACACGTTCGGCGTGGGCATAGCGTCCTCTAAGCCGCCCTACATCCTAGCCAGTGCCCGTGACACTTACCGGCCCCAGAAAGGCGGTATCCATCCCCGTGAAGCAGCAAGCCACCACGCACATGTAGCGCCAGAGGTTCTATCACGGGCTCTCCGAGCCGCTAACATATCGATTAATGATATCAATGCTATAGCTGTTGCGCTAGGCCCTGGTCTCGGCCCCGCTCTCCGCGTAGGAGCTACTATCGCGCGCGGCCTAGCCGTTTACTATGGTAAACCACTTGTACCAGTAAACCACGCGGTTGCCCACATCGAGATCGGTAGACTATACACGGGGCTCAGTGATCCCGTGGTACTCTACGTCTCTGGAGGCAATACAATGGTCGCCGCCTTCGCGAAGAAGCGCTACCGCGTCTTCGGCGAGACCCTTGACATAGCCCTAGGGAACCTCCTTGACACCTTTGCTAGAGATGCTGGGATAGCCCCGCCCTACATTGTTGGAAAACTACACGCTGTGGATAAGTGCGCCGAGGAAGCAAGGGAGCCCGCTGACCTACCATACGTGGTAAAGGGCATGGATGTATCGTTTTCGGGGCTCCTCACAGCAGCTCTACGGGCTTGGCGAAAAACAAGAAATGATGCAGAGAGAGCATCAATATGTCTTGGCCTGCGCGAGGTAGCTTATGGCGCGGCTGTAGAGGTGGTTGAGCGAGGCCTCGCCCATACACGCAAAGAGGGTGTTCTACTAACTGGCGGCGTGGCTGCCAGCCCTATTCTCCGCGAGAAAATAGCGATCATGGCCTCGTACCACTCCGCTAAGACAGGGTGGCCTCCGCCTCAGCTAGCAGGCGATAATGGGGCCATGATCGCCTGGGTCGGGTTGTTGAACTACTTGGCCGGGGTAAGCATAGGGGTTGAGGAATCATTTGTGAGGCAGCGCTGGAGACCCGACGAGGTAGAGGTGCCGTGGAGACAGTGAACGAGCTAAGGATGATACACAGGGGGGCAGAGGCGTACCTATACCTCGTGGACTGGTTCGGGAGAAAAGCCATACTTAAGCATAGACTGCCAAAGAGATACCGTCATCATAAGCTGGATGTGTTGCTCCGGCGGAGAAGAACCGTTACAGAGGCACGCGCTATAGCATCTGCCCAGGAGATAGGCGTCCCCGCTCCATCAATATACTATGTTGACCCCCTTGAAGCGATAATAGTGATGCAGTACCTCCCCTACCCCAGCCTCAGCACCGTTATAGAAGAGGATCTAGGCAAAGCCGTCAGCGCCGCAGAGAAAGTGGGCCAGCATATCGCAAGGCTCCACGAGAACGGGATAAGCCACGGAGATTTAACGACAAGCAACGTGCTCGTCGGGGACAAGGTATACTTAATCGACTTCGGCCTAGCATCCCTGCATAGCACTAGCAGGGATAATGCTGTCGACATACACTTATTCCTTAGAAGCCTTGAGTCAACGCACCCAGAGCACGTAGAGCCCATCTTTAATGCCTTCCTGAAAGGGTATCGCAGCATTAGGGGAGAAGAAACGGAGAACATACTAGAACTCGTAGACGAGATAAGGCTCATGGGCAGGTACAAGGCTGAGAGGAGAACACTATGGGGGCAAGGATAATAGCAATAGCTACTAGTAATAAGCACAAGGTAGAAGAGATAAACAATATTCTCTCGGGCTGCGGCTACCGCGTAGAACCTGTCAATGTGCCGAAGATAGAGGTGCAGAGCGCTAGCCTTGTCGAGGTAGCAACGTTTGCAGCGGCAACAGCTTATCACGTTCTACATAGACCAGTCATAGTAGAGGATGCTGGGCTATTTGTAGAAGCTCTTAACGGGTTCCCAGGGCCGTACTCAGCATACGTGTATAAAACCATAGGTATTAGCGGCTTATTGAGGCTCCTCGAGGGCGAGAGTAACCGAAAAGCGGTCTTTAGATCAGTAATAGCTCTAGCACACCGTGGCGGAGTAGAGATCTTTACCGGGGAAACCCGGGGCGCTATATCGTTAGAGCCTCGTGGAAGCCAAGGCTTCGGCTTCGACCCTGTATTCGTCCCGCTAGGAGAGACGAGAACATTCGCGGAGATGAGCATCGAGGAGAAAAACCGGTTCTCCCACCGTGGTAGGGCGGCAAAGAAACTATGCGAATGGTTGACGAGAGAGCAGGTACTATGATCACTGGGCACCCGCTCCCTTTATAAGGGCTTAGTAGCCCTGGTTCCAGAGACACACGGCGGCCAAGTAGGGCCCCTGGGGGAGCAGGGGCTTCGGAACCGGGTTGGCTCCTGCTCGCCTCGCAGTGGAGGTGTATACATAGTGGCTGGTAAGAGGAGGAAGAAAGGTAGATCGCACTCCACGAGACCCGCTAGCCCGGCTATACCTAAGTGGGTGCAATACGACCCAGAGGAGATAGAAGAGATAATAGTTGATCTAGCTAGGAAAGGCTATGGGCCAAGCATGATAGGGATCATCCTACGCGACCAGTTCGGAATACCATTAGTAAAACCAATACTGGGCAAGACCATAACAGAGGTTCTCGAAGAGCACGGAATAAAAATGGTAGTGCCCGAGGACCTGTTCAGGCTCATACAGAAGGCAGTTAACCTAAGGAGGCACTTGGAAGAGCACCCCAAGGACACGCATGCGAAGAAGGGGCTTCTCGACCTAGAGGCCAAGATAAGGAGGATAGTAAAGTACTATAAACGTGAAGGAAAACTGCCACCAGAGTGGGAGTACGATCCACAGAAGGCAAAGCTATTGATAGCAGGCGGTCTCTACACGGTCGAGAAGCAATAAGGCTCTCTTTCCTAGTCCCCAGCTATTTTCTCCGAAGAGCAGTAGAGCCCCGTTAGCGACTTTTCCCACCCACCTAGTCCTAGGAAGTGGGTGAATAATTGTCCCTTGATAAAGCCTTTGAGAAAATCATCAGCGAGAAAGAAGCTGCTCTCTTAAAGCCCGCGGCTAGCCAGATAGGCGCGGCTATAAAGGAGTACGGCTACTTAGAGGTATACGCCTTCCCCTCTCTCGACTCGCTCCTAGCGGCTGGCATAACTCTGAGCATTCTTGTAAAAAATAACATTGATTTCACCCTTCTAGTAACTGCTACGCCTCCCCAGGAGCTCGGCGAGCCATCCCTCTTACTCGGATACTCTGCTCACACAGCTCAGTTGATTAGGGCGCAAAAGCCATCAGCTCTGATAGGCTTAGGGGAGAAGCCCCAAGGATTACTGCACATAGCTGTCACGGCGTCAAATGATTCTAGTATTGCTGCTCTCACCGCCGCAGTGCTCTCAGAGCTAACCGTCGTGGGGTACTACTCGATTTACGGGCTTGTTGCGGGGTACTGGAGGGGGCTGGATAGGGGTAAGAAAGCGTCTTTTATAGGGATAGAGTCTAGTATCGCTGAAATGCTTAAGCTAGAGAACAAGGTAGAGGAGATATTTAGCCTAAGGCTCTTCCGCTGGCCCGAGATAGCGACAGAGGAGGCCATGGCTAGAACCATTGACCCATACCTCCCAGGGCTGACGGGGAGCCCAGAGGCT
>Ga0256833_1002775_pt1 | contig 12140 bp, 16 predicted proteins | sample 356284metaG_FD_190535 | JGI IMG/M metagenome (GOLD analysis project Ga0256833, IMG submission 190535) | Hydrothermal vent microbial communities from Mid Atlantic Ridge, Atlantic Ocean - 356-284 | ecosystem: Environmental > Aquatic > Marine > Hydrothermal vents | place: Atlantic Ocean: Mid...
AGGAAAGAAGCGCAATAATAATAACGCATAGTGGAGAAATTCTAAATCATCTCAAAATAGAAAAAGGTGCTGTTATGTATTCTGGAAAGATAATTTGTACGGGTAAGGCAAAGAAAATTTTTGAGACAATAAAAAAGCACGGCTATGAAAGGTGTGCCCAATGCATACGATAAAAAAATGTACATACCTTCAGCTTGATGATGTTGTGAAAATCGTAAAATCAATTAAAGAAAAATGTGAAGTTTCGAAAATTAGTCATGCTGCAGAAAAATATGAAAGCGTAAGAAAATTCCTCGTTAGAAACAAAATCGAGCCTGCAAAAGCAAATGGTTTGTTCATGCGAATAAGAAAAAACGCTTCGCTGAACTTTCCTATCTCTGTCTGTTTTTTCATGAAACATACACAAAAACAAAAAATAACCAATGTAATACTCTGCGAGGAAAATTCACAGATCATAATGGAAAGCTACTGTGCTTCTCAGAAAAACATAAATGAAAAACACAAAGAAAAAACATTCATTATTTTGAAAGATGGTGCAAAGTTTTCATTTGTTTCTCTGCATGCATGGAAAAAAACTACAAGCGTCAAAGCGAAACTATTTGTTAAAGCGTGTAAAAACTCTGAATTCAGAAAAGTGCTCGTTGTTCTGAAACCCGCAAAAAAAGAAAAACTCAAAACAAAGGTTGTTGCGAAAGAGCATGCACATATATTTTTAACTTCACTTGCCGTTTTGCCTGAAGGAAAGCTAAAGATACGCGAAACGGTCAATCTTTCTGGAAAAGAAAGTACTGCAGAAATAATTACAAAAGGTGCTGTAAAGGAAGGTTTTTTGTCTACCTATTCCAAAATACTTGCAGAAGCTCCTCTAACAAAAGCTCATGTAGAATGCAACGGAATAATGCTTGGAGATGGTATTATCTCTACAACACCAGCTTTAATTGCTATGCACAAAGATGTTTCTCTTACGCACGAAGCATCCATAGGAAAGGTCTCACAGGAAGAAATAGAGTATTTGCGGACACGTGGGTTAAACAAAGACGAAGCAATACGCCTTATAGTAAGTGGGTTCATGAGTACAGAACAGTTACCAGTGCCAAAAAGTATCGTTGCAGAGATCTCAAAAATTCTTTCAGAAACCTCGCTTTTTTAGCGTGTAGAAAATACACGCAAAAAGCAAGAGCAAGAAGGTTAAAACAATTGCAAGTGTGGATGAAGTAGACTGCAGAAATACATAAGCCATCATAAGCAAAGAAGCTATCATACCGAGCACGGAGGGTATTGGTATATTTCTTACTGCAAGCGGAACTTTAAACCAAGCTTTCTCTTTTGCCTTTTTATAAAGAAGTACAGCAGAAAGGTTTACAAAGAAATAGCATATAAATATCCATACATTCGTCACTTCTGCCACAGTTCTTATGTCTCCGACCATGAGCAATAAACCCGAAACAATTCCTGAAAGAAAGACTGCATAGAAAGGTGTTGAGGTTCTTTTGTCTATTTTCGCAAGAAAACTTGGAAAAACACCACGGGAAGCTAAACCATAAAGCATTCTTGAAGATGAAATTAGAATTAAAAGTATTGTATTTCCTGTTGAGAAAAGTGCAACAAAAGATATGAAAAATCTTAGCCACGGATTTATTTTCTCTGCTATTAGTGCAGCCGGTTCTTTTGAAACGTAAAGCTCTTCAGGAGAAGCAAGTGTCACAGCAGAAAGTGCTACACCTATGTAGAGAAGTGTTGTTATGAGAATCGAGAGGAGAATTGCTTTTGGAATGGTTTTTTCGGGATTCTTTGTTTCTTCTGCCATTTTTGTTAAACTTCCAAACCCTATGAATGCGAAAAATGCAAGCACAGCACCTGCTAAAACACCTTCCAAAGGAAACTCAAAATACTCAACGCTTCTAACACTTATATGTGAGCTGAAAAGTGCAAAAATAGTACCGAGAATAATTATTACAAGCCCTGAAACCTCTAAAAGTGTTAGCACGTCGTTTATTTTTGCAGAGACTTTTATCCCTACGGAGTTTATGAGTGTGAAAACCACTATTGAAAGAGCTGCAAAAAGTTCCACAGAACCACCGAAAAGTGCTGTAAGATATCCTGCAAACCCTAAAGCAACTGTTGTCGCGGAGATAAGCATGCTTCCGAGCATGAGCCAACTTATAACAATACTTAAAAACTCGTTTTTTGTAGAGCTTTTCACATATTCGTATTCCGCCGCATCCTTGGGAAGCATACTTCCAAGCTGGGCATAGCTAAGTCCTGTAAAAATTGCAAGAAAAGAAGAAAGGAGAAAAGAAAGCCATACACCATTACCAGCGAGTCCACAGACTTTTCCTATTAGCGCATATATACCGGCACCTACTATCATTCCAACTCCATAAAGCGTTAGTTCTGCTAATCCAAGCTCTCGCTTGAGCATAAATTTAATGAAAATTTAATTATTCTATAAAATTTATGAGCACCGAAAAAATGAAAAAAATAATCGTTACCGGCAGTTTTGACGTGCTTCATCCAGGCCATGTTAAGTTTCTTGAATGGGTTAAGAGAAAATTCAAAGGCAAGCTTATTATCGTGCTTGCGAGAAATGAAAACATTGAAAAAATGAAAGGAAGAAAAGCCGTGTTTTCTGAAAGAGAAAGAAAAATTTTGCTCGAAGCAATCAGATATGTTGATAAGGTTATTATTGGCGATAAAAAAGACTTTCTCAAACCATTGCTCAAAGAAAAACCAGATGTAATAGTGCTTGGTTACGATCAATGGGTTGATGAAAAAGATCTTGAAAAGAAGTTAAGAGAAAGTGGTCTGTGCGTAAAAATAGTTAGAGCACCTGCATTTAATGAGAAAAGATGGAAAAGTAAGAAAATAATAAAACGCATAGTAAGATTATTCGGAAAGTAATGCCTCTTCCTGTTTTTCTTAACTACAGCGATTTTGGTATATATTCACACCATTTACAGTTTTTAGTATCTAAAGAAATAAAGTATTGTGCCAATGGACAGAACTGCTGGTATTCATTATTTTCCTTTTCTTTTTCAAGAAGTTTTCTCATTTCACAATAATCCGGGTCAACAGTATACGGGAATTCGAAATGCTTACAATTCTTTTCTCAAACCGGTATATTCTTCATTGTTTGTTGTTTCCAACATAATTTAAAAAACTGGAAAGAAGCCTTAAATCTTACTCATAGAGCTCAGGATGCGTAAAGCTCTCTTCATCAACTGGAATTATTTTTATTTTCTTGTTCCATTTTACAGGTGCTTTATGCTTTCCGAGAGATTCTATTCTTATGAGCGTAGATGCATACCACCATGTTCTTGGTTTTCCTGGATTGAAGTTCAATGCCTTTACAAATTCCTGATATTGTTCTCTTTCTTCTTCTCTTTCACTATCGCAATACCAAGAGAAGTTTCTTATTATGTCGGTAATCACAAAACCATTATCAAGTATCATTTTCTGGAATTTTGCCCATCTCTTAAAACTAACTTCAAGAGCCGTTAGTCCTATGTATCCGCTTCCTCCCGCCTTTATACAACTTGCTCCTCTTGCAATAAATGCTTTAAACCCTGTATCTGTTTCAAGCGGTTCTGTTGAAAACGCATCAAACTTCTTGACAAATTCTTTGGGAAGAGGATTTGCAACATCGTATTCAACAAATTCTATCTCAAGCTTATATTTTCTGCTAACCTTTTCAATAAATTCTCCTAATCTTTTGTCTATGTCAAACACAACAATTCTTTTTGGTAAATTTGTTAAAGCAAGCGCTATACTCAGCAAATCATCATCTCCTATGAGCAGGATGTTTTTGTCGACAACATCTCCATATTTGTGCATAAGTGCAACACGGAAAACCGTGTCTTCAGGTATAATTTTTCCCTGATAAAATTCTGCTAAAATCGGTGGGTGTTGTTTGGAAATTCTTTTGAAAGTTTTCAAGAGTTTTTGAAACTCTTCTGAAAGAACAAAACCTTTTCCATTGCAGCATTTACATTTCTCTGCATAAAATTTTGCAGCATTTACATTGAGCAGTTTTTTTGCATCTTTACTAAGTGAAAGCTTTCCCTTGTGCTCTTTGATAAGTCCTTCTTCATAAAGATCGTTTACAGCTTTTACGAAATCTCCGAGCAAATACTGATTTTCTGCAAGTAGCTCCCAGAAACTTTTTGGTTTCCTTAGGAGTGAATAAAGAATAACCTGCTTTATTCTGTTCATGCGTTTAAGCTTTTGAAAAAATATATTTAAAGTTTCTTAATTAACCTTTGGTCAGTTTTTCTCTTTTCTTATTTTGTTATCCTCCTAACATTGACATCCCACAGACTGAAAATAACTTCTATTCTCTCCATCATACCTATATTCGATTTTGGCCAGCAACTAAAGAAAGCGTAAATCACTATCATCTCAATTGCGATGACGAAAGGTATTCTCATCAATATAATACACAAAAACAGAGGCAGAAAAACGAAATTAAGATACAGATTAAAATAGTAAAATTTGTTTTATTCTGACTCTTGGGAGTCTGTGCTATAAATTATCTTACAATAATTGTTGGTTTCGTTTCTGGATACATTGATTTTGAATAATATTATTGTTCCAAAGACAAGAAATACAATTATTCCACTTTTATTTCCAAAGAAAAATTTTAAAAAGGTTCATAGAAACTTTTAATTCGGATAGCGGGGTAGGGCAGCCTGGAGTGCCCGCCGGGCTCATAACCCGGAGGTCGGTGGTTCAAATCCACCCCCCGCTACCACTTAGCTTTTTTCGAGATATATTTCCTCATAGTTGAGAGTATCATCTTGTGAAGAATAAACTTCTCCCAAATAAGCAGGTTTTTCGTTAATTAGATATTGCTTGATAATCGATAGATTTGGGAAAAAGTAACATACAGCATCCAAATCAAATTTTTTAATTAATTTTTCTGCTTCTTCTTTTCTCTTTTCTCTTTTTTTACGAGAAATGTATTTTCCATTTTCGTTTATAGGTTTTACGAGTATTTTTACGTGTGCATCACATTTAACAGGTTTTTCGTTTATCTTTCTGCCTGTTTTTACTTCTATTACTGCTTCTGGCTCGTAAAGCAAATCCTCGTGGCAAACATATTCAGGTGGTTTTTCTTCGGACACAATTATATCGGGTATTGTTATGGTATTCTTACATTCACACGAAGGAAGTGGGTATTGTGGAACAAAATTATAACCTTTTGCAATTCCAAACTCTTCAAATGTTTTTACAGTACTTCCGTTTTCAAGAAGCATAATCATTTCACATTCAAGTATAAGATGCTCATACATTTTGTTGTTTGGAAAAAGGGTCTTTTTCTTTTTCTTTCGTTTCTTATATGTCTTGTTAACATTTTTCCCTTTAACTCCATTGAGAAGCTGGAAAAGATTTATTACAAGCGGTGGAAACGAATTTGCTTCATTACAGTACAATAAGTATTCATAAACAAGCCTTTTTTCACCATAATTTTCCAACAGCTCCGTGAATATGTTGTTTTTCCCTATTCTTTCAATCAAAGGGTAATCAAAAATTTTCTCATCTCTCCTACTGCCAAAGGAAATCATGTGCATAGTTTTATATTCACCAAAAATTTTAAGAGTCTTAAAAGTTAAAGTTTTTATAGTTGTTTGCGCAATTCTCCACATGGTGATTTCAAAGGGAAAAGTGCTTATAACAAAAAGCAACAAAGCTGTTGTGGAGATAGGAAATAAAAAGGTTATAGTGGAAATAAGACCTGATATTAAGGTAAAACCTGGAGATATCGTCGTAATAGCATTCAACACAATAGTTGATAAAGTTTCATGAAGTTTCTTCTTCTATTTTTCCACACTTTCCAGGTAGTGCAGAGATAAAGCAATCAAGTGATATTTTCTCGACAAGCATTTTTTCTTCTGCACCTAATTTTTGAAAAAGAATTTCTCTGATTTTCTTGGCTGCTTCTGTTTTCTGCATTTCACCAGGATAAACTGTTACAAATGCTTTACAATGTACACAAGCCCCCTGAAAGCTTCCAGCATAGATCTTTGCTATACTCTCGCTAATCATAATACCAATACAGATTTTTATCTCGACATTATGGATATAGTTCTTTTTTCCGTAAATCATGAAAGCACCTTTCGATAAAAACTTTCCAGTAGGTGGAGTCTTTGATACTTGCTCCGGTAAAATCCAGTAAACATCTATAATTCCAAGCCTGAGCTTCCACGCGCTTGAATAGGCAGCAGCTATTACAGCAGCTTCTCTTATCGCGTTTTCAGTAATTTCTTTACCATTTGCTTTGACAACAGTAAGCGGTGCTCCGCGAATATCAGCATGCAGCACTATGTCATCCTTCTCGAGATATTTTTTGTAAATCACCTCATTTTGAGTAGCATCCTTTCCCGCTATCACCAAAAATCCTTCTGAAGTTATACTCCACCTGAACTTCTCATACCAAGCTCTTTTCTCCCTTTTTCTTGGAAGAATTGGTTCAACTCTCTTTTCTTCTTGCTGTATTTTTTCTTGAAGTTCTTTTTCGACATCCTTAATCTTTTCTTTCAAAATCTCGAGCTTTTTTCTGTACTTTTTAGCTTTTTCATAATAAACTTGTGCGTTTTCCACTGCAGAAAGAAGAAGGTTTACCTCAATTTCTATATCATCTACGACTAGCTTTACCTTACCTTCTTTTTCATTTATTTGCTTTATACACCTTGCTTCTTTTGTTGTGCTTTTCCTTAACTTTTCCTTTATCTCTTCCCAACTCATTCCGAGTTCTCTTGCTTGTTTTAATCCAGAAATTATGTTTTCAACCAACTGAAGATTCGAGAAAATTACATCTCCTTTCTTCCTTGTGCTCTCTTCAAACTCTTTTAGCTTTTCCAGAACATTTTTTTGTTGTTCCAAAATTCTCTTTAGTTTTTCTTCCTTTTCTCTCTCTTCTTTTTTCGCAGTTTCCTCCATCTCAATGCTCTCCCAGAAAGTGTAAAACTCATCAAGAGCCTCGTTAAAAGTTTCAAAATTCTTTGCATTTAAATGAGCAAGAATTTTCATTGGAAATGGCGCAAAGTTAACTGGTTTTTCATTTTCGTAAAACACATACGGGGAAAACTCATTAATCATTTTGTGTAGTTCTTCATAGAGCATTTCTTTTTCGTGTTCGTTCAACTCTTTACACGGTTTCGCCTTATCTATACCAGCACGTGCACAGAGTTCTTCCGCATAAATTCCTGAAAGCGAAAAGCTTGTTGCAAGGAAGCTCGCAGTTTTTTTCTCTCCGCTTATAGCACTGCAGAACTCTTCTCTTGAAAGAGAGAATGGATCTAAAAGAGAAGGAGGGTATTTGTAAGGTTTCCCCGGAAGAATTTCTCTCTTACTCCATACCTCGCGCTCCATCGGTATGATAATTGTGTAATCATTTTTACATAGTACAACATTTCCGTGTGAAAATAACTCGAAAATTAAAATGTGTTCATCTGTTTTCAGTTCTACTATACGCTCAAATCCTTTTTGGATAATAGAGGTTATTCTCTTTCCGCAGAGATGCTTTCTAAGGAGCATACAAAAAGGGCTTGGTTCTTTTTGTGCCTTTCTTCTGTAAGAGCTTATGAAGATTCTCCCTGGTGCAAAACAAAGTTCTTTTTCTTCACCATTCGCATAAATTCTTATCCTAAGTTTTTTCCCTTCATGATAAATCTTTTCTATCTTTCCTCTTTCAAGCTCTTTGAATTCGCGTAGAGCAAACTTCACATCAAGAGCTGACATCTCCCTTAACTTTTCTTTTTGCTGCCTCATTTTTCATCACATTTTCGAAAAAAGCTTTAACATCTTCAGGTGTTTTAAAACCAAAATACTCTGCAAAAGCCTTTGTCGGCAAAAGCACTTTTGTTTTTCCTCTTTTCTCCGTCCTTATAAGTCCTCTTTCCTCGAGCTCCCTGACATATTCATATGTTCTGTTTCCTATCAGTTTTACAATTTCAGATTGGGTTATTCCATTTTTATAAGCGACGAGTGCAAGCACGCGGAGATGTGCCTTTTTCATATCAGAGTATGGTGTTAAATGTCTTACAAACCTGACATACTGTGGCTTTACATAAAGCTTATATCTCTCCCCAAGCTGAACGAGATAAATTCCGCGGTCTTCACTTTCCATATCCTTTTTCAGATTCATGAGTATTTCTTTCACCTCTTCTTTACTTGCTCGAGCTATTCTTGCAAGTTCTTCGAGAGAAAGCGGTCTTGTGCTCATAAAAAGCGCGGCTTCAATTAACGCCTTCTTGTTCATTTTCCTTCAACCTCACATAAATTTCGCTGAAAAGCTCTGGCTGTTCATATGTTAACTTTCCTTCCTGACATAAATGAAGCATCGGTAAAAGCGTGTTTACTATTTTCTCCCTCTTCCACTCTTCAACGAGCCTTGAAAACTCTATCTCTTCTTTTTCGAGTTCTTCAAGAATGGATTTTATCTTTGAAAGCAGGGCAGAAATGCGCTCAGTGATGTCTTCCTCTTCTTCCAGTAATTTACCCACGGCTTCTTTTCTTCTGAGTCTTCTTAGCTTTCTTCGTTCACGAATTTCAAAGGCTTTTCTTAAAGCAATTATAAGCTCTTCGAGCGTTACGTTTCTTACAGGAATTCTTTCCGCTGGCTGAGGAAGGGGCGGAACCTTTGCAAGCTCTTCCAGTGCTTGCCTAATTTCTTCTGCTGTCCTCTCACTCGCGGGGCGCGTTTCTTCTTCTTTTTTCTCTTCTTCACCACGCAGAATTTCGCTTTTCATTCTCAAGAGTATTGCAGCTATCAGAATGAACCTTGCTGGAATTCGCAAATCAAGTACTCGCATGCGTTCGAGGTATTGAATAAAGCAATCCGCGAGCCTGACAATATCTATTTTCCAAGGATCCATACCTTCCTCTACCACAATTCTTGTAAGCACATCTTCCCAGCTCGGCTGAGAAACCATGAGTTCTATTATCTTTTCGTCTGAGAGCATGTTTATCACAATTTTTATATACGTACCTTTTTGAAATAAAACTTATGCCAAGAAGAACTAGAAAAGCACATGTCCAGCAAAAACCCCAAGCAAAGAAAAGCAGTATTACACTAGGTACAATAGCATTCATCCTAATATTCTTGCTTGCATATGCAGGGCTTTTTACAGTAAGTGAAAGTACGCATGCAGTAATACTACTGTTACTTGCGATTCTCGGGGCAATAGTAGCGATTTTCAACATAACACTAATAGAGGAATCCAACTTCCTAATAGCACTTACAGCACTCAACGTAATATTCCTTTTATGGCACCAGGTACTGAATCTTTCAGGAATGGCAAAGCTTTTCCTATTGCACCTTACAGTGGCCTTTGGAACGGCAGGATTCATAATAGCATTTGCAATGATAATCCAGCTATGCTACAGACCTTAAATCACATTTAAAAAGCTTTTGTAAACCTTTTTGTTTGCCTTTTCCAATTCTTCCAAGGAAAAAATAAACTCTTTTTTATTTACGTATACGAAATCTTCTTCACTTTCTCCTATCAGTCTTCCTTCCAGGTCAAATTTCTTTACTTTTTTCAACCTTAGCCTGCAGAAAGGCACCTGCGTACTCCATAGCTTTTCTATCTTTACCTCCTCGAGTTTTCCTATTACTATAGAAGTGGTCCTGTATACCGCTATTATACTTCCTCTTAGCTTTTTTGCCCTTTCCTTTGCTTCCTCAACAAGGCTTATGGTTTCTCTTAAATCCCACATAAATAGTTTTTTATCTTATCTTATATATTTCGTTTCCTCCTCCTCTTTTGACAAAGGCATTATCTGTGGTAGTGGAATTGGAGACGGTATTCCTATTTCATCTGCAAGAGAAATTGCCCTAACCAAACATCTTCTCATTGCAACATTAAGGAAGAATGTATTGTAATTTTCTTCGAGCTTTTTCTCTTTTTTCCACTTTCTGAGAATTTTTGAAGTATTTTTACCGAGAACAAGAATATAACCGGTAATTTTTATTTCTGCAACCTTCTTTTTTCCAGAAACATATTTACTTTCGAATTCATAAGAAATTTTTAAGATCTTTTTCCCTATTGCCTTAAGTTCTTCCTCTTCTACATCCGTAACAGAAATTTTATTGTTTATGTTAAGCTCTCCTCCTAGCGTTTCTTCTCTTTCACATGAGATTGATTTTATGAAGTGGCCCACTACTTCCATTTTTCAAACACCTTCACATGCCCTTATTAACCGTAAAAACGAATTAATAGCTGCGCGCAGCCTTGAAAGCGAACTTGCACAGATATGTATTTTAATCATGTTGTTTTCTGTTTCCATTTCTGAGGAAAAGTCATCACCTTCAATCTCTGGTTCGATACTTCTTGCAAGCTCCTTTGCATGTTCAAATCCTATTTTTAGTGCGCATTCATATTCGCTCATATGATTACCTTCTTCACAACTTTTGGTCTTTCCTTTACAAGAACCCTGTACCCACAGTAAGGGCAGCGTATTCTTCTATCAAGCTCATTTATCTCAACTTCTTTTCCACAACCCAAGCATTTGTACATAGCTCACACCTATAACCTAATATTTTATTCGGTAAGTGTTCTCAAGATTTTTTCTGCTGTTGGAGAGCGTGGGAAATATGCACCACCGGCTATTTTAGCACCACACTTTTTGCAAACCCATATACCAGCGACTTCTCTTTTAAGAGCATATCTTTCACATTTTGGACAAAGATGTCTCTTTCTCTGTATTTTTTCAATCTCCCTTATAACTTTCTTTGTTCTCGTGCCATATCTTGGTCCAAATCTTCCTGTAGACCCTACTTTCTTTGTTCTTCTTGCCATACACCCATTACCCCACTGCAACTATTTAAGCTTTTATTTTTTCTTTAAGGAAAGTATATTTTTCAAAAGCTGTTTTAACAACGTTCTTCACTTCTTCTGGTGTGAAAAATCCTCCATTGCCTTTTTGGATAGCACATATAACATCGCCTGTAGTAGTTATCGTTATTCTTGCCTCCATTGCTTCTTCCTCTTCCTTACACGGATCGACAACAATTTTTTCTCCTATTTTTGCAAATGTAACAGGAATTGGTACTTTTCTTACGGGTAATGGCTCTTCTCTTGTGGTATAATCCACCTTATCATTTTCTGCATCATACTTTGGTATTTTGGTATTAAGCAAAGCTGCTATTGCTCCTATACCGCTTGCATCTATCAAATTTCCGTCATCGTTAAGCACATGAATATCTATAAACACAGCCCAAACTTTTTCTCCGGGTGTTATGCAGAGCTTTTCAAAGTCTATTGCCTTACTCTCTCTTATCCCCCTGTCCACAACCCTTGCAAGCTCTATTGCCTCTTCTCCCGGTGGCCCGGGCTCAAAATCCGGCGAAGCAACTGGAGGAAATTCTGCATTGACTATGAGAATTCCTTCATTTGGAGTATCTGGAAATGGTTCTTCCACGCTCATCTTAACTCCAACAGCCACCATTGTTTCTCCGAGCTTTACGAGAGCAGAGCCTTCGGCTTTTTTGTAAAGTCCCGTCTCAACAACAAGGTCACGATGAGCCATAAATGCTCTTCCGTCTATTCGCAAATTATTTTCTACAAGCTTTTTAACATACTCCTTTTCAGGCTTCAGCAACATCTTTCTCCACCTCGGCTATCTTAATGTATTTGTTCTTTATTGTTTCCTTCTGGATCTCGTAAACTTTTTTACAACCTTTTTTAGCGAGCTCTAAGCAGCGTTCAAATTCTTCTTGTGTGAGCTCTCCATCCATCTGCAAAAGCACTATTTTATCCCATCTTGGAATTATTCCCACTGGCATATCGACTTCCCCATACATGTCTTCTATGCTGTTTATGTCTAAGACTATCTCTCCATCAACCTTTCCCACAGAACATGCGGCCACAAAATCTTTCATTGGCACACCGGCATCTGCAAGAGCAAGAGAAGCAGCGTTCAGAGCAGCACATCTTGTTGAACCATCTGATTGAAGCATCTCCACATAAATATCTATAACTGTTCTCGGAAACTCTTCAACGCATATTATCTCCTGTAAAGCTTCTTTCAAAACCTTTGAAATCTCTACTGAGCGCCTGCTAACACCTGGTCTTACTCTTTCTTCTGTTGAAAAGGGTGCCATATTATAGCGGAAGTTTATTATAGCCTTTTCAGGA
>Ga0256833_1002776_pt1 | contig 12139 bp, 24 predicted proteins | sample 356284metaG_FD_190535 | JGI IMG/M metagenome (GOLD analysis project Ga0256833, IMG submission 190535) | Hydrothermal vent microbial communities from Mid Atlantic Ridge, Atlantic Ocean - 356-284 | ecosystem: Environmental > Aquatic > Marine > Hydrothermal vents | place: Atlantic Ocean: Mid...
TAATGTTCATATCACCGGCGAGCTGATCACGCCGATTGCGATGGAAGAAGGTCTGCGCTTTGCTATTCGTGAAGGCGGCCGTACTGTTGGCGCCGGCGTCATCAGTGAAATTATAGAATAAGTGGGAACCAATGATACCGACAGATAAAATTCGTATCAGGCTGAAAGGCTACGATCACAAACTGCTTGACCAGTCAACCAAGGAAATCGTAGAAACGGCAAGGCGGACAGGAGCAACAGTTGCAGGTCCGATTCCCTTGCCAACCAGTATCAATAAATATACTGTTCTACGCTCGCCCCATGTGAACAAGAAATCGCGGGAACAGTTTGAAATGAGAACCCATCGTCGATTACTTGATATCCTTGAGCCTACGCAACAGACAATAGATTCTCTGATGAAACTGGAATTGTCTGCCGGGGTTGACGTAGAAATCAAGCTGCCCTGACAAGTATGGTTGCCATACTTGCAGGTGGCTCAATGGTAATTGAAAAATTACGGGTAGAGAAATGCCGAAAACAAACGGAATACTGGGACGTAAGGTAGGGATGACTCGTGTTTATAATGAACATGGACGTTCAATCCCTGTGACCGTGATTGAAGCCGGTCCCTGTACTATATTACAGAAGAAAACCGTCAACAAGGAAGGATATAATGCCATTCAGGTTGGTTTTCTTGAAAAGAAAGAATCAAGGCTGAATAAGCCAGAGGCCGGACATTTCAAACGTTCCGGCGGAAAAGGATTTTATCATGTGCGCGAGTTTCGTGTAAAAGATCCTGACGCCTATGATTTAGGGCAACAGATTACTATCAATGACTTGTTGCAGGTCGGAGATAAGATAGATATTTCCGGTAAAGTCAAGGGCCGTGGATTTCAAGGTGTTATGAAGAGGTATGGTTTTGCCGGTGGTAAGGCCTCCCATGGATCAGGCTTTCATAGAGCGCCGGGTTCCATAGGATGTTCAGCTTACCCGGGCAGAGTCATTAAGGGAAAAAAACTTCCAGGTCAAATGGGTAACAATCTGGTGACGCAGAAAAATTTGACTATTGTTGATATTAGAGACGAAGAGAATATTCTTTTGGTTGAAGGTGCTGTTCCCGGTGCAAAAAACGGATTGCTCAGTATTTTTACTAAGGAAGTATAGGTGATATTCTGTTGATTGATAGGTGTCTCTCGATTTTTTTATTAAATGCGAGTGCATAGTGTTCATTAACCAACTGTATCACAGATTTTCATCTGCTGTTGAAGGAGACAGACATGGCAGTTTGCGATGTTGTTAACAGCTCCGCTGAAAAGGTCGGAGAAATAGAGCTCAATGACGCTCTGTTTAATGTAGAGGTAAAAAAGAGTGTGCTGCATGAGGTTGTCTGTATGCAGCGAGCCAACCGTCGAAGTGGCAATGCCTGTACCAAGACCCGTGGAGAGGTACGGGGTGGTGGAGCTAAGCCATGGCGACAAAAGGGGACAGGGCGAGCACGTGCAGGTTCCAGAACCTCTCCGATATGGCGTGGAGGTGGGACAACTTTTGGTCCCCGGCCACGGGATTATGGCTATAAGCTACCTAAAAAAGTTAGGCGACTGGCTTTACGTATGGCATTGTCCGCTCGTAGCGGCGAAGGGAATATGGTTGTTGTTCCCTTGCATTGCCTGCAATTAAGACAAAGGATTTTGTCAAGGTGATGGATAATTTTCAGTTTGCGAACTGTCTGGTCGTCACTGGAGAGGAAGATCCGGTTGTCAGCAAATCTGCACGCAACGCGGTCGGGTATAAGGTTATGCCGGTAGCGGGATTGAACGTATTTGATATTCTTAAGTATTCGAAGTTGATGCTTACCCGGGATTGTTTGGCAAAGCTTGAAGAGAGGTTGGTGGTATGAAAATTCTGCATGAAGTAATTAAAAGCCCTTGCTTAACCGAAAAAAGTAATCTTCTTCAGGAGTTGCAGGGAACAGTTGTCTTTAAGGTTCATCCCCGCGCCAATAAAATTGAAATTAAACAGGCCGTTGAAAAATTATTTGATGTTAAAGTCGCCTCGGTGAAGACTGCATCAATGCGCGGCAAACAAAAAAGAATTGGTGTAAAGTCCCTGGGCCGAACAAAGGATTGGAAAAAAGCATATATAAGCCTGTCTGAAGGTGAAATAAATTTTCTTGATGAATTATAGTCTAAAATGATAAGGATCTGCAGGATAATTGCCTGTATAGAAATAAGTTTTAACAGGAAAAATCATGGCACTCAAGACCCATAAACCGACTTCGCCGGGTAAAAGGCATCAGGTATCTGTGCAGAGCCCGGAGTTATCAACAAAAAAACCTGAAAAAGCTCTGCTTGCTCCACTGAAGAAAAAAGGTGGGCGCAACAGTTATGGTCGCATCACCGCCAGGCATCGGGGAGGCGGGCATAAACGCAAATACAGGATTATTGATTGGAAACGTGATAAAACCGGTGTTGCAGCGACCGTCACTGCCATTGAATATGATCCGAACCGATCTGCTCACATTGCCCTTTTAACCTATAGTGACGGCGAAAAACGATATATCCTTGCCCCCGGTAATATTACTGTTGGCGATGTTATTATGGCAGGAGCAGATGTAGATATTAAACCGGGTAACTGTCTACCAATGGTTAACATTCCGCTGGGAACCATCATTCATAATGTTGAGATGAAAATAGGTAAAGGTGCGCAGATGGTGCGTTCCGCCGGCGCTTCTGCTCAGCTGATGGCAAAGGATGATGAATTTGTTCTTGTCAAGCTGCCTTCCGGTGAGGTGCGAAGATTTCGTAAAGAATGTCGAGCTTGTATTGGTTCGGTCGGCAATTCCGAACATGCAAGCGAGAAACTTGGCAAGGCCGGCCGTACTCGTTGGAAAGGAAGAAGACCGACTGTCCGTGGCGTAGCCATGAATCCTATTGATCATCCCATGGGCGGCGGCGAAGGTAAAAGTTCCGGTGGTCGACATCCCTGCACCCCATGGGGTGTTCCCACCAAGGGATTCAAAACGAGGAAAAGAAAAGGTTCCGATAGGGATATCATCACCAAGCGTTAGTTTATTAGGAGAATAGAACAATGGCTCGTTCCATTAAAAAGGGTCCCTTTGTCGATGAACACCTTTTAAAAAAGGTTGAACAGGCTCAGGAATCCGGATCCCATAAAGTTATTAAAACCTGGTCAAGAAGATCAGATATAATACCGGAGATGGTCGGTTTAACTTTTGCGGTTCATAACGGGAAAAAATTTATTCCGGTTTATGTAACAGAAAATATGGTTGGTCATAAGCTAGGAGAGTTTTCTCCAACCCGTACATTTTACGGGCATGCATCTGACAGAAAAGGCCGGTAGCGTCTAGGCGCTGTCGGCAACGATAAGGAGCTCTTCGATGGAAACAAAAGCCGTCGCAAAATATATACGAATTTCGCCTCAAAAGGCCAGGTTGGTTGCCGACGTTGTTCGAGGAATGGATGTTGAAACAGCTATTACTACGCTTCGATTCATGCCTAAAAAAGGTGCGCATATACTGCGCAAGGTAATCGAATCGGCTGTAGCCAATGCTGACCAAATGGAAACAATTGATATTGATACTCTCTATATCAAATCAATTCAAATCAATGGCGGTCCGAGTTTGAAGAGGTTTCGTCCTCGAGCCATGGGCCGGGCGACTGGAATCATCAAAAGAACCAGTCATATAACCGTCATTGTAGATGAAGCCTCATAGGCGTATTAATGTAACTACTCATAGCCACGCCATCTTTGCACGATCGCGCCTGCCCGCATAACGGACTATAGCGAACAGACGCGCTTGCGCAAATATGACGCGGCTGTAAGCAGTTACAGGTTTGAGGTAATGAAAACGCATAGTTATTTGCCCCTGTGAGGAGTTACGTATTAATACTATGTATATGCACTTTTTAATAGATCAACTGTTAGTGGGAACGGAGGAACACCTTGGGACAAAAAGTTAACCCTATTGGATTGCGGTTGGGTATAACCCGGTCTTGGGAATCAATCTGGTATGCAAATAAAGACTACGCTGATCATCTGTATCAGGATCAACAAATTCGGAAGTATCTGAAAAAACGTCTTTACCATGCTGGTATATCAAGAATAGTTATTGAGCGGACCGGTGATAAGATTCGGGTTAAACTGTTCACTGCCCGTCCCGGAATAGTGATTGGAAAAAAAGGCGCTGAAATCGAATTACTCAAGAAGGACCTGGAGCGAAAATTTGGCCGTGAGTGCCTCATAGATATCCAGGAAATTCGTCGGCCTGAAGCTGATGCTCAACTGGTTGCTGAAAATATAGCCATGCAATTAGAACGTCGAATTGCCTTCCGCAGGGCTATGAAAAAGTCGATTAATTCCGCTCTTAGATTTGGGGTCAAAGGAATTAAAATTTCCTGCGCCGGACGACTGGGGGGCGCTGAAATGTCACGTACTGAATGGTTTAAAGAAGGACGCGTGCCATTGCATACCCTTCGTGCGGATATTGACTATGGAACCGCCGAAGCAAAAACAACATATGGTATAATTGGGGTCAAGGTCTGGATTTTTAAAGGTGAGATCCTTTCCGATAGTGAAATGTCTATTGCCCAGTAACTGCTTTGTTGATTGTTTATAGGAATATGATTTTGTTCAAGGGCATGAACAATCTCCTACAGGAGTTAAAATAATGTTAAGTCCACGAAAGGTAAAACACAGAAAACAGCACAAAGGCAGGATGCGGGGAACTGCTCAGCGTGGTTCGGATCTCGTCTTTGGTGATTATGCCTTAAAAGCGGTCGGTCGGGGTCGTCTGACGGCTCAACAGATAGAGGCTGGACGTATAGCCATTAACAGGAAGGTTAAACGTGGCGGTCAGATGTGGATACGAATTTTTCCAGATAAACCGATCACAAAAAAGCCTGCCGAAACCAGAATGGGTAAGGGTAAGGGTTCTCCTGAATATTGGGTGGCTACAATCAGACCCGGAAGGATTCTCTACGAGTTGAAGGGGGTTCCTGAAGAATTAGCCGTAGAGGCGTTGCGTCTTGCCAGCTATAAGTTTCCCTTTGCAACCAAGGTAATTACCAGGAGTACAACGATATGAAGGCTAAGGAACTCCGTGAAATGAGTGCCGAGGACTTGAGAAAAAAGGAAAAGGATATTCGAGAGGATCTCTTTAAACTCAAGTTTCAACATGGAATTCGCAAACTTGAAAATCCCGCCAGGTTGTCTTTATTGAGGCGTGACATAGCTCGCATTCAGACAATCATGACAGAACAGTCGAACCAATAATTTTTTTGGTATTGATTAAGGAATACTCCACTGGACCGGAAGAATGAGTGATAAAACCAGAAAAACCCGTAGAGGGTCAGTAATTAGTAACGGGATGGACAAGAGCGTTGTTATCCTGGTTGAACGGAAAGTGCGGCACAAACTTTATGGGAAATATATTCGTAAACGTATGAAGTATATGGCTCATGACGCTTCCAATACATGTAATGTCGGTGACACCGTACTGATTGAAGAATGTCGCCCCTTATCCAAAAACAAGCGTTGGCGGGTACTGACTGTTTTAGAACGTGCTGTTTAAATATTCGTAAACGTTTACATTATGCAGGTAATGCAGGCGAAACAGCATCTCGGTGACGGTTACAAATATTCGACAGCTTGGTAGAAAGCGTCAGGCAATTAACATTTCTCAGGTGGACCAATGATTCAAACTGAAACCATTCTCAACGTAGCCGACAATTCAGGAGCCAAAAAGGTTCTCTGTATACGGGTTCTTGGAGGAACTCGGAGGCGATATGCCAGTATCGGTGATGTTATTGTTGTTACAGTGAAGGAAGCTATTCCTCACGCAAAAGTGAAAAAAGGCGATGTGCTGGATGCCGTTGTCGTTCGAACGAAAAAGGAAATCAGTCGACCGGAAGATACGGCAGTGCGTTTTGATGAAAATGCCGCTGTTCTCCTGTCCGGTTCAGGTGAACCTGTAGGGACGCGTATATTTGGTCCGGTTGCCCGTGAGCTTCGTTCGCTGGGATTTATGAAGATTATATCTCTTGCTCCCGAAGTTTTATAAGGACCTACAAGTAACAGACGGAAATAATAGAGAAGAGGAACGGTAATGCGGCAGGGACAAAACAGCCTGAGAGTAAATGATCAGGTAGAAATCATCGCTGGTAAAGACAAGGGCAGAGTCGGAAAAATTCTAAGAATCGACAGGGCCAAAAACAGAGCGGTTGTAGAGCGGATCAATATGGTCAAAAAACATCAGAAGCCCATGGATGCAACCCAACCTGGACAATTGATAGACAAAGAAGCGCCCCTGCATATTTCAAATTTGATGTTGGTTTGTCCGGAATGTGCTGAAACAGTGCGTACCGGCAAAAAGATTTTAGAAGACGGGACCAAGGTACGTGTTTGCAAAAAGTGCGGCGCAACAATTGAAACCGCCAAGAATTAGACGGGTCTACCTTTTACGGAGTATATAATGGCAACACTGAAAGAACATTATGAAAAGGAATTGCGTCCCAAGCTGAAGGAAAAGTTCAACCTGACCAATGAAATGGATATTCCAAAAGTGGAGAAGGTTGTTTTGAATATGGGACTTGGCGAGGCTGTTCAGAATCCGAAGATTGTTGATAAGGCAGTCAATGATTTAACGCTCATAGCCGGGCAGAGAGCCGTTGTCACCCGGGCAAAAAAATCGATAGCTACATTTAAGCTTCGCGAGGGTATGCCAATTGGCGGAAGGGTTACTTTGCGCAAGGATCGAATGTATGATTTTTTGTCTAAATTGATGAACATCGCTCTTCCCAGGGTCCGCGACTTTCGTGGTGTTTCACCTAAAGGGTTTGACGGTAACGGGAATTTTTCCATGGGCGTGACTGAACACCTCATCTTTCCTGAGATTGATTATGACCAGATTGATAAGGTAAGAGGATTTAATATCACCATAGTTACGTCGGCCAAAAGTGATGAGATGGGACGAGAACTTCTTTCTCTCATGGGTATGCCGTTTAAAAAGAAATAGTCTGTCTATTTCAGACAACCGTATTTTAGTTTTACACAGGAGGAAGCTGTGGCAAAAAAATCACTCATTGCCAAGGCAGGAAGAACACCGAAATTTAAGGTCCGTTCATATAATCGCTGTCCGCTTTGTGGACGTTCCAGGGCCTATATTCGAAAATTCGGCATCTGCAGGCTGTGTTTTCGTAAACTCGCATCCCAGGGTGAAATTACCGGGGTTACCAAGTCAAGTTGGTAACATGAGAGAAGAACTGTACAGGTTATGCTTTATGAATAAGTTTCTAAGTGAAGGGATATTGAAGAGAGGTAACGTCTCATGTCTATGAGTGATCCACTGGCTGATATGCTCACCCGAATACGAAATGGGGTAGCTGCCCGATTTGAATCAGTAGAAATGCCACTTTCAAAATTGAAGGTGAGTGTAGTAAAAGTGCTGAAAGAAGAAGGGTATATTACCGACTATCAAATCATTGATCAGGGAGTGCAAGGGATACTTAGAGTTCATCTAAAGTACGGCCCGGATAATGAACAGGTTATTACAGGTATCCGCAAGGTGAGCAAGCCCGGTCTTCGGCAGTATAAGAAAAGTTCGAATATTCCAAAGGTAATGAGCGGGTTAGGTGTAGGAATACTCTCAACCTCCAGGGGCGTTATCTCCGATCGTGAAGCCAGAAAGCTTAACGTCGGCGGCGAATTGCTCTGTGAGGTATGGTAATTACGCTATTTGGAAAAAAGGAGGCAGTAAATGTCCAGGATTGGCAAACAACCTATTCCGGTTCCGGGTGGTGTTAAGGTTGAATTACAGGGAACACACGTCAAGGTGACGGGCAGTAAGGGATGCCTTGAACGTGATATACGTCCGGAAATTGAGATTTCAAGACAAGGTGAAGAGCTTGTCTGTACGCCGAAGGGAACGAGCAAAAGGGTTATGGCTTTTTGGGGTATGACCCGTTCCCTGGTCAATAATATGGTTATCGGGGTTGAAAAGGGATTTGAAAAGAAATTGCTTGTGGAAGGAGTAGGCTACAGAGCCAAGGCCTCAGGTAGCACTCTAACGCTTAACGTGGGTTATTCTAATCCGGTTGAGTTTCCGCTTCCCAAAGGTGTGGATGTCAGCGTTGACAAAAATAATACGATAACCCTCACCGGCATAGATAAAGAACTTGTTGGTATGACCGCAGCAAGAATCAGACAGATACGTAAACCTGAACCTTACAAGGGTAAAGGTATACGCTATATTGATGAGCATATTGTACGCAAGGTTGGTAAATCCGGCGCTGCTGCTGCATAAGAATAAAGAGGTAAAAAGAGCATCATGGCAAAGACAAGTTCAAAACTCACTGCCCGCAGGAAAAGAATAAAACGTATCAGAAAGAATATTTTTGGTACAGGTGTAAAACCAAGGATGCGTGTTTTTAAGAGTAATCGGCATATATATGTCCAGATAATTGACGATGAAAAACAGGTAACTCTTGCAGCTGCATCTTCAAATTGCAAGGATCTTGAGGGCGTAGAATGTACAAATAAATGTGATCAGGCTTTAAAGGTAGGTGAACTGATTGCCAGAAAAGCCATTGCCGCCGGGGTGAGCGAGGTTGTTTACGATCGTGGTGGTAATCTATACCACGGCAGAGTTAAAGCATTGTCGGACGGAGCTCGTGAGGGCGGGCTCAAGTTTTAACAATAAATCGTTTATTAATAATTTAATTATAAAACGAGAGAGAAACTATATGGGGGTGTTTCTTGGCTGATTTTAAACGTTCAAAAGATGGAGATCAGGAAGAGCTCATCGAAAAAATAGTATTTATCAACCGCGTGGCCAAGGTTGTTAAAGGTGGTCGACGTTTTAGCTTTAGCGCTATAGTTGTTGTCGGTGACGGTAAAGGCAAAGTCGGCTATGGGCTGGGTAAAGCTAATCAGGTTCCCGAAGCTATTCGCAAGGGAATTGAGCGTGCGCGAAAAGATATGCAGCATGTTTCTTTAACCGATGTTTCAATTCCCCATGAAATAATAGGGAAGTTTAAATCCGGTTCGGTAATGCTGAAGCCGGCCTCGGATGGTACCGGAGTTATAGCCGGTGGAGCTGTTCGAGCGGTACTTGAGGCCGCTGGAGTACAAAATATTCTCACTAAATGTCTGGGATCAAATAATCCCCACAATCTGGTAAAGGCGACTATCGACGGTTTGAGGCGTGTGCGTTCTGCAGAACAGATTGCTCGTTTGCGTGGGCTCAATGTTGAAGAAATGGTGGCATAGGACTAATTTATTATCGACGGAATGAGAACATGAGTGATACCATTACAATTACCCAGATTAAAAGCGGGATAGGTAGTACGAAAAAGATTAGGGCAACTTTGGTAGGTCTTGGATTAACCAGGATGTATAAAACAATAACCAGAAAAGATACGCCTGAAATTCGCGGAATGATCGCAAAAGTTAAACATCTTGTACGGATCGAGGAATAAGAAATGTTAAAATTAAATAACCTCTCTCCTGAAAAGGGTGCTCGGCGCAGTAATAAACGGATCGGCCGGGGGCCTGGCAGTGGTTTTGGAAAAACCGCCGGTCGTGGGCATAAGGGTGCTCGGTCTCGGTCCGGATTTAGTCAAAAACCAGGGTTTGAAGGCGGACAAATGCCATTGCACAGGCGATTGCCGAAAAGAGGGTTTACCAATATATTTAAAACCGAATATACTATCATATCACTTTCTGACCTTGATCGCTTTGATGAAGGATCTGTCATTGATCGTGCTGCATTATTTGATGCCGGCATAATCAAGAAAAAAGATTCCTTGGTTAAGGTTCTTGCAAATGGCGATATTACAAAAGCCCTTACTGTTGATGTTGATAAGGTCAGTCGAGGGGCAGGCGAAAAGATTGCTGCCGCCGGCGGTACTGTGAAGGAGTAAATAATGAGTGGACTAGCCAGCGCTGCCAATATTCCGGAATTGAGAAAGAGGGTGATGTTTACCCTCTTTATGCTTTTTGTATACCGGATGGGTGTGCAGATTCCTACGCCCGGAATCAACGGCGAAGCGCTAGCTGCATTCTTCCAGCAAAATGCCGGGACGCTGTTTGGTATGTTTAATATGTTTTCCGGCGGAGCGCTGAAGAATTTCTCAATTTTTGCGCTGGGAATCATGCCCTATATTTCCGCATCAATTATTATTCAGCTGCTTACGGTCGTTATTCCCCAGTTGGAGGCTCTTTCCAAGGAAGGAGAAGCCGGTAGACGCAAAATCACGCAGTATACGAGATATTCCACCGTCGCCTTGTCAATAATTCAGGGCTTTTTTATTGCAACAGGTCTGGAAGGGATGTCCGGGCCGGGAGGGGCTGCCATTGTTCTTATACCCGGACTCCAGTTTAAATTAATGACGGTTCTGACCTTGACCACCGGGACTGCTTTTATCATGTGGCTTGGCGAGCAAATGACCGAGCGAGGAGTTGGGAACGGCATTTCTCTGATCATATTTGCCGGTATCGTCGCACGAATGCCTGCCGCTATCGGTAATTCAATACAGCTTATTAAGGCTGGTGAAATAGCTGTTGTTTTTGTTCCCGTTATGCTGATACTTATGTTTCTAGTGGTGGCATTTATCGTTTTTGTTGAAACAGCACAGCGAAGGGTTCCTATTCAGTATGCAAAACGTGTGGTCGGTCGTAAGGTTTATGGGGGGCAGTCATCTCATTTACCCCTTAAATTAAATATTTCAGGAGTTATTCCGCCGATCTTCGCTTCTTCTATTATGATGTTTCCTGCCACAATCGGTTCATTTATTAAAATCGACTGGGTACAACAAGTTTCCGCAATGCTCTCCCCGGGAACTGTCTACTATTATATCCTGTATGTGGCAATGCTGGTCTTCTTTTGTTTTTTCTACACGGCCGTCACTTTTAAGCCTGATGATGTTGCAGAAAATTTAAAGAAAAATGGAGGTTTTATCCCTGGTATCCGTCCAGGAAAAAAGACTGCCGAATTTATCGATTTTGTGCTGACCAGGCTAACCGTAATAGGTGCAATTTATTTAAGCGCTGTTTGTGTCATGCCGACCCTGCTTATAAGTAAATTCAACGTACCCTTTTATTTTGGCGGCACGGCTCTTCTCATTGTTGTCGGTGTTGCCATCGATACAATTTCACAGATTGAATCCCATCTCGTTATGCGTAATTATGATGGATTTATGAAATCCGGTCGAATAAAAGGCCGACGTTGAGGAAAACGTGGCCGGAACCGGTAAGAATAAAGCCATCACTCTGAAGTCACCACAGGAAATTCAGGTGATGTTTGAGGCTAACCAGATAGTTGCCGGTGTTCTTTCCATGCTCAACAAAGAAATGCGGCCCGGGCTGACCACCTTTCAACTCGATAAATGGGCCGAGGAGTATTGCCGTGACCACGGTGCTGAGCCTGCTTTTAAAGGATATCGAGGCTTTCCCGCCTCACTTTGTGTCTCTATTAATGAACAAGTCGTGCATGGTATTCCTTCAAAGGAGACAACAATAAGGGATGGTGATATCGTTTCTGTTGATTTTGGTACCAAGTATAAAGGATTTTTTGGCGATAGCGCTATAACCATACCTGTTGGAACGATAGGCAAAAGAGTGAAGCAGTTGCTTCTTGTTACTGAAGAGGCATTAGGAAGAGCTATTGACCAGGTTAGGATTGGGAATCGCGTCTCGGATATTTCCAGAGCAGTACAAGATCATGTAGAAGAACAGGGCTTTTCAGTGGTTCGTCAGTTTGTCGGTCATGGTATTGGCAGCAACCTGCATGAATCTCCAGAGATTCCTAACTATATCCAGAAGAAAGCATCACCACGACTTCTTGAGGGAATGGTTGTCGCCATCGAGCCGATGGTAAATCTTGGTACGGATAAGGTGAGTGTTCTTCGCGATCGATGGACAGTGGTAACGGCTGATGGAAAACCTTCAGCTCATTTTGAACATTCTGTCGCAGTTACTGCATCCGGTCCTTTGGTTCTCAGTTCCAGGGAAGACAATTGAAATTGTTTGCCGCTGAAATCAAAAAAAGGATATATTTTTTTCGCTATATTCATTTAAATCAGTTGAAAAAAGAAATGAATATTATATAATATACAACTTTGCTCCAAAATAAATTACACTTGGA
>Ga0256833_1002777_pt1 | contig 12138 bp, 10 predicted proteins | sample 356284metaG_FD_190535 | JGI IMG/M metagenome (GOLD analysis project Ga0256833, IMG submission 190535) | Hydrothermal vent microbial communities from Mid Atlantic Ridge, Atlantic Ocean - 356-284 | ecosystem: Environmental > Aquatic > Marine > Hydrothermal vents | place: Atlantic Ocean: Mid...
CCCTGAAAAAGCAAAACAGTCTATCTTTAAAGATGTATGGTCTGTAAAGATACTCCATTCTGTGTCTCTTTTCAAACCCTGACCTTTTCAGGATCCCTTCATCGGTTGCAATCCACTTTATCCCTGAATTATAAATAAGATTTAAAGCATCATCAGAGACAGAACCCTCAGACGGCCACATACCCGAAGGCTTTTTATGAAATACCGATTCAAAGAGTTTAATAGCATCTTCTATGTGCCAATAAGCATGATGCTTCTTTGAAAACCTGGGAGGAAGAGGTTTATCTGGCAAAGAAACCTTTGCTATGTTTGTGTCTATTATCAGGGGAAGTATCGGGTGAAAGTAGGGAGAAACACTGATATCAATCTTACCTTCAAGAAAAAGTTTCCGATATAAGGGGATTAACCTCCCAAGAATCTCAAACTGCAATTCAACAATTCTTTTTATCTCCTTAGCAGAATACCCCTCTTGTTTTTCAATAAGGACATTTATCTCCGGGAATTCCTCCCTTGCAGCAAAACCGAAGTATGCAAGGTTAAAAAGTGCCTGTAAATCCCTTAAATCACTGTCTTTAAAAAAAACAAGCCTTTTTCTCAATTCATCCTTATCGTCTGACTCCCCTCTTAAATTGAAAAGCCTTCTGTAATTGGGCCACCTTTCAATGTAATTTTTAAAGTTCACGGAAAAAAAGTTATCAATTAGAAACAACCTTTCCTCATCGTTCATCAATGAAGGGTCTTTTTCAGTCAATTTCAGGTAAATATCAGTCAAATTTCCTTCACAGTACAGATTTATCTGCTCAACCAAAGATGGCACAAGATTTATTGTAATCCTTGTTCCTTCAAGTTTATCAATCAAATAGGGTATATCGTAATAACTTCTCACCCCGTGGAGCCTGACCCAGGGGAGGATTGCCTCTTTTTTTTCAAGATCCAGGTAATACGGTTGATGCATGTGAAAGAGGAACAGAACCTTCACATTTGCCATTTTAACCTCTTAAAAAACTCAATACAGCCTGTTTTTAAAAAAATAAAAAACAGTTGACAAAACCGACCCAATACCGTCACAGAGCATATCCTTCTGGGCATCCCATATATCTCCCTGAGCACTTACATAATCAAGCCCTGCTTTAGGGTCAAGGTTTGATGCAGCAATCCATTCAATTATTTCATAGACAGATGCAACTGTGAATATTGCAAATACAGGAAACAGGAAAAGCACCACCTTTGAGTTTACCAGGCCTTTTTTATGCAAAATCTCGGCAATCGGAAAAGCGTAAAATCCAACGGCAAAGTGTGCAAACCTGTCATAATTGTTTCTTTCCCATCCAAACATATTGTTAACAAAATCAAATGGAACATTTTTAAAAACAAAATGTCCCCCTATGGTGTGCATAATTATCCAGACAAACATCAACACATAGGCTGTATTTGAAAAACGGAAAGTTCTGTAAGTAACAACAAGAGGGATAACAACAACAAGTACGGTGAGGTTTTCAAAAAACCATACTTTAAAATCATAAGGCTTATATGCACATAACAAAAATATAGCGATATAGATTATAAACAAAATATGCGGAAGTTTAATCTTTTTCACAATGAACATAATAGATGAGTTAAACAATAAAATCAACAAAAAAGGCACCATCAAAAGGTGCCATAAGAATAAACCTATTTAACCCCGACTTTTTTTTTTCTGTTTTTTCAGTTTTACTCTCTTTTTTTCTCTTTCTTTTTTTATCAGTTACCCTTTTAGCCTTCTGTTTCATTGTTTTTATTTTCATTATCATTGCCCTTCTTTTTTGCATTTCTTTTAACCCGGGTATTGACACATCAACCGGGTGAACCGGTCCAAATACATTAAGTGGTCTGTCAAATTTAGATGAATCACCGACAACAGAAAAAACAAGTTTATCAAGGTGAATGTACTTTTTCGCAATCCTTTGAATGTCACTCTTTTTCACCCTTTTTACAGCATTGAAAAACCTTTCATTAAAATCCATCGGATAACCGTAAAAAAGGTAAATCGCAGCCTTTGCCACCTGCTTCTCTTTGCTATCAAACTGGAAAACATAGGAGTTTAAAAACTCTTCTTTTACCTGATTCAACTCATCATCTGTTACCCCGCTTTTCTGGATGTCTGCAATTATCTTCTTTGCAACATCAATAACCCTTCCGGTTGCATTCAACCTCGTGTTAATAACAGCCATAAAGTAACCACTGTGTTCAAATGGGACAGAAATAAAGGCATAAGGTGAATATGAAAGACCCATGTCTCTCCTGATAGTCCTCATAAACCTCGAAGAGAAGCCTCCACCTACAATCTTTGAAAACAAAACAGCAGCAGGGTAATCAGAATCTCTTTTCTCTAAATTTACAGGGTTTCCAAAAACTATATTTGATTGGGTCACCCCTTTCCTTTCAACAAAGTAAATTCCCGGTTTTTCAGGACTAATATTCAAGTTCAGATTCACTCTTTTCCCCCTGGTTAACTTTCCGAACCTTTCCTTTACAAGTTTTTTCATATTCTCAATATTAAAATCACCGTATATGTACATAACGGCATTGGATGCCACAAGGTGCTTTTTCCAGAATAAAAGCAGGTCATTCCTTGAAATACTCGATATTGTGTTCAACTCCGCCTGCTTTGAAAAAGGAGATTTTAAACCGTAAACCCTTCTTAAAAATACCCTTCTTGCAATAGATCTGGGGTCATCGTTTCTTCTCACTATGATGGCAGACATCCTTGATTTAGCAACCTGAATTTTTTTGCTATCAAACCGGGGAGAGTGTATTGTTTCAAAAAACAGATCGAAAACCTTTTGAAAATTCTCTCTAAGGCATTTAAATTCAGCTGTAACCGATGTTTCATCAGATGAGCACTCAATGGAAGAGGCTGTCTCCTCTAAAAAATTATCCATCTCATCACCGCTCATAATTGAATTTCCACCGCTTCTTAAAACCTCAGAAAAAATCTCCGATAGACCTTCTTTTCCCTCAGGGTCGCATACACTTCCTCCATGAAACATTATCTCCCCACTGATAACAGGCAATTCATGGTCTTCAAGTAAAAGCACTGTGAGCCCGTTTTTCAATTTTAAAATCACCGGTTTAACCCTGTGCGGCGATTTAAGAGGAGGATACTTTATCTCCCTGTAATTTTTAACAATTGAAAATGAAGCAAGCGAGAATACTATAAAAATGAAAGAAATTACCTTTTTCATAGTTCACCTCTAATTATCAGCAGGTATTATTTCACCAATGTTTTTACCGTTTTTCCTTAAATATTTCTTTGCGTAAAACTGTATGTCTCCAGGGGTAAGTTTTTCTATCATATCAACCTCTCTGAATATCTCCCTCCAGTCCCCCAGTTTCACATAATAATTTGCAAGCATGCTTGCTATACCCTGATTTGAATCAAGTGAATAGATCAATTCAGCCTTTGCCTGAGACTTAACCTTGTTTAACTCCTCCGGTTTAACAGGTTCGTTCTTCAACCTTTCTATTTCCTGGTCTATTTCCCTTGCAATATCGTCAAGGGAGGTACCAGGAGTGGGAACCGCATAAACGAGGAATAAAGAGGGATACTTGTCTCCAGGCCATCCATTGAAACAACCTACATACAGAGCCTTTCTCTCTTTGTTCACAAGCCTCCTGTAAAGCCTTGATGTTCTTCCCTCACCAAGTATCTGGGCTATTGCTGAAAAAGCAACATCAGCCTTTCTATCCCTCGCAGACGGTCTGTGATAACCAACAAGGTAAACAGGCTGGCTATGCTCCCTCAAAACAACCTTTCTGACTGCAGTTTGCAAAGGTTCCTTTGTAACTATCTTTGCAGGCCTTTTGCCAACTGGAAGCCTTCCAAAGTACTCTTTCAACATGGGTTTTAATTTTTCAGTATCAAAATCTCCAACTATTGCAATGGTCATTGTTTGAGGACCATAGTACTTTCTAAAGTAGCCTTCCACCTTCTTTCTCGTGTACCTTTGAATGTCTGACATTGCCCCTATGGTTGGAATCTGATAGGGGTGGTACTTGTAACACAGGCATTGGAACTCTTCAAGGAGTTTACCAAAAGGGTTTGACTCCACCCTCATTCTTCTCTCCTCTGCAACAACCTCTCTTTCTTTGTAAAATTGTCTGAACACCGGGTTTAAAAATCTGTCTGATTCAAGAAAGCAGAACAATTCTATCTTGTTTGAAGGAAGGGAGTAATGGTACTGAGTTGCGTCTGCAGTAGTGAAAGCGTTTAGGTCTTCCCCACCTGCTTCGGATATTATTCTGTCAAACTCTCCTATGTTTGCAGCCTGTTCAGCCTCTCTTTGCAATTTTGCAATTCTTTTTTTCAATCTGGCTATCTCTTCCTTTGAACCATTGCTATCTTCAAGTTGATAGAGTTTTCCAAACAGGTTGTCAATTCTGTCAAGAAGTGCCATCTCTTTTTTAAGATCTCTGGCACCAACAGTGGTTGTTCCTTTAAAAGCCATGTGCTCAAGCATGTGCGATATGCCTGTGATACCGTAGGTTTCGTTAACAGAACCAACATCAACATAGGTGTGGAATGAAACGACGGGTGCATCGTGCCTTTCATAAAGCAGAAATGTCAACCCGTTTTTCAGTTTGTAAACGGTAAGGTGCTTTTCAAACTCTTTTTCAGAAATTGAAAAAGATGGCAAAACAAAAAGTAAGATAAGTAAAAATACAGAAAGCCTTTTTATCATAAGTTTAACCCCCGCATTTAGTTAACACTTAATTATACGAAAAAACAAACTGATAAAGAAAAAAAATGCAGGTGCTTTTAAACACCTGCCAATCGTTGTGTAAGGTTTCCCTCATCTTTTAAGATGTCTTGGTTTTACCATCTGTTCTGGTGAAAGTATTTTATCAAGTTCCTCTCTCGTTAGCAAGCCTTTTTCAAGTACCAGACGGTAAACCGATTTGCCGGTTTTTAAAGCCTCTTTCGCTATTGCAGTTGCATTTTCATAGCCTATGTAAGGGTTCAATGCAGTAACAATCCCTATACTGTTTTCCACATAGGATCTGCATACATCTCTGTTTGCTGTGATTTCAATTACACATTTGTCTGCAAGGGTTATCATAGCATTTCTCATAATATCAATGCTTTGAAAAAGGTTAAACGCTATAACCGGTTCCATCACATTCAATTCAAGTTGTCCTGCCTCCGCCCCAAATGTGATCGCAAGGTCGTTTCCTATTACCTGAAAAGCAACCTGGTTTACAACCTCAGGTATAACCGGATTTACCTTCCCTGGCATAATTGAAGAGCCTGGCTGCATAGGAGGTAGATTTATCTCATGAAGCCCTGCCCTTGGACCTGAAGACAAAAGCCTCAGATCATTGGATATTTTGGACAACTTGACGGCAAGCCTTTTAAACACACCGGATAATTGAACAAAGGCACCTGTGTCCTGGGTTGCTTCAACAAGGTTTTCAGATAGTTTAAGGTCAACCCCGGATATCTTTCTTAACTCTTCAACAACAATGGGCGGATAATCTGGATCTGCATTTATCCCCGTACCAATAGCGGTTCCACCCATGTTTATCTCAGTCAAAAGGTTTTTAGCGTTGTCTATTATCTTTAAATCCTCTTCAAGCATTGTTGCATACGCTCCAAACTCCTGCCCCAATGTCATTGGAACAGCATCCTGCAACTGTGTTCTTCCCATCTTTATCACATCCGCAAACTCCTGTTCTTTTACCCTGAAAGAGTTTATCAGGTGTGAAAGTGCATTTTTTAAACTCTCAATTGAAAAGATAAGCCCAATCTTAATTGCGGTGGGATACGCATCGTTAGTTGACTGGGACAAATTTACATGGTTATTGGGATGAATTATATTGTAATCTCCCTTTTTGTATCCCAGTATCTCAAGAGCCCTGTTGGCAATAACCTCATTTGCATTCATATTGGTTGAAGTCCCGGCCCCTCCCTGAATAACATCAACCACAAAGTGCTGATGCAATGCTCCGTCAATTATCTCATCACATGCCCTGCAAATGGCATCTGCCTTTTCTTTCTCTATAAGCCCTATCTTGAAATTTGCAAGTGCAGCAGCTTTTTTCACCATGGCAAGGGCTTTAATAAGGTTGGGGAAGTGGGATATCGGAATCCCTGTAATTGGGAAATTCTCAATAGCCCTTAAAGTCTGGATCCCATAGTACGCACAATCAGGCACCGCCCTTTCCCCCAACAGATCGTGCTCAACCCTGTACTTTGCACCAGAGTAAACATCATCCTTCCCTGCAATAACCGAGGTTGAATACCTGAGTCTTTTAGATAGGATCTTTGAAATCCCTTTCATCATGAAGTAATAAACAAAAGGCCTTTCCCTTTTCAAAACATTGAGCCTGTCAATATAAAAACTTAAAATTGTCACATCGCCTCTTGCCTTTGCATTTACAGTGTGCTGATAATCATCGAGAAATATCCCCTCTCCCAGGAAATCTCCAGAAGAAAGGAGTGTAAGTTTCTTCTCACCTGCTGGCATATTCTTTGTAATCTCAACCTCTCCCTCAACGATGATAAAAAACTTCTTTCTGGGAGAGTTTTCAAAGAAAAGGTATTCTCCATCTTTAAATTTCTCCCACTCAAAAAAACCGGCCATGTATTCAAGGTTTTCAATATCAAGGTCTTTGAAAAGTATGTTATCTTTCAAAACTTCAATCTTTTTTTCCATCTCCCCCTCCAAAAAGTTCAATTAGATTATAGCAGATTACAATCAAACAGGATTTATGTATAATTATTGCATGGGTTTGTTTGACAGGAAATTTAAAAAAAATGCAATAGAGGTCACCTTTGTACAGGTGCTTGTTGCACTTTCTTTCTTTGTTCTTGTTGGTTCCATTGCCCATGTGTTTCCAAAAGACGATGTTGGAATATACGGAAATTTCAGAGGCTTTGTTCAGGTTCTTTTTGTGCTGTACACAATGGCATTTGACCTGGCACTTGCAAGGTATCTCGGCACATATTCAAACAACAAAAAGGCCACAAAAGAGATCTTTTCAACCGTTGTTGTCCTTTTCTTAATCTCAAGCGTTGTGTCAAGTTTAATTCTTCTTACAATTGGAGATTTTGTATCAAAAAGGTTTTTTAAGGGAGATTTCTCAATATTTCTTGCAACCATGTTTTCGCTGTTCTCCCTTGGTATTTATAAGATAGTTTACACATTCTTTCAGGGGAAAAGAGAAATCAGAAAGGCAAACATGGTTCAGTTTGCCTCTTACTTTCTTGGAAATATTATTATATCAATACTTGTTTTAACAGGGGTTGTTACAAGCATAAATACCATAGCATTTTTACTCGGTTTTGCTTTATTCCTGCAGGTTATTGTACTTTTCAGGATCATGAAAAACAACTTTGTTTTTTCATTCAGGTTCAAGGAGGTTTGTGTTTTTGCAATACCAAGGAGCCTTTCAGTATTTCTATCAGGCATAGCCCTGTCTTCAAGTATTCTTCTTGCAACATACTTTTACTCTTACAATGTTGCCGCAGATTTTACCATCACTTCAAGGGTATTGAGAATCATTGACATTGTGACCTATGCCTTTAACATGATTTTCATGCCCCTGATTGCAGAGAAGGTTGAAGAGGGTAATTTAAAGGTTATAAGCGATTCACTTTCCCCATTTCAGGACATAGTGGTGCTAAGCGGCATTGTGGGTTCTTTTTTGGTGTTTTATCTTGCAAAAGTACTTATTCTATCATGGCTTCCAGAGAGGTTTTTACCATCCGTTTTTATACTGCAACTTATGGCTCCAAGCGTTTTCTTTTACTTTTACTTTGTTATGTTCAGGAGTATTATACATTCTCTTGAGGTCAGGCCTATTCAAACATACATAGAAATAACAGGTGTTTTCGTGCTTTTCCTCTGTTTTTTTGTACTTTTTAAACTTAAACTAAGTGCAGCAATAACGATTTCAATGTCAGTAAATGCTTACTTCTTTTCAAAGGCACTTTACTCATTTCTGTTTTTGAAAAAAAGGCTCAATTTACAAACAAGAAAGTGTTTGTGGGGCGTAAATGCTTTAATCATATTGCTTCTTGGTGCCTTTTCATTGAAGTGTCCTATATTTTCTTTCTTTGTGTTTGTGATCTCTGAGGGAGCCATCGTTTTCAGGTACTATACACCTATTTTAAAAAGCATCATAAATAAAAAGGGGGCATAAAGCCCCCTTCTTTTAATAATCAAAACAGATGGGTTATACAAGTTCAAGGGCATTGAAGAAATAAGAAATTTCGTATCTTGCAGATTCGGGAGAATCAGAGCCATGCACTGCATTTCTTTCAATGTTTTCAGCAAACATTTTCCTCAATGTTCCCTCTTCTGCATTTTCCGGGTTGGTAGCCCCCATCAATTTTCGCCAATCAGCAATTGCGTTGCGTTTTTCGAGCACCATAACTATAATGGGACCCTCTGACATAAAGTTTGTCAGGGAATCAAAAAAGGGCCTCTCTTTGTGAACATAATAAAAGCCTTCAGCCTTTTCCTTTGTCATCTTTATCTTCTTCAAACCAACAATGTTAAAGCCATTTTCCTCAACTATTGAAAGTATCTTTCCCGAGTAGCCCTTTGAAACTGCATCAGGCTTTATTATTCCAAGAGTTCTCTCCATTGATCTTCTCCCCCTATCTGTATTTTTTCCCCACTTCGTATCCAAGTTCAAAAGCACGGATGTTTATAGCCTCAGTACCTTTTGGAACCCTGCTTAAAATAGCTTCCTTCATGGTATCTGGCTTCACGATCTCCGTTAAAGCAACCACAATGCCTGTAGCAATAACAGAAGTGGTGACTGTTAAACCGATCTCCTTTTCAGCAAGTTCAATTATCGGAACCTTTATTATCTTTCTTCCGTCTTCCCTCACATTCTTAACAAGGTTCTCCTCAAGTATTACGAGAGTATCATCTTTTAAATCAGTGTAATAAAGGTCATAAGGCCTCTGCGCTGTTGCAAGGAAAAGATCAAGTTTTGTTCCCCTGTTAAACAGTATCTCCTCTTCACTGATTATTACATCAACCTTTGTGGGGCCTCCCCTAACCTGAGAGGTATAGGTTGGAGATTGAACAGCATTTAATCCCTGCATAATTGCAGCAGTTGCAAGGAAAGCACCTGCAGTAATAATCCCCTGCCCACCAATAGCTCCAAATCTTGCTTCAAAGTGAAAAGACATACCTCACTCCCCTTTTAACGATTCACATAGTTTATAGTAACTTTCGGTGAACTCAGGCTTTTCCACTTCAACAAATTCACCGGTTATAACCTTACCAGCAAGCTCTTCCTCGCTCATTTTATTTGCCCTGGATAAAGGCACAGTATGGTCTTTTATCCATTCCAGTACTGCATGAGGGGATTTCATTTTATTTCTTCTCCCAAGGTTTATATGACAGTTTGAGATAACCTCAACAACAGAACAGCCTTTGTGTTGCAAAGCCTTTTTAATGTATTTAGTTAACACAACAGGCTTTATAACAGACTCCCTTGCCACATAGGTTGCACCAGCACCTATTGCAAGTTTTACTATGTCAAATTGACTGTCATAGTTCCCATAAGGTGTTGTCTGGGTTTTAAACCCCGATGGGGTTGTTGGAGAGTACTGGCCTCCTGTCATACCGTAAACATTGTTGTTTATAACTATTATGGTCATGTCAATATTTCTCCTGCACGCATGGATAAAATGGTTTCCGCCTATGGCAGTCTGGTCTCCGTCCCCTCCAAAAACGACCACATATTTATCAGGTGCAGCTAACTTTATCCCGGTTGCAAATGCAACAGGCCTTCCATGGGTGGTGTGCATGGTGTTAAAGTCTATGTAACCGCTTATCCTTCCAGAACACCCTATACCTGAAACAACAGCCATGTCATCTTTTGAGATTCCAAGTTCATGAACCGCTCTAAAGAAAGCCTGCAAAATTGCGCCATCTCCACAACCAGGGCACCATTGCAGGTTTCTATAGTCCTGCCTTAAATAGTATTCGTAATTTATATAACCAGCCATTAGAAAACCTCCTCAAAGCGGGAAACAATATCTGTAGGAGATACAGGTGTGCCATCAACCTTCAAAAGGTCTTTTATGGGTAACCTCCCCCTGTTTACCCTCTCAACCTCGTAAATAATCTGACCAAGATTTGCCTCTGCAACCAAAATCCCTTTGTATTTGCCTGAAGTTATCACTTCATCAATCTGTCTGTCAGGGAAAGGCCAGATTGTTATAGGTCTGAAAACGCCAACCTTTTTGCCCTTTTCCCTTAACATCTTTGAGGCAAGTTTTGCCGCAGCACCTGTTGAACCATAGGCGAATATAACATAGTCTGCATCATCCATGTTGAATAGTTCATTCTTTACTATTTCCTCAACATGGTTCTCAACCTTTTTCATCATCCTTTCCTGTTGCATCTTTATCATATCTCTGTCTATGGTTGGATAACCATACTCATTATGGTTTAAGCCGGTAAGGTGAAACCTGTAGCCCCGGAAGAATGCACCCATTGGTGGCACATCACCCTTGCTCATGTCAAATGGTTTGTACTTTTCCCCCTGTTTTGGGCTGTAAATCTTTCTCTCAACAATATCCAGATCCGATGGGTCAGGTAACTCAACCATTGTATTCATGTGACCCAGTATTTCATCACCAAGTATAAAAACAGGTGTCCTGAATTTCTCTGCAAGGTTAAATGCTCTGACCGTTTCATAGTACATCTCTTTTGCATTCCCAGGGACAAGGGCTATGGCAGGGTGATCTCCGTGTGTTCCCCATCTTGCCTGCATAACATCACTCTGGCTCGGTGCTGTTGGAAAACCTGTTGATGGCCCTCCCCTCATAATGTTCACAATTACAACAGGTGTTTCAGTAATGCATGCATAACCTATATGCTCCGATTTCAAAGATATTCCAGGTCCAGATGATGCAGTCATAGATTTTACCCCGGTCCAGGCAGCACCAATAGCAGCCGCCATACTTGCAATTTCATCCTCCATTTGAATAAATGCACCGCCAACCTTTGGGAGTTCCTTTGACATCACCTCCATTATTTCAGATGAAGGGGTAATGGGATATCCTGCATAAAACCTGCACCCGGCATCAATTGCAGCAATGGCAATAAGCTCGTTTCCTGTATATACCCCTTTCCTGTTACTCATTTGTTTCCTCCTCATCTATACGGATGGCAAAGTCAGGGCACCTCATTTCACATGTTCTGCACCCTATGCAGTACTCTTCGGCATCAACCTTTGAAACCACCCCATATATAGAAAATTTGTTATTTACAAGCTGCAATGTTCCTGTCGGACAAACAGCAACACAAATTCCACATCCCTTACACAGGTTTTCGTAAACTTTAACACTGTGGCGCACTTTACTTGGCTTTTTACGCCTTTTTAATGCCTCTTCATTTATCCTTCTGTCTTCACCTGTCATTTGTTACTCCTTATTTTTCAATGCATTAAGCATTGTTTCACCGATCTCTGCAGGGCTTTTAACAACATGAACCCCAGCACTCGCAAGCGCCTCCATTTTCTCTTTTGCAGTACCTTTCCCACCTGCAATTATTGCCCCTGCATGACCCATTCTCTTTCCTTTGGGAGCAGTCTGCCCAGCAATAAAGGATACAACAGGCTTTGTAACATGCTCTTTTATGTAACGGGCAGCCTCTTCTTCAGCAGTACCACCTATCTCACCAATCAGCACTATCCCTTCAGTGTCAGGGTCTTCCTGAAACAGTTTCAAAGTATCAACAAAGTTTGTCCCATTAACAGGATCTCCACCAATTCCTATACAGGTTGATTGTCCCAGCCCTCTCTGGGTTAACTGGAAAACAGCCTCATAAGTTAGGGTGCCACTTCTTGATACAACACCTATTGTTCCTTTTTTGTGAATAAAACCTGGCATAATACCAATTTTAGCCTCTCCAGGGGTAATTATTCCCGGGCAATTTGGACCAATCAAACGGGATTTTTTATCTTTCAAATAATTCTTAACCTTAACCATATCAAGAACAGGGATTCCCTCTGTGATGCAAACTATAAGTTCTATCCCTGCATCTGCCGCTTCCATAATGGCGTCCGCAGCAAAGGCCGGGGGAACAAAGATAAGAGAAACATTGCATCCAGTTTCCTTTCTTGCTT
>Ga0256833_1002778_pt1 | contig 12138 bp, 14 predicted proteins | sample 356284metaG_FD_190535 | JGI IMG/M metagenome (GOLD analysis project Ga0256833, IMG submission 190535) | Hydrothermal vent microbial communities from Mid Atlantic Ridge, Atlantic Ocean - 356-284 | ecosystem: Environmental > Aquatic > Marine > Hydrothermal vents | place: Atlantic Ocean: Mid...
ATCAGGGCGTCGGAGCGGGGGGCGCGTTGAGGAAATTCATGGCCGCCGGCAGGCCCTGTTCCAGCCAGAGCAGCAGGCCCTGCACGGCCCGGTCTACAATCCAGGGCCATTCGGCGCGCTCCTCGGGCGAGAAGGGCCGCAGCACATAGGCCGCGGGGTCCATGCGTCCCGGCGGGCGGCCAATGCCCACCCGCAGCCGAGGGAAGTCGCGGCGGCCGCCCAAGGCCTCGATGATGGACTTCATGCCTTTGTGTCCGCCGTGGCCGCCTTGGGGCCGCAGGCGCAGGGTGCCAAAGGGCAGGTCCATGTCGTCGTAGACCACCAGCAGATGGTCCAAAGGCAGGCGGTAAAAACGCACCAGGGGGGCGACCGCGCGGCCCGACAGGTTCATGAAGGTTTGGGGTTTGGCCAGCAGCACCCGCCGCGGGCCGTGAGTGGCTTCGGCCAGCAGGACCTGATGTTTGGCCCGGCCAAAGTCGGTTCCCCAATGCCGGGCCAGCGCGTCGACCACCATGAAGCCGGCGTTGTGCCGGGTGGCGGCGTATTCGCGGCCCGGGTTGCCCAGGCCTACGATGAGGAAGCGTTCGCTCGCCGAAGCCTCAGGCCGGGGGCGCGATGGGTTGGACGCCGCATGCAAGCCCCCGGCTTGTTGCACACGGCGCAGCCATGCCATGTCCATGGCAGGTCATTCCCGGGGCGGACGCTTGGGCAGGCCCACCACCCGAGCCACGGGCACCACGAACAAAATGCCGGTGTAGGGCTGGCTGAGGTCGCCCACGATGCGTTCCGTGGCTTCGATGACCCGGTCCACGGTGGCTTCGTCGGGCACCACGGTGAACAGGGTGCGGTGGTGATATTCCTGCCGGGCCAGTAGGCTTTGCAGTGAGGGCATCAGGCCCAGGTCGTCGCGCACCGCGCCTTTGCGTTGGCGGTGCAGGCCCGAGCTTTCCAGAATGGTCACGCCGCCGGCGCCGGCCTGGGCCCAGGCTTCCATGACCGGCGTGCACTGTTGGATGTCGTCCAGCACCAAAACGACCAGAAAAGCCATGCTTCGCTCCTCGGTTCAGGTGTTGCCCGGCGCGGTCGTCGCGGCCGTGGGGGGATACAGCAAGCGCAACGCGATGGGCGTCACCAGGGTGGTGACCAGCACCATGAGCACCACGCCGGCGAAGACGGTATCATCCACCCAGCCGAACTGGCTGCCCACCGAGGCCACGATGAGGCCCACTTCGCCGCGGCTGGTCATGCCTGTGCCCAGGCGCAGCGCGTCGAGCCACGAGAGGCCGCCGATGCGCCCGCCTAAGGTGCAGCCCACGGCTTTGGAAACCAGAGCCAGGCCTACCAGGGTAAGGGCGATGGGCCAGCCCTCGGGCCGAAAGGCCAGGCGCACATCGGTTTGCAGGCCGATGTTGACGAAGAAGATAGGGACCAGCAGCGCGTAGGCCATTTTGTGCATACCGTCCAGAATGAGGCGTCGCCATGGGCTGCGGCCAAAGATGAGCCCTGTGAGGAACGCGCCGGTGATGGCCGCAATGCCGCCCAAGGCTTCGGCGGCCCAGGCGTAGAGCATGGTGAGGACTACGGCGAAGGTCAACAGGCCTTCGCTGATGGGCAGCCGGTCCACCACCCGGCCCAAGCGCGGCACCAGGCGCACGCCCAGCAGCCAGGCGGCGGCCAGGAAGAGGGCCATGCGGGCCAGCATGCCCAGCACCGTGAGCACGCCGCCCCCTTCGCCCAAGGTGAAGGCCTGGAAGGCCGACAGCAGCAAGATGACCAACACATCATCGACCACCGCGGCGCCCAGCAGGGCCAGGCCCACGCGGCTGCGCAGCACGCCCAGTTCCATCATGGTTTGAGCCGAAATGCTCACACTGGTGGCGGCCATAACCAGGCCGATGAACAGCCCTGCTTCGCCGCTGTAGCCCAGGCCATCCATCACCACCCAGGCCAGGGCCAGGGGGGTGACCACGCCCAGCAGGCCGGTCCACAGCGCGGGTTTGCCGGCCCGGGCCAGGGCTTCCAGCTCCACTTCCATGCCGGCCAAAAACATGAGGAAGACCACGCCTAAGAAGGCCAGGTGCTCCAGCACCGCGCTCAAATGCGTGCTGTGCTCAAACACGGGCCAATGCAGCATGTTGAGCAGCGAAGGCCCCAGCAGCAGCCCGCTGAGAATTTCGCCCAGCACCGCGGGCTGACCCAAACGGTTGCTGAGATAGCCGCCCAGCTTGGCCGCGGCAATAATCAACCCCAAAGCCAGGGCAAACGCCAGGGTCGCATGGGCATCCATGAAGCCTTCCTTCCTTGCAGCGCGAAAATCGTCACCGGTAGGGGAAGCCGAGTATACCAGACTTTGCCCGGGGTGGAAAGCAGGGAAGGTTGGAGATTGGTGGTTGGTGGTTGGAAGTTGGTGGGGTCGTGCGTTGCTCCCTGCTGTCTGCTTCCCGCTCTCTGCTGACGGCTTGCCCGTTAACACCTCTCTTGGAAAATTCTGCTATCCTTAGAGACACACATTCCTCGCGGTATGGAGGGCGGCGATGACCGAATTTCCCTTGCATCAACAGCGGGTGGCCATTGTGGGCCTGGGCCTGATGGGCGGCTCGCTGGCCATGGCCCTGCGGGACCGGGTGGCCGCCCTGTATGCCGTGGACCCCGACCCGCGCACCCGGGCCCTGGCCCGAGAGTGGGGCCTGGTGGACCTGGTGAGCGCCAAACCCGAGGCCGTGTTGCCCCACGCGGATGTGGTCATTCTGGCCGCACCGGTGCAGGCCATCCTCGAAGTGGCGCGAGGGTTGTCCCACTGGATGCCCCAGCCGGCGTTGGTGCTGGACCTGGGTTCGACCAAACAGGCCGTGTGCGAGGCACTCAGCCTGTTGCCGCCCCGGTTCGACCCCCTGGGCGGGCACCCCATCGCCGGCAAGGAGCACGCGGGGCTGGCCCACGCGGACCCGCGGCTGTTCCAGGGCGCGCCTTTCGTCTTCACCCCCCTGCCCCGCACCACGGCCCGCGCCCGCGCCTTTGCCGAAACTTTAGCCCGGGCTCTCGGTGCGGTTCCCCTGTGGAGCACCCCCGAGGAGCACGACCGGGGCCTGGCCTTTACCAGCCACCTGCCCTACCTGGTGGGCCTGGCCCTCACGCGTGCGGTGCCTGAGGAAGTGCGCGCCTTCATCGGCCCGGGCTTTCGCTCCACCAGTCGCTTAGCCGCGTCGTCCCCGCGGATGATGCGCGACATCATGGCCACCAACCTGGCCGCGGTGCTGGAGGCCCTGGAGCGCATGGAAGACGAGCTGGCCGCGCTGCGGCGCCTGTTGCAGCAGGGCACGCCCGAAGATTGGGAGGCCTTCTTCGCCCAAACCGCGGCCTATCGTCGCCATTTGCTGGGGGAATGATTACGGCGTGGCCGTGGCCGACGGTTCCGCCACCACCTCGATGATGATGAAAATGGGGTCGCCGAAAGCCTGGTCGTGGGGGTCGAAGGCCTGCCAGGTGCTCTGATACAGGCCCGGCGTTGCGGGCGCTTGAAAGCGCACTTCCAGGCGCACCTCTTCGCCCGGGGCCGCGGGGAAGAGGGGTTGGGTCTCGTCCGCGGCCATGGGTTCCCCGGCGATGAAGCGCAGGGTGTAGTCGGGCCCCCAGGGGCAAGTGCCTGTATTGCGCACCCGCCACACCTTGAGCAGCGCCGCGCCCGGCGGTACCTGTTCGCCGTCGGGAATGGTCTCGTCGGCGACGAAAGTGAGCGCGTTGATGCAGGGCGTGGGGGTGAGGGGCGTTGTGGGGGCGGTGGGCGTAGGCATGGCCGCCGGCGTGGGGGAAGGCGTGGCCGTGGGCGGCACGAAGGGCGCGGCGGTTTGGGGGCTGGGCCGCGCGGGGCCCCGGCAGCCGGTTAGGGCCAGCAGGGCCAGCAGGGCCACAACCCACCACCCTGGGGGAACCGAGCTCACGCCCCCGGCCGCGGCCAGGGGCCGCGCGCCCCAGCCGCGAAAGGCTTTCATGGCCCGCCTCCGAAGGTTTGCGTCCACAGCACCCACTGCGCCACCCGCGGCGACAAAAAGGCTTCCAACGCGGCTGCCAGTCCCAGCAGGGGCAGCACCACGCCCACCATCACCCGGGTCCATTCGCCCAAGGCCTGCAGCCAAAAGCCGCCCAAGGTCTTCCCCCGGGCCGGGGTGGCCAGGGCCGCGCCTAAGCGCAGCATCGCGCCGCCAAACAGCACAATGGCCGGGATTTCCACACTGCCGTGGGGCAGCACGAAGCCCAGCATATACCAGCCCGGGCTCAACCCCAACACGAAGCGCGCGAACACCATGCCGCCGCCCAAAATGGCGAAGGGCAGCATCAAATACAGCAGCCCGGCCACGCCAAAGGAAAACACCGCGGCCAGGGACATGAGCAGCATGGCCCGGGCGTTATGCCACCACACGCGCAGCCATCCTTGCCAGGAGCCCAACGCAGACAGGGGCCCCACGACGCCTACGCGTGTCCATTGGCTTTGGCGCAGGGCTTCCAGGCGGGCCGGGTCCGCTTCCAGCGCTTCCCAGGGGAAGCGGCTCACCACCCACGCGCCCAGCCCAAAGCCGACCACGGCCAACCCCGCGGCCAGCAGCGCGGGCAGCCGCAAGGCGTGCAGGCTTTCCCGAATGGGGCCCCGATACCAGGCCCGCAGGTTGGGCGCGCCGCCCGTGACGCCCTGCCAGTACACCCGCCAGGCCCAGCGCAGGTTCAGCAGGTCCAGGTCGCGGCCCAGCAGGCCTTCCCGGTTGAAGTGCGCCAGGCCCATGCGCACCAGCAGCACGCTCACCACCAGCAGCCCGGCCACCACGGTCCACAGAATGTTGAAGCGCCGCCAGAACATGAGCAGGCTTTCCCACTGCAGCAGCAGCGCCACGGGGATGATGATGGCCGAGGCCAGCAGGTTGGCCCCCCGCACCGAGGTGGCCTGGGTGGAAACCACCACCGCGCCGCTGACCATGACCAGCGCCTGCACGGTGCTCAGCAGCCACACCACGAAGAGCAGGGTGGCATCGGGCCGCCAACCCGCGCGCCACACCATGGTGAGGGTGTAGCTCACCAGGCCCAGGTAGCTGCCCATGAGGGGCAAAAAGAGCACGGCCAGCAGCTTGCCCACATAAAGTTGGGCATCGCTCAGGGGCGCAGCCAGGAGGGGCTCGATGGTTCCCCGCTCCCGCTCGCCGGCGAAGCTTTCCAAGGCCACCACCAGCGAAATGGAGATGGGGAAGAAGCCCACAATCAGCAGCAGGAAGGGATACAGCCGCTCGGCGATGAGCACCGCGTTGTATTGCTGCATGAAGGCCACCATGCGCCGGGCCGTGAAGTTGGCCAGCAGGGGGAAGAACAGGGTCAGCCCGATAAGGGGCGTGAGAATGCGCCAGTCGCGCAGCTGGTCCTGCACTTCCCGCTGCACCAGCAGCCACACCGGGCGCAGCCAGGCTTGCCACATCTGCCAGCGGCTTCGAGCCGTGGCCGGGCGAGAGGAAGGATTACGCGCCATCATGTTCGACGACCTTCAGATACACTTCTTCCAGACTGCGGGGTACGGGGATGAACGCCACCACGGGCCATTGGTGGGTCAGCAGCCAGGCCAGGAGGCGCGGGTTGAGGGCCTCGGGGGGCGGGGTTTCGCCGTTGGACGAGCGCCAGTAAAAGCGAAAGCTGCGTTCCTCCACCCGGGTCACCTGCACCTCGGCGGGCACGGGCGGCGGGCTGCCCTGCAAGGGGCGGGCCAGCACCACTTCGAATTCGGGCGGGCCTAAGCGGGCCTTGAGCTCCTGGGGCGTGCCGGCGGCCACAATGCGCCCCCGATGCAAGATGGCGATGCGGTCCGCGATTTCCTCGGCTTCGGGCAGGTTGTGGGTGCACACCACAATGGCCCGCTCTGAGGAGCGGAGCTCCCGAATGGCGTTGCGCACCTGCCGCGCGCTGGCCGGGTCCATGGCCGAAGTGGGTTCGTCCAGCAGCAACACTTGCGGTTCGTGCAGCAGGGCCCGGGCCAGGGCCAGCTTTTGGCGCATGCCTTTGGAAAAGCCGCCGACGCGACGGTTGTAATAATGCTCCAGGCCGAAGAAGTGCAGCCATTTTTCGATGCGCGCTTCCAGGTCGGCCCCTTCCAGGCCATACAGGCGGCCGAAGAAGCGCAAGTATTCCCCCGCGGTCATGCGTTTGTAGAGGCCGTGCTGCTCGGTGAGCACGCCCACCCGGGCCCGCACCCGCTGAGGATGATGGCGCACGCTGTAGCCGGCCACCCAGGCCTGCCCGCGGCTGGGTTGCAGCACCGCGGTCAACATGCGTAGGGTGGTGGTTTTGCCCGCGCCGTTCGGCCCCAGCAGGGCCAGCACTTCGCCGTAGCGCACTTGCAGGTTCACCTGGCGCACGGCCCAAAAATCGTCGAACCGCTTGCCCAGGTCCTGGGTCAGAATGCCAAAAGCTTCACTCATGAGCCCTCGTGGCTGGACGGCAAAAAGGATCGGCCTTTGATTGTAGCATGGAACCCTGCGGGGCCCAAGGCCGGGCGTTTTTTTGCCCGCCGCGCGGGCCTTGCATTCTGAGCCGAGTTTGGTACAATTAAGGCCGCACTGGGGGCTCGTCTAAGCGGCAGGACAGCGGACTTTGGATCCGTATGTGGTGGTTCGAGTCCACCGCCCCCAGCCAGCGCCCCCCATCGCGGGGGCGTTTTGCTATCCCGTCTCAGGAGGCGCGCATGTATACCGTGGCCGTCCGACGCGATTTCATTGCCCAACACTACCTCATCGGCGGCGATTGGGGCCCCGAAAACGACAAGCATTCCCATCATTATGTCGTCGAAGTGCGCCTGGAAGGCCCCACTTTGGACCAGCACGGCTATTTGGTCGACATTGTGGCCATCGAACAGGCGCTGGACGACCTGGTGGCCCGCTATCGGGACCACACCCTCAACGACCTGCCCGAGTTCGCCGGGTTGAATCCCAGCCTGGAGCACTTCGCCCGTATTTGGGCCCAGGCTTTGGTGGAACGCCTGGCCCTGCCCACGGTGCAGCGTCTCACCGTGGTGCTGTGGGAACACGAACACGCGTGGGCCGCGTACACCTGGGAGCGCAGCGCGGCCTGACCCGCCATGCACATCGGCCTGGTCATCTATGGCTCCCTGGAGACCCTCTCCGGCGGCTATCTGTACGACCGCCAGCTGGTGCGCGCTTTGCGGGCCCGCGGCGCCCGGGTCACCGTCTTCAGCCTGCCCTGGCGCACTTACCCCGCGCACCTGAGCGACAACTGGCGCCCTGCGTGGCGGCGCACCCTACGCACCGCGCGGGTGGACCTGTGGCTCCAGGACGAGCTCAACCATCCGTCGCTATTTTGGGTGAACCGGGCCCTGGCCCGCTGGCATCCCGGGGTGCCCCGGGTGGCGATTGTGCATCACTTACGGGTGCAGGAGCGCCATCCCTGGTGGTGGCGGCCCGTATATCGCGCGGTCGAGCGGGCCTATTTGCGCACTTTGGACGCGGCCCTGTTCAACAGCCGGACCACCCGGGCCGCGGTGCAGGCCCTGCGGGGGCGCGCGCTGCCCGGTCTGGTCGCTTACCCCGGTAAGGATGGCTTGCCCGCGCCGGACCTTTCGCCAGCAGAATTGTGGGCTCGGGCCCACCGCGGCGGGCCCTTGTGGGTGCTGGCCGTGGGCAATCTGACCCCGCGTAAGGGTATTCACACCCTGCTGGACGCCCTGGCCCGGCTGCCCCGGGGGGTGGCGCGGCTGGAGGTGGTCGGTTCCCCCGAGGTGGACCCTGCGTATAGCCAACATTTGCAGCGCCAGGTGCAACGCCTGAACCTGACGCGATGGGTGCGCTTTCATGGCCGGGTGACCGGCGCGGAGCTGGCGGCGTTGTTTCGGACCGCGCAGGTTTTTGCGCTGCCTTCGCAATATGAGGGTTATGGCATCGTCTATGCCGAGGCCTTGGGCTTTGGCCTGCCCGTGTTGGCCAGCACCGCGGGCGCAGCCCACGAAATCATCACCCCGGGTCGGGAGGGGGTGCTGGTTCCCCCGGAAGACCCCGAGGCCGTGGCCGCGGCGCTACGCACCTGGGCCCAGGCGCGCGACCTGCTGGCCCGACAGGCCGTGGCCGCGCGGCAGCGCTACGCGGCCCTTCCCACCTGGGAGGAGAGCATGGCCCGCGCGACCGCGTGGCTGTGCGCGTGGGTTGCCTCCCGCGGCTGAAGGATTATGCCCGGGGCGGCGCGGGGCGGCGCAGCTCTTGGTTCAGCCACGCCAGGTAGGCTTCCAGCCCGGCGGCAACAGGCACGGCCAAGATTTCGGGGGTGTCGTAGGGATGGAGTTCCCGCAGGCGGGCTTCCAGCTCGGGGTACAGGTCCGCGCGGCTCTTGAAGAGAATGAGCCATTCCTGCGCGCGTTCCACCTGGCCCTGCCACCAATAAGTGCTGTGCATGGGCCCGAGCACTTGGGCGCAGGCGGCCAGGCGCGTCTCGACCAGCGCGCCAGCCAGCTCGCGGGCCTTGGCTTCGTCATCCACGGTGGTGAAGATTTGCAGGAATGCGGTCATGGGTGTTTCCTCCTGGAAGGATGGGGGGGCAGCACTCATGGCGCGGACGACGCGGTCAGGTCGTCTTGCTTTGCCGGTTCCTGCAGCCGTCGCCAGGCCACCGCGGCGCCCATGAGCACCACCAGCCCCGAAACCTGGTCCAGCCGCCAGCCGCCGGGCGAAACGGGGCTGTCGCCGCGGAAACCGGCCACGAACACGAACCAGGCCGCGCTCAGGGCCACGAAGGGCCAAAACAGCCATCCCGCGGGGGGTGGGGTGGTGCGCGCGGCCGCGCGGTTCAGCTGCGCGTGCACCCAGGCCAGCAGGGCCACCGCACCCACGGCCCAATACAGCTGCGTGGGGTGTCGTACCGCGCCCCAAAGGTTCACGCCCCAGGGCAGGCGGGTAGGCAGGCCGAACATCTCGCCGTTGGCCGCCACCCGCAGGGCCCAGGTGATTTGCATCACGGCCAGGAAGGGCACCGCGGCGTCGGCCAAACGCAACCACGATACCCCGCGGCGCGCGGCCAGCCACACCGCGATGGCCACGGCGGTGAGCACACCGCCCAGCGGGTCCAACAGCGCGGGGTTGAGAGAGAAGATGCTCAGCGGCGCGGCCGCGAACGCGGCGGGGGTGCGCAGCACCATGAACAGCCGCGCGCCCACCACACCGGCCAGCAGGCTGTAGAAGAGCACATCCGAAACCCACTTGGCCGGCAGGCCCACCCGCGGGGCCCATTTTTCGGCCAGCCAGGTGCCTAAGGCCACGCCGGCGATGACCAGCAGACCGGGCACCGGCAGCGTGAGGGGGCCAATGGAGAGCACAGGCAGCATGGCTCATTTACCTCCCGAGGTCAGCAAGGCTTCGGCCCGGACGCGCAGCAGGGCTTCGGCCATGGGACCGCCGATGACGATGTTTTGAATGACGCCGTCCGCGTCGATGAAGAAAGTCGTTGGCAGCGAATACACCCGATACGCGGCGAACACCTGACCTTCCTGGTCCAGCGGGATAGGGAAGGTGAGCCCGTATTGGTCCACGAAAGCCTGCACATTGGGCAGGGGGTCGGTGGCGGTGTAATTGACGGCTACGATTTGCAGGCCCCGGGCCCGGTAGGCTTCGTAGACCCGCTGCATGGCCGGCATTTCGGCCTTGCACGGCGGGCACCACGAGGCCCAAAAGTTGAGAATGACGGGCTGGCCGCGCAGCTCGGCCAGGGTCAGGGTTTGGCCGTCTAAGGTGGTGAGGGTGAAGTTGGGGGCCTGAAAGCCCACCTGGGGAGCCGGGGGGCGCCCCTGCACCAAAGCGGCCGGGTCCGTCCGCCGGGCCGCGGTCCAGACAAGGGCGGCCAGCACCAGCAACCAACCCGGCCAGCGCCACCACCACCCACGCAAAAGCACCTTCATGGTTTTACTCCTGAGGAAAAAAATGATTGTGGGGCCAAATCGGGCTGTAAGATTTGACGCTGAGCCCACCTCATTGTATAATGCCTGCATCTTCAGCCCTGGGCCAATCGCACAGCCAGGTGGGTCGAGGATGCTGGCCCAGGCGGGAGCAATTGTATGGCATTGAAAGGCGATCTCCGCAGTTTTTCCATTGTGCAGTTGTTGAACCTCATTCATCTGGCCCGCAAGAGCGGGCGGCTGAGCGTGGCCGCGGAGGGTGAAGTAGCCGAATTGTACTTCCAGGACGGCAAATTGGTATACGCCAATTTGCGCTCGCGGCCCCTGTCACTGCTTGACATATTGTACCAGGCCAAACGCCTCACCAAGAAGCAATACCTGGCCCTCAAAGCCCGCACCCGCAACCTCAACGACAAAGCCTTGGGGCTTTTGCTGGTCAACGCGGGTTATTTCTCCCCCGAGGACATCTTGGCCATTTTGCGCGACTATTACAGCAACATCGTGCGCAAATTGTTCACCTGGATTGAGGGCCGCTTCGTGTTCGAGAGTGGGGTGACCATGCCCAAAGACCGCATCCCGGTGCGGTTGGGCCTGGGGAACCTGATTATCGAGGGCTCGCGACAACTGCGGGAGTGGGAGCGACTGCGGGAAGAGATTCCCGACCTCAACATGGCCCTGAAATTCGTCGACCAGCCGCAGACCGATGTCAAGAGCCTCAATTTGAGTGTGGAAGAGTGGCGGGTTATTGCCTATGTGAACCCCAAGAACTCGCTGCGTAAAATCGCCCGCACGCTGAAGATGAACGAGATGGAAATACGGCGCATTGCCTACGCGCTGATGCAAGCCGGCATCGTGGAACTGGTGCGGCCCGACGATTATAAGCCCAAGAAGGTCATTCAACACGCGTTCGTCAACCGCTCCAAAGAAGAAAGTATTTCGTTGGTACAGCGTATCATCAACCGCATCAGTCGGTAATCATTCTGTCGTTTTTCGAAAAGGTGGTGGACTATGCAGGCAGTCAAAATTGTCGTAACCGGACCCTTCAGCGCCGGCAAGACCCAATTCATCAAAACGGTGAGCGAAATCGATGTGGTGGCCACCGAGCGCAAAATCACCGCCGCGGATGAGCGGGCCATCAAAGAAAGCACGACGGTGGCCATGGACTTCGGCCGGCTGACCATCGACGACGATTTGGTCCTGTATTTGTTCGGCACGCCGGGCCAAAAGCGTTTCGACTTCATGTGGGAAATCCTCTCCGAAGGTATGTTGGGTTTCATCGTGCTGGTCGACAGCACCCGGCCCGAGACCTTCCGGGAGGCCCGCAACATCCTGGAAACCTTCAAAGCCTATGCCCCCACCCCCTATGTAGTCGCCGCCAACAAGCAAGATTTGCCCGATGCCTGGGATGTGGAAGACTTGCGCATCGCTTTGCGCCTGCCTAAAGATGTAAAAGTCGTGCCTTGCGTGGCTACGGACCAGGAATCGGTCAAAAAGGTGCTGTTGGAGCTCTTGTACAGCATTCTGGAATGGATTGAGCGCGGCGAAGCCCATCGCCAACCCAAGCAAATCGAACGCAAACGGGCATAAGGGGCGTCTCCGGTGTCGTCCATCGTCACCCAGCAGGGCATTTTGCACTACGAAGTCATGGGCCGCGGGCGGCCCTTGCTGCTGCTCCACGGCTGGCTGGAATCGTGGCGCATCTGGCACGACACCATGGAGTTCCTCTCCAACCAGTATCGCACTTATGCCTTGGACTTTTGGGGCTTCGGCGAATCCGATACCGAGCGCACCGCGTACCGGGTGGACGATTTCGTCGAGATGGTGCATTACTTCATGGAGCATTTGGGCATTCGCCGGGCGCCCATCGTCGGTCACAGCATGGGGGGAACCGTCGCCCTGGCCCTGGCCATTCGCTATCCCGAGAAAGTGAGCCGCGTGGCCGTCATCGGCAGCCCCATCGTGGGCTCTTCGCTGGCCTGGTTCCTGCGGCTGGCCGGCATCCCCTGGGTGGGGCGGCTCATCCATCGGTTTTCGTGGCTGCTCAAGTGGGGCGTGCAGGTGGTCTTCCCCCTCATCACGCCCGACCCCCTGTGGCCCGAACGCCTGCAGGAGGACCTTTCCCAGACGGACCTGGTGGCCTTCTTTGAGAGCATCGGCTCGTTGCGCGAGGTGGACCTGCGCCCCGACCTGCCCAAAATTCAGGCCCCCGTGCTGGG
>Ga0256833_1002779_pt1 | contig 12134 bp, 8 predicted proteins | sample 356284metaG_FD_190535 | JGI IMG/M metagenome (GOLD analysis project Ga0256833, IMG submission 190535) | Hydrothermal vent microbial communities from Mid Atlantic Ridge, Atlantic Ocean - 356-284 | ecosystem: Environmental > Aquatic > Marine > Hydrothermal vents | place: Atlantic Ocean: Mid...
TATCTCCCGCAACACTATCCGAAGGAGTTTTGCAGCCCATGAAGGAACGGGAATTGATTGAGGCAATCAGCAACAAGGCGGTTCACGCGGACAATCCTCTGCTGGTATATGGAATAGGTGATGATTGCGCGGTTACGCGTAAAGATGATGATACGGCACTGCTCTATACCATGGATACCCTGATTGAATCCGTTCATTTTGAGCCTGCCTGGCATCCAGCGGTCATGTTAGGCAGAAAATCCGTCAGTGTTAATGTCAGTGATATTGCGGCAATGGGTGGAGCGCCCCAATTTGTTCTCTTTTCACTTGCCCTGCCGCCGGGGTTTGACGATGACTGGGCATTGCAGCTTTGTGATGGTGTCACAGAGGGATGTACCCACTATGGATGTACCCTTATCGGCGGCGATACGGTTGCAAGTCCTGCGGCAATAACGATGAGCCTGACGGTGGTTGGAGAAATGGTGGCAGAGCAGGTTTTATATCGTCATGGTGCCAGGGCAGGGGATATTATTTATGTCAGCGGACCCCTGGGACGAGCTGCGGCGGGGCTTGAACTGTTGAAGCGCGGATTTAGCGACAGAGATGTATTTGCCGGCTTCTACCGGGCTCACCTTGATCCACGGGCCAGGGTCGAGCTGGGACAAAAGCTTGCCGCCACCGGTGTTGTCAATAGTATGATGGATTTGTCGGACGGCCTGGCAACAGACCTTGCCCATATCTGCAAAGAGAGTTGCCTGGGCGCGGTCATTTATCAAAAACAACTGCCGTTTGATCCAGCCCTGCGGGAGGCGGCAGCTCTGCTTGATCATGGTTGTACTGCTGAAAATCCCGTTGATCAGGAGATGCTCCGGTTGATGATCGGTGGTGGTGAGGATTATGAGCTTTTATTTACCGCGCCTCCGCATGCAACAAAAAAATTGCAGGAAGTGATGGCAATATCCGGAGAACTCCTGTATCCTGTCGGTAAAATGATAAACGGCAGGGGAGTGATGCTCGTGCCGACCGATTTGCAAAAATATGGTAAGGAAGTCCCGGTTGAATTTCTTGGGTTTGACCATTTCAGTCATTAACTCTCCTTTATCAATTTTGTTGATTTTTATAGATTTTTCCGGAGTGATTCATGCTGATTCATACCCTGTTTAAGCGTTGGACCTATCAACTCTTCTCGCCTGATACCATTCATCGCCAGACCTATGATGCCTTCAAAGATCTCCTCAAAGAGGATGCACTGGCCCATGATCTGATGGCTGAACTTGAGATCCTCTATCATGAGGGTAAACGGATAGACATGGCAGGGGTCCGTGAACTGTTTGCCAGATTTTCCAACGCTGTCCGCTCCATGATTTCAAGCCTTGCCGTTCTCCAGCCCGGTGACGCGACAACGCTTATGCAATATCATAGAAAACTGGACTTTTATGTCCGTTTTCTGCTTGCCCCTCCGGAACAACCCCTGTCCGAACCGTACACCCTTGATTTTAAATCCATAACAGATAGCAGCGTAAGCGGAAATAAGGCCTATAATCTGGCAAGATTGCATGAAGAACTCCAGGCACCTGTGCCGGCGGGCTTTGTCATCAGCACCAGTTCGTTTCATCGCCTGCTGGAGTTCAACAACCTGCGCCCGTCACTGGATGCAATCCTCGCTGAAATCGACCTTGAAGATACCCGGGGTCTGGAAGAGTCGTCCAGAAGGCTTAAAAATTTGATTCTTTCGGCAACCATTCCGCCGGAAGTGAGTGCGGCTATTGAAGATTCCTACGAGGCAATGGAGAAAAAACAGGGCGCTGCCATTTTAACTGCAGTCAGGTCGTCAGCAGTCAGTGAGGACAGTGAACATTCCTTTGCCGGTCAGTACCACACCGAACTAGGGGCGACCCGGAAAACAATCCTTGCCGCCTACCTCAAGGTGCTTGCCTCAAAATACGCACCGGAAGCCCTTTTCTACAGGATTACCCTGGGACTGGCCGATGAAGAGGCCTCCATGGGTGTACTGGTACTTGCCATGGTGGATGCCGCTGTCAGCGGTATCGTCTACACCAGCTCTGAAGAAGACGGCAGGCGGGACATGACTGTTCATGCTATTTACGGACTTGGTGAAGTGCTGGTAGCCGGCAGAGCCGTCGGCGACAGAGCCGGTCTGGATCGCGCGAGTGGTAAAATCCTGTATCAAGATAAAGGAACCCAGGCAAAAAAATTATTGTTGGCCGAGGGAAAACTGCTGGAATATTCTTTAAATGACCATGAAAAAGAACATTTTTGTCTGAACAGGCAGCAACTGCATGAACTCGGACAATGGGCAGGGAAAATAGAAAATATGTATGGTGTGCCGCAGGATATTGAATGGGCATATACCGAGGATGGTACCTTGTTTATCCTGCAGTCCAGGCCACTTCTGCAGGAAAGGGGAAAAGACAGAGGCCTGGACGATCATTGGCCGGCGGAGTTGGCAGGGATGCCGGTTTTGCTCACCGGCGGCCGGAAATCTTCCGGCGGGATTGCGGCCGGACCTGTGGTGTTCAGCAATGCGGAAACAGTTGCAGAGATACAACCCGGATCCGTGTTAGTGACCGGTTCCACTCCGCCGTCCCTGGTTCGCCTGCTGGGAAAAATTGTCGCCGTTGTCGCCGAAAAGGGCACGATTGCCGGTCATTTTTCCACGGTATGCAGGGAGTTCGGAATTCCCCTGATCATTGATATGGCCGATGCCCTTAAGGTTCTCAAACCCGGCCGGCCGGTCACCGTTGATGCAGATAATTGCACAGTGTATGACGGTATTGTCGAGATATCAGAAAACAAGTTCGAGGACGAGCAGGATACATCACTACCCTATTTCAGCAGGTTGAAGGCGATCATGGATTTTATCACCCCGCTTCATCTTGTTGATCCCGACAGCAGGAATTTTCTTCCGGAACTGTGTCGTTCCCTGCATGATATCATCCGCTACACCCATGAGCGTGCCATGCAGACCATGTTTTCACTTGGGGAAAAGGGAAGCGGTCGCAGTAAAAGAAAGCTGCTTACGGATATTCCCCTTGCCATTCATCTGCTTGATGTGGGCGGCGGTTTTTGCCCGGACGCCCGGGAAAAGGAAAAGCTGGCCGTTGCAGAGATCTGCTGCCAACCGTTTCGGGCTCTCTGGCAGGGACTTACTCATCCGGATATCGACTGGCAGTCACACAGTCATTTTGACTGGAAAAGATCCGATGAAATTGCCCTGGCCGGTGGCTTCATGCTCGGCACTGATTCCAGTGAGTTTGCCTCCTATGCCATAATGAGCAGTGATTATTTAAATTTCAATATTCGTTTTGGTTATCATTTCACCCTGGTTGACACCATTTGCGGCGCTGATGCGCGGACTAATTTCTGTCTGATTCGTTTTGCCGGCGGCGGCGGTGCCTGGACCGGGCGATATCTTCGGCTTGAATTTTTAGATATGGTGTTAACGCGGCTTGGTTTTGAGGTCATTGTCAAGGCCGACCTCCTGGATGCTAAAATGACGGAAGTGGAAGAAAGTGAGTTATTAACCACCCTGGATATGGTCGGCAGGCTGCTTGGGGCGACAAAGCTGATGGACATGGTGCTGCGCGAGGAAGAAGATGTACAGCGTTGCGCCGACCTGTTTTTTGCCGGTCGGTATACATTTACCAAATCCATGCCCTGATGCCGACCGTTTGCCGGAAACCATAAACTTCTATGTACCTATGATGAAAACTTCAGGTCGACCGAACAGCTTGTCGTATCCGCCTTATCCCTCGTAACCCAGTAAACGGTGAAATAAGAGATGTATGAATTAACCTGGATAACCAGCCAGCTTGCAGGGGGCAGGGCACCCATGTCCTATGATGAACTCTCTTTCATTAAAGAGCAGGGAATCGATGCAATTGTCAACCTGTGTCAGGAATTCACAGATCTGCATAAAATTGAAGAACAGGCAGGCTTTGAGGTCTACTACCTGCCCACGCCCGATGAACATGTGCCTTCCCTGGAGGAGATGGAAAAGGCATTGGAATGGCTGGATGAGGCTATTTATCTCGGCCGGAAGGTCCTGGTACATTGCCGGCATGGCCATGGCCGGACCGGTACCTTTATTTCGGCATATCTGCTGCGTCGGGGGCTCAGTCTGAAAAAGGCGGAGAAACTGCTGAAAAATACCCGGGCAAATCCTACCAATTTCAGCCAGTGGCGTCTGTTACGTAAGTACTATAAACAACATGGAGTGTTGAGCACGGCAAAACCGAGTATTGAAAATAAAAAGAGCAGTGTTGATCTTTCCTCCTTTGTTGAAGAGTATAATGCCATCGGCGCCGAACTTGAGAGAGAGATTATCGCGTCCTCCTCCGCCACCACCTGCGGGGATGAACATGACGACTGCTGCTGGAGTTATTTTGAACTGGAGCTTGCCGAAAGTATCTGTATTCATCAGTTTATCAATCGGACATTCAGTCATGATGATCGTGAACACGTGCTTGAACATGCACACGAGAGTTCCTTGATTATCCGGACGGTTCGTACCCTGCATGCCAACTATCCGCCTCTGGCCGATAAGGAATTTGCTGAAATTTATAATGCTGCTGCTTCACCCTGTCCCTTACTTGAGGGGGGAAAATGTATGGTGCCGCAGTACAGACCTTTTCGGTGCCGCTGGGCAGGAACCAACCTGTCCGAGAGTAACCGGAATAATTTTGCCGCAATGTTGCAGAATCTTTCCCGGGATGTATTTCTTGCTTTAACCGGTTCGTTCCCGCCGGCAGGAAGTTTGCGTTTTTCCGTGGCGGAAACAGTTTCCGGTCGTTTTGTTCAAGAATGTTTTGCCGCCATGCTTTCTGCAAAAAAAAATGAAAATAAACGGCAGCAGACTGCATGATGTCCTTTCTGCAAAAGTATGGTTTAGAGAAAAATGGTTACTCAAGAAGACAGCCTGGAAAGAGTGTTGATTGTTGATGATCAGCGCGATCTGCTCCAGCTTTTACATAAGGTTATCGTTAAAAAATGTGGTTGTGAAGTTCAGACCGCTGTTTCCGGCGATGCTGGACTTGAACTGGCAACCGACCGCTGTCCTGATGTTGTGCTTACCGACATTAAAATGCCGGGCATGGACGGACTGGATTTCCTGCGACGGCTTAAATCCCTGGACCCGACGATCACCACTCTTATAATGACCGGATACGGCACCATAGAAATGGCGGTACGGGCCCTGAAAGAGGGTGCCTATGATTTTTTTGAGAAACCATTTGATAATGATCATATTGTCCACGCCATTGAACGGGCCATGGAAAGAACCAGGTTGTTACGTGAAAACAAAACGTTGCAGCAGAGGCTGACTCGACAGCGTCCGGAGACCGACTTTATCGGTCGTTCAAAACAGTTAACCAGAACCATTGACCTGTTGTCACGACTTGCACCCAGTTCCGCCACTGTTCTCATTCGTGGGGAATCCGGTACCGGTAAGGAACTGGCAGCCAGGGCGTTACATTCCATGAGTGATCGTGCTCAAAACAAGATGATCATTGTCAACTGTCCCGCCCTGCCTGAACACATTCTTGAAAGTGAGCTGTTCGGCTATAAAAAAGGCGCATTTACCGGGGCGGAACAGGACAAGGACGGTCTTTTTCTTGAGGCGGATGGTTCAACCCTTCTTCTTGATGAAATTGCCGATATACCGGTTTCCATCCAAACAAAACTGCTCCGTGTCCTGCAGGAAAAAGAGATACAGCCCCTCGGCCAGACCAGGACTATTAAGGTAGACGTCCGGGTGCTGGCCTCAACAAATCAGAATCTTGAGGCCAAGATAGAGCGGGGAGAATTTCGGGAGGACCTGTTTTATCGCTTGAATGTTATGACGGTGACCATGCCTTCTCTTGCTGCAATTTCCAGCGACATTCCTCTTTTGGCACAGCATTTTCTGGAAATTTATGCCCGTGAGTATGACAGACCCGGGCTTGAGTTTCAGCCCGAGGCATTGCAGTGTCTCCTCCGGCGTCCCTGGAAGGGAAATATTCGTGAGCTGCAAAACACTATTAACCGGGCGGTTCTGCTCTCCCATGATAACTCTATCACTCCGGCAGACCTGGTTGACCCCGAGGCGGGAGACTGTACCCCTTCCCTTGGCGGTCTCATTGATCCCCAACGATATTTGACCATGTCCTATAAAGAGGCAAAACAGGAAGTGGTTAAATGCTTTACCCGCACCTATCTGGCCCAGGCTCTTACTGCATCAGGGGGAAATGTTTCCGCCGCTTCAAGGTCCTGCGGAATGGAACGGCAGGCTCTGCAGCGTTTGATGCGCAGATATACTATTAAATCACGTGACTTTCGCTAACAAGGCGTTTCAGATTGACCGCCTTCCCGTGCGGTTTTTTCTGCTATGTCCTCCTGTTGAAGCTTGTTGGTTATTCTATTCGTAACCGTTCATCGAGATGCTGTTTCGCCCGCATTACCTGCATAATGTAATCGTTTACGGTTATTCAAGGTTCCTTGCCGTTTGCCCAGCGGCACTGAACTTTTATCGTTAAGAAAAATCAGTGGCAGGAGTTTTTATGATTGATGGCGTCGTAAAAATTTCGATCTGATGCCTCGTCTATGTCGACCGGTGGGATGATGGATAATATACTATCCGTATAGTTAACAGCCGCCCATGATAACTATTCGTCGAATCCTTGCAGGGAATACGGAATGAGGCTGTATCGTAGTTACGATTATTTCTTTCCGGTGCAAACTTTTTGTTTCACCTGCAACAAAATGAGTCCTTTTGGGCGCCGAATTCTCTTTTATTGAACATGTTGATCAATATCAATTATTATCACTTTAATCTTAATAACTTAAAATGATAAGCATATTCAAATTAGTTTCATATAAATTGTGGATATGGTATTGATCATGCAATCTCCTGTTTGTTTTGATCAAAAAATGCCCATGAAATATCTGTGATTCAGATTATTTTAAGAATATGAAACAGTCCATTCAACAGATGTTGCAATGTATCTTCATCATGTCGATTATTTTGCCGGCCATGTTGATCGCCCCGGATTCTGCCTGGGCTTTGCAGGCGCATGGCGCACGCGAGGGCATCTATGTCCACCAGATGGCCCATGTCTTTTTTTTCTTTTCCCTGCTGTATCTTTATCGTGATTTTCGCCGTTCAACGTCGATCGGCAGGGGATGGAACTATCTGATGTGGTTCTGCCTGTTTTTGATGGCCTGGAATATTGTTGCCTTCACAGGGCATGCGGTGGCGGCATATCTTGCCCCCGAATATATTGCCCAGGCAGCAAGTTATTTTCATTCCAGATTGATTGGGCCTTTAAACGGTATCAAAGCTGTTTTTTACATAACCCGTTTTGACCACCTTCTTCTCGTACCTGCGTTCTTTTTCCTGTATATGGGATTGCGAAATTTATATATAAGTGTTGAGCATGAACAGGAAGCATCGGAAGAAGGGGGGAAATCGTGACGGGATTACCTCTGCTGCCCAGCATACTCGTCGATATGTTGGGTTCGATAGCGGACTTGTTCTTTGCTTTTCTGGCAATGCGTTATGCTTATCTGCTCACCAGAAAACAACAGGAAAATTTCCTGTGGGGATATCTCTTTTATATCTGTATTGCCATTTCCGCCTTTTCTATCTCCCGGGCCGCTGGGCATCTGGTTAAGCAGTTCCTCTTTATCAGTGGTAATAATGATATCTGGCATGTCATTTCACCATATTCCGGTGGTGTCAACACCCTGATGCTGATTTCCGTTTCAGCAGTTACCCTGTTTTATCATAAAGGCGTTCAGTCCCATCAGGTTATTGCAAAAAAAGCGGCCAAGCTCAAACAGGCCAATTTCCTGTTGGAAGAAGCGGCTGAAAAAATGAGGGCATTAAATCAGAACCTTGAAGAGATAAATACCCATTTGGAAGAAAAGGTTAAAGAGCGCACGGCGGAACTCTCTCGTTCCGAGGAGAAATTTCGGCACCTTTTTTCCGCTTCCAAGGACATGGTTTATTTCTGCAATACCAATCAGGAAATTACCGATATAAATGAATCGGGATTGGAAATGCTTGGCTATGGGCCCAATGATCACCCCGGTTTGCGCCTGCAGGATATTTTTGCAAATGATGGTGCATTAGCCACATTTTTCAACTTTATGCAGCGTGATGGGTACATAAAGGACTTTGAAGCGGAATTTAAAAGAAAAGACGACTCGATTATTATCGTACTGTTGTCGGCCACGGCTATCAAAGATGAGAAGGGAAATATTGTCAGTTGCGAGGGAATTGCTAAGGATTTAACCAAGGTTAAAACCATGATGGAACAACTTGCTGCCAGTGAAAAGATGGCATCGGTTGGCCAGATGGCAGCCGGTGTAGCCCACGAAATCAACACGCCATTGGGTATAATACTGGGTTATGCCCAGTTAATGATGGATGATTTTGACAAAGATTCCGAACCATATCAGAATCTCCTGGTCATTGAGCGCCAGACAAAGGCGAGCAGAAAAATTGTTGCAGATCTCCTCAAATTTTCCAGGCAGACCGGCAGCGCCAGGGAAAATTTAGACCTTAATGAAATTCTTACCGATGTTGTTGCCGTTACCGAACACAATCTTCATCTTGATCATATTCAGGTCCATCTTGATTTGGCGGAGAATTTGCCGCCTGTTGTCGGTGATGCCGAAAAACTGCGTCAGGTCTTTGTTAATCTGATCAATAATGCACATCATGCCATGGAAGAACAGGGCCGTGGTGATATTTATATTTCTTCATGGTTTGACCCTGATAAAAAACAGGTGATTGCCCGGGTACGGGATACCGGCCATGGTATTCCCGATGATGTTCAGGCCCGCATATTTGATCCGTTTTTTACCACCAAACCGGTGGGCAAAGGCACGGGCCTCGGACTGTCCGTCTCCTACGGGATTGTTCAGGATCATGGTGGTATTATCGAGGTTGAAAGTCCTGTCCAGGACAAAAAGACGGAAAAAACATTTCCGGGAACGGCGTTTACAATCCGACTTCCTGAAGCTACTGATACGGAGGCGGTACACCTGGAAAAAGATAACTGAGAAGCTATTTTGCACACCAAAAAAAAGGAGAAAAAACATGGCTGAAATATTGGCACTGGATGATGTGCAGGACGCGACCGTACTTATCGGCAAAATTCTTGCCAAGAAAGGGCATAATGTCCATACCTTTACCGATGAGGATGAAGCAATCGATTTTGTCAGGAAAAATAAAGTAGATCTGGCTATTTTGGATATTAAACTTAAACGAATGAGCGGAGTCGAGGTGCTGGCCGAACTTAAGAAATTATCACCCGATCTGCATGCTATCATGCTGACAGGTTATCCGACTGTGGAAACCGCTCGAGAGGCAATCAGTCTCGGGGCCGATGAGTATTGCGTAAAACCAATTGATCGTGATGAACTTGAAGAAAAGGTTGAAAAGGTACTGGAATCATAAAGCGATTTGGCAGTATTGTACTGTGGGCCAAATATTGTTTTTGTCCTGCAAACAACAGGTTGAATTTTAATGGTACCTGAATTGAGCGTTTCACCCCGGTCTGCAGGACTTGGAGTCTCGTTGCTCGCTTACCTGTGCTGTCCCATGTAGGCTATAAAACTACAATCAAACAGCACAAAACCTGCAACCCCAGGGCGAAATTAAAATCGCTCAATTCAGGTGGTAATTAGAAAAAAGTATTGATCGGCGGCAAACAGGAGCCGGCACCTTCGGCGGTGGTCGACGGTATTATTGGATTACAGGCATGGTAAATACACCGACACAAACTATTTCCCCTCAGGCTAAGGAGCAGGGATTTCTCAAGGTATTTAAAAAAGTCACCCGGCTGATTTCCATGGTATTGGATCATCAACAGGTGATGGATACCATTGTTTCAAGTCTTCCTGAGCTTCTTGATATTGATGCCTGCACGATCAGGCTGCTGGATATGGGTACCAATTCCTTTGTCCTTGGCGCCGCCCACGGTCTTTCGCTGGAATACCTTTCCCGGCAATCCATAGATACCGAGGAGACCATGGAGATGATCAAATCGGGCTATCCCGTCGCAAAGGTCGATCTGGACGAAGATCCCACCTATCGCGATCGGGATGCGGCGGCAAAGGAAGGTATTAAATCCGTTTTGACCCTGCCTATTTTATTTCAGGATTCAATAATCGGTATTATGCGCCTGTTGACTAAAAAACAGAGGTTGTTTACGGCCGAGGAAATTTCTTTTTCCATGGCCCTTGCCGAGCAGGTCGGTGTTGCTATTTCCAATGGACGAATGTTTAAGGAGATGGCAAATCAGGTTGATTTCATGAACGAGGTTCAGAAGATATCAAGCATGGTTAACTCGACCCTTGATATGGATTCAGTCCTGAATACCATTGTTCAGAGAGTACCTCTCAGTATGCAGGCCAAGGGATGTACTTTGCGCCTGCTCAATCCCCTGACCAATCAATTGGAACTCGTCGCCTCGTATGGAATATCCGAGACCTATCTTGATTCGTCTAATATAGAAAATGAGAAAAACGTCACCATGGTGCTTTCCGGTGAACCAGTTGCTATTTATGATATATCTACCGATGACAGGGTTCTTAATAAAAAGAACATGATGAAGGAGGGGATTAATTCCCTGCTTGCCGTGCCGATTAAGGTTGGTAATGAAATTATCGGAGTTCTGCGTATATTTTCCGATAAACACCGTAGCTTTTCCGACCTGGAAGTAAACTTTGCCGTCACCGTTGCCGAGGCGGGTGGAACCGCTATTCAAAATGCCAGGGTATACCAGAAGATCAATCTCCTTTTTAACCAGATAGAAGAAAACGAACGTTTTCTCAGTGATATCCTTGATTGTATCCGACCGGAATTATTGGTAGTAGACAATAAAAAACATATTGTTCTTGCCAATAAGGTTTGTCTGCAGCGCCTTGGCATCGATGAGGCGGAAATCCTCGGCATGGAGTACCACGAGCTCTGTTCAGCCGATGAAGATGGAGGGGCCTGTCCGGTGGAAGATGTTTTTCGTGACGGCAAACCGGCAACCTATGAGCATAAGGTAGAGCTGGACGATGGAGAACACTGGTTTGAACGAACCGCATCTCCGATGTTTGATGAACACGGCAATGTCGAATTTGTCATTGAGATTGTCCGTGATATTACCACCAAGCGTAAACTGGAGAAGGAGCAGATAGAACGCGTCGAATTACAGGGGGTAGTGGAGCTTGCCGGCACGGTTGCCCATGAGATCAACACCCCGCTTTTTGCAGCTCTGGGCACGGCCCAGATCCTTGAAGAAGATATTGAAAAACAGGAACTGATTGCCGATGTGCAGACTATTATTCGTAATCTGAAAAAAATAAGTGAATTGACCGGAAAAATGACCGAAATGACCGGCTTTGAGCGTAAGGACTATGTAGGTGAAGCAAATATTGTTGAGTTTAAATAAATTAAGCAGTAAAGAAAATGACGGGGGCATTAATGCTGGATTTTTATGTTGATAACGCCCGGGTCGCTATTGAAAACGTCAAACGGATATTCAGTACTCCTTTTGGCATTTTTATCCATGCTGCGATAACCGGTATGATCGGGGTAGTTATCCTTATGTTCTTTTTTTCCATGCTGTTATCAGGAAGTAGCCTGGCGATGGCCCTGCCTGTTATTCTTGCATTTAATGCCGCATCCTGTGGTTACGGCATTGTGGATAAGGGAGGGTTGAACTATCCCCGATTACCTCTTGCCGGCAGTGTAATCAGCCTGCTCCTGCTGCTAACCGGTTATGTCGCTCTCATGCTGCTGGTGCCGTGGGAGTCATTTACCGGTGGTTTGCGATGGCTGATTGCCGGTGTTATTGTTGTTGTTTTTTTCTCTATGGGAACCTGGATTGCCCGCATGAACAACAAGCAAAAGGGCACAATCTGATTATTCATCGTGCTTGCTGCAAAAAAGGCATGGTGCCTGCTTTACCGCAAACACAAAATCATTAAAGAGGAGGGATGCAAGAATACAAGAACAGATCTATTATCCACTATGCAACAATAATGTTATATTAATTTAAGGAGGATACAGCATGAAGCGAATGCGCGTTTCAGTAGTAACATTACTCACAATTGCCGGATTTGTCCTGGCAGGTTATGGCCTGTGTTTTGGTGAG
>Ga0256833_1002780_pt1 | contig 12133 bp, 10 predicted proteins | sample 356284metaG_FD_190535 | JGI IMG/M metagenome (GOLD analysis project Ga0256833, IMG submission 190535) | Hydrothermal vent microbial communities from Mid Atlantic Ridge, Atlantic Ocean - 356-284 | ecosystem: Environmental > Aquatic > Marine > Hydrothermal vents | place: Atlantic Ocean: Mid...
CCAGCCTGTCACCGCCGTGGGGCCGGTGGATCAGCATTCGCAATTGCAGCTTTATCTCGATGGCCCCAACGACAAGCTCTTCACCATCCTCATGCTGGAAACCGCCAGCCGGGGTTTTCGCATGCCACGCGCCTATGCGGATCTGCCGAAGATGGAATATCTGGCCGGGCGCACCATCGGCGACATGACCGACTGCCAGCAGCGCGCCACCGCCGAAACCCTGGCCAAGCGTGGCCGGGCTGTGCGCATCATGAAAATCCCCAAGGTGGATGAATACGCCCTGGGCGCGCTGTTCATGCATTTCATGCTCGAGACCATCCTGGTGGGTTACGCGGAAGGCATCAACCCCTTCGACCAGCCGGCAGTGGAATTGTCCAAGAATCTGACCCGCCAGTATCTGGGCGAAATCGCGCCACGATGAAGCCTGTTCAGGCGGTGCGCTCCAGCAGTCTTTCAAGAGTGCGGCGCACCTCCTGCAACGCCCCCGAAGGAGCTCCGCGCAAGCCAAGGCGGCGTTCGGCATCCTCCACGGCGTTCATCGCCGCCTCCCAGGTGAAGGCGAAATAGTGGAAGCCCTCGCCATCGATGCGATCCTCATCCAGATCATGCACCACCTGCTCCAGCAGCTCGTAAAGCCCCTGGCTCAATGTCTCGAGCTCTTCGGCGCTGGCCGCCACACGCGCCTTCTTGGCGATGGTCAGAAGATCCAGGTTGTAGACATCCGCCCGCCCCTTCTGCCGCTCCAGCCAGCGGCGGCGCAGCCACATGATGCTGGAGAACAGAACCGCGGCGATGGAAAACAGCACACCGATGGCCTCGGCGTTCTGCTGGAAGAAGGTGGGCTCGTCGCGGGTGTAATAATTCATCGCCCCTTCATGCACCGGCAGGATGGTGCTGTGCTCGAAATCCGGCTTGCTGATCAGGTTGGCCAGGTGTGAATAGATGGACAGATCGCGCCGGTTCTCGAACAGGATGGAGGTGATGGTGCGCACCACCTCCGCATCCACGTCATGACGCGTGACCAGCATGCGCGAGGCCGCCGCCGTCGTGATGTCCTGCTCCGGCAACGGCGGGCTGCCCGCATAAAGCCCCTTGGGCAGGCGAATGACGTGCAATGCCGCCCGCCGCCTTGACATGGCTTCGGCCTGATCGATGGGCAGAATGCGCACATCGGTGGTTTCCGCCAGCCAGCGGATATGGCGGTCGCCCGGCGGCAGCATGAGAAACATCCCCTGCACCTTGCCCTTGCGCAGCGCCAGCAGGGCATCCTTCTGGGTCAGCGGGAAGGGCCGCATCATCTCCGGATTGAGCCCATACTGGCCGATCATGAACCAGAAGGAGCGGTAGGCGGCCGTCTTGTAGGAGGGCACGGCCATGCGCTTGCCCTCCAGCTCGTGAATGGAGCGGATGCCGGAATCCGCCCGCACGATGACATGATAGGTATCGGGAAAGAGGTTGGCCACCAGGGAAAAATTGGGCCGGGTGACCGAATCGGCCGGGATGGCGGCAAAATCCACCTTGCCCTCTTCCAGCAAGCGGATATCCTGCGCCGGCCCCTCGCTGGGCACCAATTCGATGCGCAGGCCGCCTTCTTTCTTGGCGGCGATTTCCTGCAAGGCCTCCAGCAGGCCGCGAATGTCGCTGCTGGTGCGCCCCGACGCGATGCGCACCACGTCCGGCGCCGCCTTGACCACCTGAAAATAGTACAGCAGCCCCCCGGCAATCAGCACCGAGGCGAGCAGCGGCAAAAGCGCCAGGAGCAGCCCCTTCCTGTTGACGGTATCGGTGTTCTTGTCCACCCTGCGCGGTTCCCTGATCGCGGATTCGTCATATGCGGAAAAGCCGGTGCTGCCATGATAGCAGGTCTGTCATCCTGCTGTTTTATTGGCGCATCATGCCGCTTGCAGGATCGTGCAACACCTCTTGCTCATTTCCATACAGCTTTCGCCGCGCGGCGGCAAGCCCGCCTCAGCCATCGCCTCCGGGAAGCACGCTGAGCGTATCATCGGCCCGCGCCGCGCCTGCACCGGTCAGCGGATCGCTGATGGCGGCGAACAGGGCTTCGATCTTTTCGCGCAAGGGCACGCGGGTGATGAACACCAGGCGCGTCGTTCGCTCATCACCGGGCCAGGCATCCAGTCGCGCCGGCGGGTGAAAGACATGCTGCACGCCATGCACCACCACCGGCCTGGACGGATCGTCGGCGAGTTTCACGATCCCCTTGACGCGCAACAGCGCAGCCCCGAAGCTGGCGCGCAGCAGATCGATGAAAATATCCAGCCCGGCCGGGGACAGGGCGGCATCATGCACCAGGGCGAAACTCTCCACCTGCGCACCATGATGATGGTGGTCATGCGCCCCCTTCCCGGCCGTGCGCAGCCGCTCCACCCGCAGCCAGCCATCCAGATGCACTTCGCCGCTGAGAGGATCGCGCAACCCGGCGTGAAACAGCTCCCGCGGCGCAAGGCATGTGTCCCTGGCAAGAAGGATGTCGGCCCCCGGATTGATGGCCCGCAAGGCCTGGCGCAGGCTGTCCAGCCGCTTCTCGCGCTCATCCGCAGCCAGCATGTCCGCCTTGGAGATCACCAGCCGCTCGGCCAGGGCCACTTGCTTGACCCCCTCCTGGTGCGCCTTGAGCGTCTCTTCGCCGCTGAGCGCATCCACCACCGTCACCATGCCATCCAGCGACAGCCGCTGCATGAGCCATGGATGAGCCATGATGCTGTGCACGATGGGCGCCGGATCGGCCAGCCCGGAGGTTTCCACCACGATGCGCGCAAAGGGCTTTCCCGCCCCCGCATCACGCTCCTGCAGGACGCGCACCAGGGTATCCACCAGATCGCCGCGCAACGCGCAGCACAGACAGCCCGACGCCAGCTCTATGACCTCGTCGGCGGCAGCTTCCACCAGAAGGTGATCCAGTCCCACTTCACCGAACTCGTTGACGATGACCAGAGCCTCGCCCATGTCGGGGTGTTTCAACAGGGCGTTGAGCAAGGTGGTCTTGCCCGCCCCCAGAAAGCCGGTGATGACATTGAACGGCAGGATCTCCGCCCGCGCCCCTGGCATATCCCCGCTCCTATTTTTTTCGCCGTCTGGCGGAGAAATTGCCCCGCCGCACAACCCGCTTGGTGCGGCGCGCCTTGCGGGCTTCGGCGCGCGCCAGCTTCAGGGCGCGCTTTTCCCTGATGAGCGCAGCGGTCTGGGCAAAGGCCTGCGGCGGATAGACCTTGCAATCCAGATCGTGGCGCTTGGTGCGCGCGCACAAGGCAAGCGCCGTGCGCTCGTCCAGCCGCCAGATCAGCCCGGCGAACTTGCGCATCTGCGGCATCAGCGCCACCCCGCGCGGCAAGGGCTTGTCCCACAGGCCATCTGCGACGAGCTCCGCCTCCAGGGCCGCCTCGGCATTGACGCTGGCATTGTAGGCTCCGATGGCCACCGCCCAGCCTTGCGGAGTCTCGAGCCCGGCCATGCGCACGCTGCGTCCCTTGCACACCTGCGCCGACATGCTCGGCGGCGACTGGCGCGTGTTGGGCAGGTTCATGATCGAGCGCCCGGCGGAAAACCCGCCCGCGGCCAGCATGCGAAAACCCTCCTCCAGCAGGATCTTGGCATAGCTGGCGCGTGTATAGGCGGTCTTGCGGCCAAGCACCACCGCCGCCAGGGTGTGCCCGTTGCGCGTCGCCGTGCCCACAAGGTTGAAACCGGACTTGCACAGAAAGCCGGTCTTCATGCCATTGGCTCCGCGCATCATGAACAACAGCTTGTTGCGGTTCTTCTGCTTGCGTTTGCCCTTGAGCACATAAGGCGCGGCGAAATAGCGCCACAGGGCCGGATTGCGCTTGAGAAACTTCTGATAGATGGCCAGCGCCAGCATCCCCATGTCGCGCGCCGTGGTGATCTGATCCGGGCTGAACATGCCATGCGGATTGCTGAAATGGGTGGATGTCATGCCCAGTTTGCGCGCCGCGGCATTCATCATGCGGACGAAGTCTTTCTCGCTTCCGCCCACCGCTTCGGCCAGGGCTATCGCCATGTCGGCATCGGAGCGCACCAGAAGGTAGGCCAGCATGTCATGAATGGTCATTTGCGTGCCGGCCTTGACGCCCAGGATGGCCGCGCCATGGCCGCCGCCCCCGGCCGCATGGCGGGAAACCACGGCCACCTGATCGAGGCGCACCCGCCCCCGGGCCACCGCCTGAAAGGTCAGATAGGCAGTCATGAGCTTGGTCAGGGAGGCCGGATACCACGGCCGCCCGGCCTCGCGCGCGATCAGAACGCGGCCGCTGTCCATGTCGAAGACCAGCGCCGGCTGCGCCTGTGCGCCACTTGCCTGCGCCAATACCACCATCAGCAGCGCCATGGCCGCCACAAGAAACCGCCTCATGATGCCCGTGATCTCCAGATTGAAAAACCAATTGCCGCAACGCCTTGCCGCCACCGGGCAAAACAGGCCTGCCCGCTCAGCGACTGCTATCACTTGCGCCGCATCCGTTCAACGTCGCGGATGTGGCGAAATGGGGGCAGATGCCCACAAACAGTCCTTGCGGGATCTCTGAAAACGCTTGCGCGCCCATTCCCACCCCCTGCCAACCACCCAGGTCATGGGACACTCCAGGTGGGTGGCAGGGGGTGAGGATGGTCTTCAAGACAGTTGATGGAGATGCCCATTGAGGCATCATTTTTGTCCTTTCCGGCTGAAAGCACGCGCCTGCTCGAAGGCCTCGCGCACCTGCGCAAGCTCCGCCATGGATCTGGAAAACTGCCGCATCAGGTTGGCCAGCACCTGCTGGCCGAACTCGGGGAATTCTCCGCATACCCGCAAGAACAGCTCGTGGGGAATGCGCAGCGCGGCAACGGAGGAGACGGCACGCACCGTCAGCCGGTGCGGCAAATTGGCCACCAGCGCCAGTTCCCCGCAGAAGGCCCCGCGCTCCAGCCGCGCCAGCTTGCGCTGGCCACCATTCTCTTCGCAAAAGGCCTCCGCCGCGCCCTTGCGAATCAGCCAGCCGCTGGCGCTGCGCTCACCGGCCCGGATGAGGTCCTGTCCGGCCTTGATGGTTTCCTTGCGGGAGGAGAAGGCCAGCACCTGCAAATGCGCCACCTGCACGCCCGCAAAGAGCGGCACCTCGCGCAGCAACATCACCTCGTCTTGCAATGCCATGACACCCCCCTGCCTGCCCCGATGGCGCCCGCGCCTGCCCGGAATGAAAAGTATGGCCTGTTCTGTTCATACGCGAGCAGACGGCCCTTGTCACCCGATGTGACCTGACGCATCTTGCCGCCCCGCGCCACAACCGGCAGCCGGCTAAACGATCTATGGCACCAGCTTGTAGCCGCCCGATTCGGTCACCAGGAGCTCGGCCTGGGAAGGGGAGGGCTCGATCTTGCGGCGCAGGCGGTAGATGTGGGTCTCCAGGGTATGGGTCGTCACCCCGGCATTGTAGCCCCAGACCTCGTGCAGCAGGGTATCGCGCGACACCACCTTCTCTCCCGCCCGGTAGAGATAACGCAAAATGGCCGATTCCTTCTCCGTCAGGCGGATCTTTCTGCCATCCTCCGTCACCAGCATCTTGGCCGCCGGCTTGAAGGTATAGGGCCCGATGCGAAAGACCGCATCCTCGCTCTGCTCGTGCTGGCGCAGGTGGGCCCGGATGCGCGCCAGCAACACGGCAAAGCGGAAGGGCTTGGTCACATAGTCGTTGGCTCCGGCATCGAGCCCCAGGATGGTGGCCGATTCCGAATCTTCGCCGGTAAGCATGATGATGGGGCCCGAATAGCCATTGCGGCGCATGATCTTGCATGCCTCGCGGCCATCCATGTCCGGCATGTCCACATCCAGCAGCACCAGATCATAGTGGCCCTCCTTGAGGGCCTTGATGCCTTGCGTGGCGTTTTCCACCGCCTGCACATCGAACTCGTCATGCAGCGAAAACTGCTCGCCCAGCATCTCGCGCAGCAGTTCGTCATCATCGACGATCAGGATTTTCCTTTCCGGCCCCATCTTTTCCTCTTGAATGCCATGTCACTGGCTGCGAGTGTAATGAAAATGCAAACCCGTTGCAAAGCCCGCCATGCCTCTCACACGCACTCTTGAGCGTCTGCGCCTTTTCGTGAACCCGCGTGACAAAAGCCGCGGCACCCTGCGCGCCGGGCCTTTTTCAGCCCCCGCGGCCCTGGGAGCAAGGGGCCTTACCCATTTCCCCCATGAAGGCGACAAGGCCACACCTGCGGGAACTTTTGCTCTCATGAAGGTCTTCTACCGCCCCGATCGCGTGCAAAGGCCGCGCACCGGCCTGCCCGTTCGCCCCTTGCGGGTGACCGATGGCTGGGGCGATCAGCCCTTCCACCCCCTCTACAACCGCCCCGTGAATCATCCTGCGCCCATCAGCGCCGAAAAGCTGTGGCGCGCCGACCACCTCTATGACATCATCGTGGTGATCAATTTCAATGTCATGCCGCGCCAACAGGGCCTGGGCAGCGCCATCTTCTTTCACATCGCCAGGCCGGATTTCGCGCCCACCCTGGGCTGCATCGCCATTCCAGAGCCCTTCATGCAAAGGATCCTGCCCCTGTGCGGCCCGCGCACATTTTTGGCGACGAAATGAAAGCGCCCGCGCAGCAGGCTCCGCGGGCGCTTCCTTGATCATGGCTTCGCACCGGCCCGTCAGAACCGGTACCGCAGCCCGATCAGCAACTGATGATCAATCACATCCGGTCCGTTGACCATGATGTCATGAAAACGATACCCCGCGTCCATCACCAGGTTGGGAGTCAGGCTGGCGCTGAAGCCCGCCATGAAGGCCGCCGCCAGGCCGTCGTCATCCGCCCCGGGGCTGAACTTGGCCCAGCCATAGCCCAGGCCAGCGCCCAGATAGGGCCGCAAGGGCCAATTGTTCACCGGCAGATCGAAATAGATATTGCCCAGCACCGAACTTGCGGTGAGATCCGTGCCGCCGCCCACCTTGTATTTTCCGGCCCGCGTATAGCGCACATCGGCGCGCAAATAGGGGTTGAAGCGATAACCCAGCCCGGCGCCAAAGGCAAAGGCGGTATCATCCTTGCCGCCACTCCAGTCCAGGATGGACGCGCCTATATCACCACGCACATAAAGCCCGGAGAGTGCCGCCGCCATCTCGTAATCCACATCCGCCGCCTGGGCAGCACCGGCAATGCCCAATGCCGCCAGCGCGCCGATGATCGTCTTTCGCAATGTTCTCATGCCACCCTCCTTTATGCATCATCCTTCGCTGCTCTTGCTCCATGAGCCAGAGCGCAAGAGCCATTCATGCACACAAGGATGATAATGCGGCTGGGTGACCAAATGCTGACCCGATTTGGGCCGCAATCGGGCCAATCATGACAATTTTGTTCAAAGTGGCGGTTTTTGTCCCCTCCCGGAACGGCGGGTTGAGAGCCCATTAACCATGCCGGCATTTTCCTGCTCAGGAGATTTCAGGCATCGTGCTTGCGCAGGATTTCGGCGATGTCCACCACCACCTTGCGCACCATCTCCTCGTCATCGCCTTCCGCCATGACGCGGATGACCGGTTCGGTGCCCGACGGACGCGCCACGATGCGCCCGGCCTTGCCCAGGCCCTTTTCAATACCGGCAACGGCAGCCTGCACGTCCGGAACCTCCATCAGGGACTTGTTCTTCACCCGCACGCTTTCCATCATCTGCGGCACAGGGTCGAAAACATGGCATATCTCGCTGACCTTGCGGCCCTTTTCCACCACCACGGCGAGCACCTGCAAGGCGGCGATGAGGCCATCACCCGTGGTCGTGTGATCGGTGAGGATGATATGGCCGGACTGCTCGCCGCCGACATTATAACCGCCGCGCCGCATCATCTCCATGACATGCCGGTCACCGACGGCGGCGCGCTCCAGTTTCAGGCCCTGCGCATCGAGAAAACGCTCCAGCCCCAGGTTGGACATGATGGTGGTCACCACCCCGCCGCCCGCCAAAGCGCCCTTTTCCTGCATCGCCCGGGCGATGACGCCAATGAGCTGATCGCCATCCACCACTTTGCCCTTTTCATCGACGATGATCACCCTGTCGGCATCCCCGTCCAGGGCGATGCCGATGTCGGCGCGCATTTCGCGCACCTTGTCGCGCAGCTTGCCTGGCGCGGTGGATCCCACCTTGTCGTTGATATTGAAGCCATTCGGCTCCACGCCGATCTTGATGACCTCCGCACCCAGCTCCCAAAGAACGGCCGGAGCCACCTTGTAGGCCGCTCCATTGGCGCAATCGATCACCACCCTGAGGCCATCCAGGCGCATGGCGCGCGGCAAGGTGCGCTTGGCGAATTCGATGTAGCGCGCCTGGGCGTCCTCGATCCGCTTGGCCCGCCCCAGCCTGTCGGGCCTGGCTGCCAGCTTGGCCGGGTCGCCATCCATGAGAGCCTCGATGCGCATTTCCTGCTCGATGCTCAGCTTGTAGCCGTCGGGACCGAAAAACTTGATGCCATTGTCATGATAGGGATTGTGCGAAGCCGAAATCATCACGCCCAGATCGGCCCGCAAGGAGCGCGTCAGCATGGCCACCGCCGGCGTCGGCAGCGGCCCGAACAGAAAGACATTCATTCCGGCGGCCAGAAACCCCGCTGTCAGCGCCTGCTCCACCATGTAGCCGGACAAACGGGTGTCCTTGCCGATCACCACCCTGGGCCGGGAGGCGCCATTGGCAAACAGTTTGCCTGCCGCCATGCCGCAACGCAGGATATTGAGCGCATCCATGGGCGAGGCATTGGCCAGGCCACGAATGCCATCCGTACCAAAATACTTTCGTTTCATGACAAACTCCCCTGCGGCAAGTGCCCCATGATATCCTTACCATGCCATTTTTGACTGATCCACAAAAAGGTTCCAGCACGGTAAAGTTCTCAATGCATGGCCTCCACCATGCGCGCCATCTGCACCGTTTCGGACACATCATGCACCCGCACGATCTGCACCGCGGCCGCAAGCGCCGTTTGCGCCGCCGCCAGGGATCCGGCCAGCCGCCCGGCGGCATCCTTCACGCCGGTGATGGCCCCTATGAAACGCTTGCGCGACGCGCCCAGCAGAATAGGCGCGCCAAGACCATGAAACAGGGCCAGGGAGCCCATGAGCGCCAGATTGTGTGCACAGGTCTTGCCAAAGCCGATGCCGGGATCGGCGATGATCTTCTCCTCTGCGACACCCGCCGCAACGGCTTTTTGCATCTGCTCTTGCAGAGCATCGAAGACATCCAGCACCACATCGTCATAGACCGGATCGTCCTGCATGGTCCGCGGTTCTCCCCTGGCGTGCATGAGCACCACCGGCAGACCGAGACGCGCCGCCACTGCCGGCGCCCCCGGATCGAAGGAAAGCGCCGAGACATCGTTGATGATCGCCGCACCGGCCCTGGCGGCGGCCTCCATGACGGCGGCCTTGCGGGTATCCACGCTGACCCGGTATCCCTCCCTGGCCAGCGCCTCTATGACCGGGATCACCCGCGCAAGCTCCTCCTCAGGCGGCACTTCTGCGGCCCCGGGACGGGTGGATTCGCCGCCAATGTCGAGAATGTCCGCCCCCGCCGCCGCCAGGGCGCGGCCATGGGCAATGGCCCCTTGCGCATCGGCATGCAGGCCGCCATCGGAAAAGCTGTCGGGAGTGACATTGACAATGCCCATGATGAGGGGCTTTCGCCATTCCATCCCGGCGATGGCCGGACGCGGCCTTTGCACAAGCTCAAGCCGCCGCGCCAGCCACGCATCCTTGCGCGCTGCCTCCTGCAGTTGCGCCCAGGTCATCCATTGGCTGAACCTGCGTCCCGGCCCTTCACGGCGAATGATTTGCGCCACACAGAAGGCCGCGCGCGCCCCCGCCAGCGCCCCGGCCCGCCCGGCCTCCATGGCCGCCTGCGCCTGTGCGCCATGCAGCACCCCGGCAGGCAGAAGATACAACCCCTCGGACATGCCATCCCTCCACGCCGGCAGAGCAGCAAAAAAGCCACTGCCCTTTCAGCTCACGGCTGCGGCTGCGGGGCCGCGCCTTCCGCGCCGTCTTCGCCGGAGGATTTCGGCCTGGTGACCGGCACGCTGGGCGTTGCCCTGGCCGCCGGGCCGTCGTCATCGTCACGCCTGGGCGGATTGCCCTTCAGCAGCTCGGTGATCTCCTCGCCGGTCAGCGTCTCGTATTCCAAAAGGCCCTCCGCCAGCGCCCTGTGATCCTTGGCCTTTTCGCTCAGGATGCGGCGCGCCGTGGCATAGGCCTCATCGAGGATGCGCTTGACCTCGGCATCGATCTTCTGGGCGGTGTCCTCGGAAATGTTCTTCTGCCGCCCCATGGACATGCCGAGGAAGACCTCGTCCTGGTTCTCGTCATAGGCCACCAGCCCCAGCTCCTTGGAGAAGCCCCAGCGGGTGACCATGGCGCGCGCCAGCTTGGTGGCCTGCTCGATGTCCGATTGCGCCCCGGAGGTGACGTTGTCCTCGCCGAAGATCAGCTCCTCGGCCACCCGTCCGCCCATCATGATGGCCAGCCGCGAGGTCATCTGCTTGAACTTCATGGAATAGCGGTCGCCCTCCGGCAGCTGCATGACCATGCCCAGGGCCCGCCCGCGCGGAATGATGGTCGCCTTGTGCACCGGATCGGCGGAAGGCACGTTGAGCGCCACGATGGCATGGCCCGCCTCGTGATAGGCGGTGAGTTTCTTTTCTTCCTCGTTCATGGCCATGGACTTGCGCTCGGCCCCCATCATGACCTTGTCCTTGGCATCCTCGAAGTCCTTCATGGTCACCATGCGCCGGTTGCGCCTTGCGGCCAGCAGCGCGGCCTCGTTGACCAGGTTGGCCAGATCGGCGCCGGAAAAGCCCGGCGTGCCGCGCGCCAGAACCTTGGGATCGACATCGGGCGCCAGGGGCACATTGGCCATGTGCACCCGCAGGATCTTCTCGCGCCCCTTGACGTCGGGATTGGGCACCACGATCTGGCGGTCGAAACGGCCCGGCCGCAGCAGCGCCGGATCGAGCACGTCGGGCCGGTTGGTGGCGGCGATCAGGATGATGCCCTCGTTGGCCTCGAAGCCGTCCATCTCCACCAGCAGCTGGTTGAGCGTCTGCTCGCGCTCGTCGTTGCCGCCGCCCAGGCCGGCGCCGCGATGGCGGCCCACGGCGTCGATCTCGTCGATGAAGATGATGCACGGGGCGTTCTTCTTCGCCTGCTCGAACATGTCGCGCACCCGCGAGGCGCCGACACCGACGAACATCTCGACGAAATCGGAACCGGAGATGGTAAAGAAGGGCACCCCGGCCTCGCCGGCCACGGCGCGCGCCAGCAGCGTCTTGCCGGTGCCCGGAGGGCCGACCAGCAAAGCCCCCTTGGGGATCTTGCCGCCCAGCCTTTGGAACTTCTGCGGATCCTTGAGAAACTCGACGACCTCCTGCAGCTCCTCCTTGGCCTCGTCCACCCCGGCCACGTCATCGAAGGTGACCTTGCCGTGGCGCTCGGTGAGCAGCTTGGCCTTGGACTTGCCAAAGCCCATGGCCTTGCCGGAATTGGACTGCATCTGGCGCATGAAGAACAGCCACACGCCGATCATCAGCAGAATGGGAAAGGAGGTCACCAGCAGCGAGGAGAGCAGACCGCCCTCGTCCTTGGGCTTGACGCGGATCTCCACATTCTTGGCCCGCAGATCCTTGATGAACTCCGGATCGTTCGGCGGCGCATAGGTGACAAAGGGCCGCCCGTTGGCCAGCTGGCCGCTGATGCGCCCGTCCTGCAAGGTCACGGCCTTGACCTCGCCCTTCTCCACCTTCTCGAGGAACTGCGTATAGCTCACCTCCGCCGAGCCGCGCTTGTGCGACGGGTTCTGAAACAGCTGGAACAGCGCAAACAGCAGCAGGGCAATGACCGCCCAGACCGCGACATTTCTGAAATTGTTCAATGGAGACCTCTGTTTTGCCTTGCAGCCTCTTGCTTCCCGGCACTTTCTTCATGCCCGGGCGCCGGCTCATGAACCGGCCTGAAAGATGTCTTGTCCATCATACCCGCCATTCAGGCAAGTTGATGGCGCGATTATCGTTACCGTGCCCATACACATAGGCATTTGCGCCAGCCTTGCCAAGGACTCGCCCGTTCACAGGATGGAAGAGGAAAA
>Ga0256833_1002781_pt1 | contig 12133 bp, 3 predicted proteins | sample 356284metaG_FD_190535 | JGI IMG/M metagenome (GOLD analysis project Ga0256833, IMG submission 190535) | Hydrothermal vent microbial communities from Mid Atlantic Ridge, Atlantic Ocean - 356-284 | ecosystem: Environmental > Aquatic > Marine > Hydrothermal vents | place: Atlantic Ocean: Mid...
ACCAGAACAGTAACAATTACTCTTGTTCAGCAGCCATAGTGCTTAACTGAGCTAAGAGTTCAGCCCCTGCATATAGCAGGGGCTTTTTTGATTTTTTATTGAAACACCGAAAAAGATTTATCTTCCAAACAATGAGAGGTAAATCTTTCTGGGTGTTTTCGTGGAAATCGATTTTTATTTTGCAGCAAAATATTTATAATATAAATCAAGAAAAATGTTCAGGAGGTAATTATATGAAAAAAATTGTGACTTATATTGTGGTTTTGGCGATCATTCTCGGTTTGTTTTCAGTATATAGTATTAAAAATACTTTTGCTTTGGATAATGTGAGTGTGACTCCGACTCCAAATACTGCCGGGGCACATGCAGAGTATAAAATAAATATGCAGATAAAAGCGGAGGGAGGCCTTAACATAGGTCAATGGATTAAAATTCAGTTTCCGGAAGGATTTTCCTTGCCTGCATCTATAAATATTAACTATGTTGCTGTTGCTGGAGTGCATCCTTCTTCTATTAATGTAGATAATTCCACGAATACAATAACTATTACTGTTGGTCAAGGTTTGGTTCAGAACCAACCTGTATTGATAGATTTTTATACAAGTGCTGGAATTATAAACCCGACGACACCGTCTACTTATTATCTAAAGATCTGGACTGAAACGGAACAATCACCTGTTACCTCTTCGTTTGTTATTACAGCCTCTAATGGTGGCAGCGGAAACACTGTTTCTGGGTTAACGGTACTTGTTTCACCTGCTGACTCCGGAAAACCTGCGGATTATACTATCGTATTCGTTGTTTCAAATGACGGGGGATTGGTCGCTTCCAATAACGATTATGTTGATGTTTATTTCCCTGCGGGAACGGGTATGCCTCAGCATCCGGATCCTTCTCTTGTAACAATGAAACATTTTCCGGTAAGTCATGTTGAGATAAACGGGAATCGTGTAAGAGTTTACGTACCTACCAATTTAGGACTTGTTGCACCCGGAGGTCAATGCAACGTTGAATTTACCAAACAGTTCGGTATTACAAATCCTGAACTTCCGGGGGATTATGCGCTTCAGGTTTCAACGAGTAAAGATACAGGGCTTGCGACATCAAATATGTATCATATTGTAGGAACTTCTATTTCCAATGTATCCGTAAGTGTTATTCCGCAATCGCAAACTGAGATAGCCGAATATAAAGTGATGTTTACTACTTCTGCTTCCGGAAATTTACAGAAGAATACCGATAAAATAAATATTTTGTTTCCAGATGCGGTTTCTCTTCCTTCGACAGTTATACCAGGCACCATTTATGTGAACGGAACTCCTGCGGTAAGTGTTACCATATCCGGTAAAAAATTGCAGATTGTAACACCCGTGAATGTTTCGGCATCGAGCCAGGTTTCCGTAGATATAACTAAAAATTTCGGCATTAAAAATCCGGCTGCAACCGGCACTTACAAAATTTCTGTTTATACTTCTGAGGACACGTCTCCTGTAGATGCAAATTTTACAATTACTTCCTCTCAGATAAGCAAACCTACGGTAACTCTTTCCTCAAATAGCGCAGGTACGGTAAGTGCGTATACAATTTCATTTGTAACGGGCGCAAGCGGCGCTTTGAGCGGTGGAATTGATAAGATAAATATTATTTTCCCGGTTGGCACAACAATCCCTTCGACAATCCCGCTTTCAGCTGTTACTGTGAACAATGTTCCTACAACGTATATTACTGTGTATGGTACCACTGTTACTGTTACTGTTCCGACGAGTATCCCGGCAAACAGTAATGTGACCGTAATATTTTCGGAAGATGCAGGTATCAAAAACCCTGTTAATGGCGGTCCGTATTTCCTGTATGTAAACACAACCAAGGAAACCGCTTCTGTTGCATCGGACAATTACGTAATATACAATGTTCCTATTACAAAAATAACGATAAGCCCTTCGCAACCTGACGGACTTAATGGGTTTTATAAAACTCAGCCTGTTGTTGTTTTCCAGGCAACAAGTGCATTGGATACGAACCCTACTGTTTACTACTACTTTGACAGTAATCAGCCTGTCCAATATACCGGACAACCTGTGAAAGTGCCGGAGGGCATTCATACGTTATATTATTATGCTGTGGATCATCAGGGACATAAAGAAAGCCTCCATTCCGTGCAAATAAAAGTGGATACAGTACCTCCGCAGCTTATAGTCAGTGAACCTAAAGACGGTGCTGTATTGAGTAATAGGTCTGTTACTGTTTCCGGAACTGTTGATGTAGGTTCGACTGTGAAAATAAACGGCCAGAACGCCAGCGTTGACGGCAGCGGCCATTTTACCGCAGTGATAACAATTAGCGGAAACAGTGCCGTTCTTGTGATTAAAGCGGTGGACTTGGCAGGGAATACTACTCAGAAAACTCTCCATGTGTCTATCGATACGACTCCCCCAGTGCTAAAAGTTACAACACCTGTTCCTTTCCAGGAAATTCACAAGCTTCCCCTTCAGGTGAAAGGAGCAACAGAGCCTGGTGCTTCAGTTACAGTAAACGGAACTATGGCAACGGTCGACAAAGACGGGAATTTTACTGCAGAAGTTTCTTCTCTTAATGAAAGCGGTATGTCTATTATTACAGTAATTGCAAAAGACAAAGCCGGTAATGAAACAAAGAAAACGATCAACGTGAAATATGTAAAAACGACAACTATTACGCTTCAAATAGGAAACAAAAACTCTCTTGTTAACGGGACAACGGTAGCACTTGATTCACCTCCGGTTATAAAGGATAACAGAACCCTTGTTCCTTTGAGATTCGTAAGTGAAGCGTTCGGTGCTACACTCAAATGGGATCCGATTTTCCAGATTATCGATATAGCCCTTGATAATAACACTATAAGGCTGCAGATAGGAAGAAAATTTGCAGCAGTGAACGGTAAGAAAGTAATGCTGGATGTCGCACCCGTTATCGTAAAAGGGCGAACGATGGTGCCTATAAGATTCGTTTCCGAGTCACTGGATTCCGCAGTAGTTTGGGATCCGGAAACAAAAACCATAACTATTATGTATCCAAAACCATAGGAGGTTTATGAATGAAGAAGTTCATATTAATTTTTACCATACTTGCAATTTTGTTTGCGGGGTTTTATGGTATTGGTAATGTTTTTGCCTTTACGAATTCTCATTGGTTTCATGTAGTTGTTACTCCGCCAAATGCGGGGGTTCAGGCAGCTTACCATATATATGGCGGTATTTCCGATTATGATAACATAGACAGCCTTGTACTTTACCTACAATGGACACATCATAAGTTCAGCTCTCCACCAGCGAACACTGTTTCTGTAAATGGTGTTCAAGTTGCTGCTGTAATTATGCAGAGCGTCCCGGATAGATCTACTTCGAGGGAGAATTTAAAAATTACTCTTGCGCTTAAAAAAAGAATAAACAAAGGTGATACGATAGATATAAAGATAGATAAAGCGGCAGGTATTGTAAATCCGTATGCTCCGCGTCCGTGCTATCAGGTTTCGGTGTACCTTATAAGGAATGGTGTCGAGGTCGGGTATATTGGTTCCGATCAGTACTCCATAACTCAATCGGTTGTTTCCACTCCTAAAGTTTCCGTTGAACCTGCAATTAAAGGAATGAATGCATCGTATAAAATCAGTTTTATTACGGGAGTAAACGGTGTATTACATAAAGGAGATGACATAAGAATAAAGTTTCCTCAGGGTACGGTAATTCCTCAAAGCCCTTTTTCAAGATATGTTTTGGTTAATGGTAAAAAGGTCATGTCCGGTGTGTATCGTGACGAGCAGGATCCTGAGGAGTTAAGAATATATCTTTCCGACCCTATAGATGCGAGTATGCCGGTAACGATCCAAATCGAAAAAGGACTCGGTATAATTAATCCGCCGAAAGCAGGTAAATATACGGTTGAAGTATCTACATACATGGAACCAGAATGGGTAAAATCGGAGCCGTTTTCTATTGATTCTCCGTCCGTGCAGAATCTTTCAATACATTTAAACTCGGATATTGTAACAAACAACGCTTCCATTACTATTCATTTTAATACTTCTCCCGTAGGTATTTTAGCAAAAGGGAAACATGTTTATATAGATTTTCCCAAAGGATTTGTTCTTCCTCAGTCTATAAAATCCGGGTTTGTTATATTTAACGGAATAAATACTGATGCACAAGTTCATGGAAGCAGAATAGTCGTAACGGTGCCTGTTCTTGTTCCGAATTCATCGAGTGTCGATATAAAGATATCGGATAATGCCGGCATAAAAAATCCTTCTGCCCCTGGTAATTATGTCATTTATGTAAGCACCGAGAGCGACGATGTTCCCGCCAAAGCCTCGGTTACGGTAAAACCTTCCGTAATTTCAAACGTTAAATTTTCTCCATTATATACGGGAGTCGGAATAAACAGTGGATACGATATTTCATTTACCACCGGGCCGGCAGGTGCGCTAAAGAGCGGGGCTGATTTCATAAAAATTGATTTTGGGAAAACTTTTACTATTCCGTCTGAGGTTCAGGCAAATGATATTACAATAAACAACATTTCTGTGAACAACGTATCTGTTGATGCGTATAGCGTAATAGCAACCGTACCGTTGGATATCGCTCCTATGTCTAAAGTAGAAGTTAAAATCACCCAAAGTTTTGGCATTAAAAACCCGACAAAAACCGGTAAATACTACGTTGAAGTTTCTACATCCAAAGAAAAAACTTTGGTTAAAAGTAATGCTGTAGATTTTACTGTGCTTCCTGTTGTAAATTTTACCGTTCTGCCGGATAAACCCGACGGTGATAACGGAATTTTCAGGACTAAACCCTCAGTAACGCTTTCCACTCCTAATGGCGATCAGGTTTACTTTAAAGTGGATGATGAAAAATTTACCCTTTACGGCAATAGCCCAATACTTATTCCGGAGGGAAAACACAAACTATTTGCCTATGCCGTTGATGCAAAAGGTAATAAGGGCGAAATAGAAGAAAAAGATTTTGTCGTTGACAGCACCCCACCTACAGTTACATTTGACCAAGGGAACGGAGATTTGTATGTAAACACCACTCGCCCCATCCTTACAGGACATGTAAGTGAACCCTGCGTTCTTCAAATTAATGGGGTTCCTGCAACTGTAAACAAGGATCTAACGTTTACTGTCCAGCTAAGTGTTACTGATAACAGTGCTCTTGCCATATATGCGAGGGATCTTGCAGGAAATGCGGTTTCAATAGTGAGAACCATTCATGTGGACACAACACCGCCGGTTATCACGTTGATTTCTCCGGATAAGGATGCATTTAGCACTACGGACGCCCAATTTACAATCGGTTTGAAACTAAGCGAAAACGGCAAGGTTTTGTTAAATGGCGAAGAAATGGAATTTGACAACGGTATTTTCAGTAAGGACGTGGAATTAAAAGAAGGAGAAAACGATTTCAATATCGTGGCAAGAGATATTGCCGGAAACGAAACGACGGAATTGATTAAAATTACACGCGTGGATCAGATTATCGTGAAGCTTCAGATAGGGAATAAATCGGCTTATGTCGGAGAAAAGGAAGTAAAGCTTGATACACCCCCCATTATAGTAAACAACATTACGCTTGTCCCGCTGAGGTTTGTGCTTGAAACGTTCGGTGCAAAACTTGATTGGAACGGAGCATTAAAAGTCATAACCATAACAACGGAATCACACTCCATTCAACTTCAAATCGGCTCAAAAATCGCCCTTGTGGACAATGCAGATGTTAAAAAACTCATTTCCGCACCGATTATAAAGAACAACAGGACGCTTGTCCCGCTGCGTTTTATTGCGGAAACTTTCGGTGCCCATGTGGAATGGGACGGAGGTACTAAAACGATAACGATTACTTATACGCCTTAAACGCAAAATTCGTTAACAATTTTTATTTAAGCCTGCTTTGGTTTATACTGAGGCAGGCTTTTATTTTTTGAAAGGAGGATTGCATGAAAAAAAGTTTTAAACTTGCAGTTATTTTGCTAATTACTGTTTTTATGGTTGTTATTTTGATTCCTCGTTCCGCTTCTGCCGTCAAAATATCCGCTAACAAAAACGTTCTAAACAGAATCTCTACAGAATTCGGAAAAAACCAGCTTGAAACATCCAAAATGGTTAATGTTATTGTAGAACTAAACGGAAACCCGTTTATTCCGTATGCTGAGAAGTTGGGACTTAACCCGAGAGAGAGTATTGCAAAAAATGTACCTGAAATGGTTAACTATGTGCATGCTTTAACAAGAAAACAGCTTTCACTTATCGATCAGATAAAAAGAATTGTTCCACAGGTGAAAATCGGTTATAGGTACCACTATACGTGCAACGGTTTTTCCCTAACGCTTCCGGGTAAGGACATTGAGAAAATTGCTGCATTGGACGGTGTGAAAAAGGTGTACCCTTCCAAAACTTACACGATCAAGGGGAATTTGAGCGATAAAATCATTGGTGCACCGGAAGTTTGGAAGATGAAAGACGCAAAAGGTGATCCGATTGACGGAAAGGGAATGCTTATAGGTATTATCGATACCGGTATTGACTACACACACCCCGATTTGGGCGGTGGATTCGGCCCTAAGTATAAGGTTGTCGGTGGGTATGATTTTGGTGATAACGACCCGGATCCTATGGATCAGGAAGGGCATGGTACGCATGTTGCAGGTATTGCTGCAGCAAACGGTAAGGTAAAGGGTGTTGCTCCGGAAGCAAAACTTATGGCATACAAAATTGTTTCAGGTGGCAATTCAAGTGCATCTGATTCTGCAATTATCGCTGCAATAGAGCGCGCCGTAAAGGATAAATGCGATGCCGTAAACCTTTCTTTTGGTTCAGGGCAGCTTGGAACGGCAAATCCCGATGATCCTGAGAACAAGGCATTTGACAATGCAGCTGATGCCGGTGTACTTTCTGCTGTTGCCGCGGGAAACCAAGGCTCACGTTGTGAGTCAACGCCATATCCGTTGGGTGCTCCGTCCGGCGCCCCGAAGGTAATTTCCGTTGCGGCTTCTGACGATGGGCTTCATCCGTCTATAAGCATTGTTTCGCCTACCGTGCCCAAGAACCAGAGTATTATTACCGGAAACTATGCGGATCTTTCTCCGGACTTCCCTTCAGGCAAGGAATTCGAAGTGGTTCCGTGCGGATATGGTAGAAAGTCTGATTTTGCAAACGTTGACGTAAAAGGAAAGATTGCTCTTGTAAGCAGAGGCCCGATCGGCCCTAATGCGCTGTATTTCAGGGATAAGGATTTGAACGCCGAAGCGGCCGGTGCAGCTGGAGTGATTATCTATAACAACTTGCCGGGTATTGTAAATCCTACGTTCCAGGTTACTCCGGCCGATGCAAATAAAACTTATATCCCTGCGATATTTGTTACTATGAACGACGGCTTGTTTATTAAGAGCTTAATTAACAAAGGGCTGAAGATTACATTCGGCAAAATATCGGGGCTTGGGACAATTGCCTCTTTCTCTTCTATGGGCCCTACATCGGACTTTTATTTCAAACCGGAAGTTTCCGCACCCGGCGTTGCCGTGAACTCAACGATTCCTGGAGATAAATATGCAAAATGGGACGGCACTTCCATGGCAACTCCACATGTAACCGGTGCTATTGCCCTTATAAAGCAGGCGCATCCGGATTGGACTTCCGAGCAGATTAAAGCGGCACTTATGAACAGTGCAACAATCCTAAAGAATTATCAGAACGGGGAAGTAATCACCTGGACATTGCAGGGTGCCGGAAGAATTGATATTCCTGCCGCTATAAAAACACCCGCACTTATCACTCCTTATGATTTGCTCTTGAAAGCTGATAATCTTAAACCTGTTAAATTTACAGTGCAAAACGTTTCTTCGGACACACAGAAGTTTAATATTTCTTATGAATTTACAAATGGTGAAAGTAATGGACTCTCTGTAAAATTCAGTTCCGAAACGCTTTCGGTTGACAAAGGCAAGAGTGCCACGTTCACCTCTACGTTTACTGCGGATTTGGATAAACTGTCCGACGGCCCTCATGAAGGCGTAATATATCTGGATAACGGAAATGAGAAGCTCCATGTTCCTTTTATCATCTGGAAAGGCGATGTATCAATTCCTCCGAAACTTTCCGATGTAAGCGCATCGAGCGACACAATTTCTCCCGGTAAAAACACCATTCAGTTTAAATTCAAGCTCGGCTCCGGTTCACTTATTCCGCCTCCGGAACCTAAGGACAGGCCGACAAATTCGAATATTATAGATGAGATGCAGATAAGAATCGAAGACATGAACGGTAATGAATTGGGAATTATTTATCAGAAATCTCTGCTTCTACTTGGCGATTACACGTTCACGTGGGACGGCAGGGATATTTACGGAAATTACTTCTTGAAAAACGGTACGTACAAATGGGTTATTGCTGCGGTTGAATCGAATAATAACGAAATGGATCCGAAAATAGAAGATGCCGCAAAAGAGAGCGGGACTTTCAAAGTCGTAAATGCACCGGAAACAAGCGTATCTCTTTCCTTTGATAAAAACAGTATTGTTCAGGAATCTGAAACAACGGGAGCCGTTACGATAAGCGGTAAGGATAAAATTAGCGGATTTAAGGGTGTTGTTTTCTTTAATCCTAATATCGTTCAGGTTTCGGATGTAAAGGAGGGCGGATTCTTCAGCGCTGCAGGAGATACCGCATTCTCCGCAAAAGTGGATAATATGACGGGGGAAATCTTCCTCGATATTTCTTTGAAAGGCGGCAAAACGGCTTCGGGGAGCGGGACTCTCATAACGTTTAATGTTAAGGGGCGTTTACCCGGGATTTCCAAAATGGGATTTGAAGAAAGCAAACTGCTAAGTGAAAACGGAAAAGCATTGGATGCAGTATTTGCACCTGTGTTCATCACCGTTAAAAAAGCCAAAAATCCGTGGGATTTGAATAGGGATAACGTTGTGGACGATAAAGACCTTGCGATATTTAAATCTGTTTTCGGGCTCCATGCCAATAGTCCTAAATTCCTTCCGCTTGCTGATTTCAATGAAGACGGTGTGATAGACGGAAAAGATCTGATAATTCTTGCCCGGCATATCGGGGAGAAATATCCGTGATGGGCTGGCTACGCTCGTTCGGTGAAAGGAGGAATTCATAATGAAAAAAGCGAACAAAATCGTAAGTATATTGATAGCAGTGTTTTTGGTGCTGGGTTTTGCATTTTCTCCAAACGGTTCGCCAGTATCTGCTAAAGGTGAGGAGACTCAGCATTTATACCAGATAAATACGATCGGCGTAATGCCAAATGAATATATAGGCGGTTTGTCTTTAAATACGGCAAACACGGTTGAAGACGATTACGCAAGCGATTGGGCATACCCTATGCAGGGAATGACGTTTGACGGTGCAGGAGATTTAATAGTAACGGATCCTTCTTACGGAAGAGTTCACGTGCTGAACGGAAGTTTCCAAAACATACTTACGTTTGGTGAGTTAGGCAAAGGGCCGGGCAAACTTCAATATCCTGCGGATGTTGCAGTGGATAAAGACGGTAATTTCTATGTTGCAGATTTTTACAATAATTATTGGGCAAAATTTAGTAAAGACGGAAATTGGCTGATGAACGTCGGAAAGGAAGGAACGGACGACGGCGAATTCAACGGTCCTTCAGGTATTGCCGTTTCTTCCGATGGCACTGTGTACGTTTCAGACGAATTAAACAGCAGAATAGAAGTGTTTGATAGTTCGGGTAAATTTTTGAAGAGTATTGAAAATGACGATATTTCTTTCCCCGGTGCTCTTGCTTTTGCAAATGACGGAGATCTACTTGTTGTAAGTATTAAAAATGCAGAAGTTGTAAAACTTTCAAGCGACGGCAAAACGGTTATGACTATCGGCGGGCTCGGAACGGATAACGGAAAGTTCGTTGACCCGTTTGATATTGCCGTTGACAAGGACGGAAATATCTATGTTGCCGACAGGGGCATAGGCAAGACGCATCCGTCCGTTCAAGAGTTCGATAAGGACGGTAATTTTGTAAAGACTATCGGCTCGCAGGCAAAAGCATTTCCGCAGCCAAACGGCGCCTATCTTACGCCGTCAGGTGTTGCTGTAGACGGAAATAGCAATGTTTATGTGTTTGATGCAGGTTATTTTTATAATAGCGGCGGAGGCCCCAAAGGCGGACCCAATCCTTTCGGGTATCCTGTGGGGGTAAGGCTTACCGAGTATGACTCCAAAGGCAACTACGCAACAAAGAAAGATTTTAGTATCACTGCTCCGGGAAGGCTTATGGGCTCTTGGAGTGCTGCTGTAAACTCGCAGGGCAAAATATGGGTTACAAGCTGGAACAATTTCTCTGATACTGGAGAAGTGGATATCTTTACAAAAGACGGTAAATTTTTGAAATCCATTAAAAAAGCGGGCAGTGATAATTTGTCTGCTGTTGGAGGCATTATAGCGGATGGCAAGGGTAATATTTTTGTAGGGCTTGCCAATTTTGTTGCGGAATATGACGAGAATGGAAATTTTGTAAAGAAAATCGGTGCTGGCAAAGTGTCGAGTGTGGACCAAATGGCATTCGATCCCAACGGCAATTTGTGGTGCGCAAGTTACGGCACGCAAACAATTGTTGGCTTTAAGTCCGATGGAACGTTCATAAAGCAGTTTTCCCTTACAAAAGCGGCAACCGGGCTTGCAATTGATAAAGACGGCAATTTCTACTGCCTTGCAAGTGACGAAGGTAAGGTGTATATTTACGATAAAGACGGGAACTTTGTGTCATCGTTCGGCGGAACGGGAAGAAAGGAAGGCGTTTTCTGGTATCCACAGGGTATAGCTATTACTCCTTCGGGTGATATTCTTGTTGCTGATACGGAAAACGGCAGAATTCAAGCCTTCAGTAAGGACGGAAAATTTCTCTGGGCTACGGATCGTGCTTTCTATGAGCCTATGATGATGAATTGGGGGCCTGACGGCAATCTCTATCTTGCCGATGGTTTCCACAGCGTTGTGAGGGTATTGAGTTTAACGCCTCCTAAAACTGCAGATTATGATTTTAAGGTGGATACATCGTCCTCGGTTCTTTATGTTAAAGCGGGTTCCGAAAACGAAGTTAACTTTATCGTTAAAAATATAGGTAGTAAAGACGATACTTATGACCTTACTTTTACGTCGAATTTGCCTGACGGTTGGAGCGTTTCTAATCCTCCGGCAAAAATTTCGGTGAAGGCCGGAATGCTTAAACTCGTCACGCTTAAAGTAAACATAGCGGCCGATGCAAAGCCTAAGGATAAAGGTATAGTTACGTTGAAAGTTGTTTCCGAAAGTAATAGTTCTTTGGTAAAGAGTGTTGAATCCGTTGTTCAGGTGCCGGAACTCCCGCCTGTTAGCGTAACGATCAAGGAGGATAAAATTCCGTATAATGAAGAAGGAACGTTGGATGTTTCGATAGAAAGAACGGAAGGGCTTTACGGAATTGCGTTTACGCTTCAGTATGACCCTGAAGCAATAGAAATTGAAAAGGTAGAGCCAACAGGTGTATTGGGGAAAGATGCCATATTCCTCGAAAATCATTCTACTTTGGGAACATTGGTTGTAGGCTATACTTTGAAAGGCAACGCGGAAGGCATAACTGTTTCAGGTGCTGTGGTAAAAATAACAGTGAAAGGCCTTAAAAAAGGAACGACTACCGTGGAGTTTTCTGACGTGAGCCTCGTCGGGGCAAAAGGTAGTGCAATCAACAGCGAAGCGACAAACAAAGATGTTTTGATCTATGACACAACCCCTCCTACAATAAAGGTTGATTTCAGTGACGGAACCGAGGTAAGCGACCCGAACTTCTACTTCAACGGTACAACCGAACCGGGATGCACTGTAACTATTAACGGGAACAAAGTTAGTGTGGGTGATGACGGATCATTCATAGGTTCTGTGTATCTTGATGAAGGTGAAAATACGATTACCATTGTTTCCACCAATAAATACGGTATTTCGAACACTCTTGTAATGCATGTTACATTGAAAACTTCAACCATAATCACGCTTCAGCCTGATAATCCATACATGACAGTAAACGGAGTAAAGCAAGAGATAGATCCGGGAAGAGGAACAAAACCCGTAATAATACCCAAATGGAGCAGA
>Ga0256833_1002782_pt1 | contig 12131 bp, 10 predicted proteins | sample 356284metaG_FD_190535 | JGI IMG/M metagenome (GOLD analysis project Ga0256833, IMG submission 190535) | Hydrothermal vent microbial communities from Mid Atlantic Ridge, Atlantic Ocean - 356-284 | ecosystem: Environmental > Aquatic > Marine > Hydrothermal vents | place: Atlantic Ocean: Mid...
AAAACTGGGACTGGCCTGCACCTTGCTCAGCCAGCCCCGACTGTTATTACTGGATGAACCCAGCGTGGGTGTTGACCCGGTATCCCGTCGGGAATTGTGGAATATCATCGAGCAACAAATCAAAGATAACGGCATGACCGTACTGCTAAGCACCGCCTATATGGATGAAGCGGAACGTTGTCAGCATGTGGTTATGATGAATGATGGAAAAATTCTTGCTCAAAACAGCCCGGATTATTTCAAACAACAAATGCAGGGACATTGCTTCCATATCAGTCACCCGGATATTTCCAACCGGAAACTACAGGAAATGCTGGCCGGGCAACCCGGCATTGTTGATGTCGTTATTCAGGGCGATAAAGTCAGAATCGTATGTCAGCATGCCCAGTCACCCCGGATTGACCGGTTGATAAAAACGTCTGAAAAAATCAAACTGGTTAACGCCACCCCCCGACTGGAGGATGCCTTTATCAGCCTACTGAAAAAACAGCAATCATCTTCTGAGAATGATAGCCCCGCTTCATTTATAAAGCATAGGCAAGTTAAAGAGTCTGATGAAGAAGTCATCCGGGTTGTCAATGCAGATCGCTGGTTCGGGCAATTTCAGGCCGTTAAAAATTTAAATTTCAGCGTCCGGCGAGGGGAAATTTTTGGACTGTTGGGGGCAAATGGCGCCGGTAAAACCACAACATTCCGGATGTTATGCGGTTTGTTGCCTGCCACACATGGCCAGCTGACCGTCGTCGGCATGGATTTACGCACAGCGGCCGCAAAAGCACGCGCCAGAATCGGTTATATGTCACAAAAATTCTCGCTTTACAGTCATCTGACCGTCAATCAGAATCTGGATTTTTTCAGCCATGTCTATGGCCTGCGCAACACACACCGCCTGCAACAAAAACAATGGGCACTTAAACAGTTTGAACTGACACCTTTTCAGGATTTTAACAGCAGTGATTTACCCTTAGGCTATAAACAGCGACTGGCCATGGCCTGTGCCTTAATGCATGAACCGGATGTTTTATTTCTGGATGAGCCGACTTCAGGCGTGGACCCCTTAGCGAGGCGGGAATTTTGGAACCGGACTAATCAGCTTGCTGCAAGTGGCGTGACGGTGCTGGTTACCACGCATTTTATGGAAGAGGCCGAATATTGTGATCGCCTGGTCATTATGGTTGAAGGTGAAATTTTAACCTCAGGCACACCTCATGATATTAAACAACAAGTCGTCAGTGAGGCTCTTCCCGAACCGACAATGGAAGAAGCATTTATCCAATTGGTTGAGGCCAAAGCATGAAAAACATCAACAAAGTACGCTTGCAGGGACTGATTATCAAGGAGTTCTTGCAAGTCTGGCGTGATCCTAGCAGCTTGGCCATTGCATTTGTTCTGCCGGTTTTTTTGCTGCTGCTGTTTGGGTATGGCGTCTCTCTGGATGCCAAACATGTTCCTGTCGGTTGGGTGATAGAAAAAAATACCCCGGAGACACAAAGTTTTCGTGCCGTATTTGAACATTCCGAATATTTTGAATCTTATTCCTATGGTGACATAAACTCAGCCAAACGCGCCATGAACTACCGGGAAATCCATGCCATCATCCACTTGCGTCAGGATTTCAGCCGTGAATTATTCAAACAAAACTCGCCGGCTATTCAGGTTATTATTGATGGTGTGGATGCCAATACTGCCCGACTGATTTCGGGATATATACAAAGCAGCTGGATAAAATGGATAAAACATCTGGCAGATGCCCGGGGCATCAAACTTTCCACTCCGATAGAAAGCGAATTCCGCATCTGGTACAACAGCGCCGTCTCCAGTAAAAACTATCTGGTGCCCGGCTTGATTGCAGTTATCATGACTTTAATCGGCGCTCTGTTAACCGCATTGTTAGTCGCCCGCGAATGGGAACGAGGAACCCTCGAAGCCTTGATTGCGACGCCGGTTACCATGCAGGAAGTGTTATTAGGCAAGCTGATTCCATTCTTTATTCTGGGAATGGGCGGTATGCTGTTATCAATTGCCATGGCTGTTTTTCTGTTTGAGGTACCCTTGCGGGGGTCGATTTTCGTACTCTTACTGACCGGAACTTTATTCCTGTTAGTCGCCCTGGGCATGGGGCTGTTGATATCTATTGTCTCTAAAAATCAGTTTGTTGCCGGTCAGATTGCCATTATTGTGACCTTTCTACCTGCCTTTATTCTATCGGGTTTCATCTTTGATATTGACAGTATGCCCGTTATCATTCAAGGCTTTACCTATATTGTCGCTGCCCATTATTTCGTCAACATTTTACAAACCGTTTTTTTAGTTGGAAATATCTGGTCCGTTATCCTGCCCAATTCGGCCGCCTTATTAATCATGGCCTTGTTCTTTTTTAAAATGGCCTTGAAAAAAGCGCCACAACGCCTGGAGTAATCATGATTTACGCGCTGATTATTAAAGAGTTTCTGGCATTAATCCGAGACAAAAAAAGCCGTTTTGTACTGATTGTTCCGCCGATTGTGCAGTTGTTTGTCTTTGGCTATGCGGCAACTTTTGACCTCAATCGTATTCCAATTGCAATCTATAATGAAGACCAAAGCATCGAGTCCAGAAACCTGCTGGAGCATTTTAATGCCTCACCAACATTTTCCATTCCACTGACGATTACGCACCATAATCAAATAGCCAAAGCCCTGGATGAAAAAAAAGTATTGGCTGTACTACATATCGGCCAACATTTCAGCCGGGACCTTTTTCAGGCCAATCAACCGGCCAGAATACAAATTTTGATTGATGGCAGGAATTCCAATACCGCATTAATCGCCTTGAATTACATGCAAAGTATTATTGCTCGCTTTAATCTGGACTGGGCGCAACAAAACAACCTCCCGCCCCCACCCGCACAGTTAAGTGTCCGCGCATGGTTTAACCCCAACCTTGAAAGCCGCTGGTTTATTGTACCGGGTATTGTCGGGCTGCTGACCCTGGTTATCACCATTATTGTTACCGCCCTTTCTGTTGCCCGTGAGCGCGAACAAGGCACTTTTGATCAGTTATTAGTCACCCCGCTAACGCCTTTTCAGATTCTGGTCGGTAAATCAGTCCCCGGATTGATTATTGGAACTTTGGAAGCCAGTTTTATCATTTTCATGGCGGTCTTCTGGTTTGAAATTCCCCTTATTGGCAGCTTGTTTGCTTTATACCTGGGGATTGTTTTATTCGTGTTTTCTGTCATCGGTGTCGGTCTGATGATTTCCTCTTTTGCCATCACCCAACAACAAGGACTCTTAGGCGCTTTTTTGTTTATTGTCCCGGCTGTTATCCTGTCGGGCTTCGCCACACCAATTGCCAACATGCCTGAATTTGTCCAGAATTTAACGCTGATCAACCCCATGCGTTATTTCATGATAATCGTTCGTGGCGTTTTTCTGGAAAATCTCCCCGTTAAGGTTTTGTTTGACCAATACTGGCCATTAGCATTAATCGGCCTAACGACCTTAAGCCTTGCATCGTGGTTGTTCAGACACCGAATGAATTAAGGTATTGACGCACTCCCTATTCCAGCTGAAAAGTCACATAAATTGAATCTAATGTGACTATATCACTGATAAGCATTTCGTTATTCTCTAACATAGACTCACATCGTTATTTTTAATAACACCAATACAGACGATGTAATTCTTTATTTTATGAGGTAATGACTATGTTAGATTTTATGTTAAGTATTTTTTCATCCGTTTTTCAAATGAATATGCGTGATCATCATGAAATTCCTTTTGCTCTGCCATTAGTTATGGCCGTTATCGTCGGCTTCATCGTTGGATTTGTTATTTTGCAATTTATCGGTAACGAAGTCAGGCAGGAAAAACTAGAGAAGGAATAGTTCAGGATTCGCTCTCTGAAAGTTTATGCAGTGCATCCAGATCAATGATTTCAATATATCCACGGCCTAGCTTAATCCAGCCGTTTTTCTCAAATCGTTTTAGATGACGGGAAACCACTTCACGAGCTGAGCCGAGCTCTGCGGCCAGTTCGTGATGTGTTTTGGCAATTCTGTTGGCTCCGGACTGCAACAAAAGAGCGCCTAAACGATTTTCTACCGGGCTGAATAAAACCGACTCCATACGCCCGATGACCTTGGATAATCTTGAAGAAAAATTCTGGAAAACAAATTCCCGGAAAAATGTTGACGTTTCAATACACCGGGAAAAAGCCGGCGCCGGTATCAGAAAGGCTTTGATATCCGCCTCAGTAAAAGCTTCGGCTGGATAATGATTTTCTCCTAGCAAACAGGAGGTTGTCAGCACACAAGAATCACCGGGCACCACATAATACAAAATGATTTCCCGGCCATTTTCTGATAACAACTGAATTTTAATTTTCCCTTCCAGCAACAAAACATAATATTCACAAATCTTACCTGGATAAAAAACCTTTTCCCCTGCAGCAATCTCAACCAGCATGGCTGAGTCCATCAAACTCTGGACGCTTTTATCCTGGGCGGCGACAAATTCCGGAAAATGTTTTTCCCATAAGGTTTTATTTTGAATCATTGATTATCGACCAACATACCATTAAGTTGTTTTACCTGCTGTTTATTTGTCTGCTGCACATTATTTCGACACTTATCTTTCATCTCTTCCAACTGCTGATAATATTGCCGGGTAGCTTGCTGTTCTGTTTCCAGAACGTCCAATATTTCTCTTTCAAGTTTTTTCAACCCGGCATCAACCCCTTTCTGCAAACCGTATTCAGCCGTCTTTTTTAAGGATGGCTGTAATTTCTTACGCAGAAAAAAGGGAATCAACCAGCTTAATAAAATCAACAGAATACTGTGTGCAACAAAATTAACGCCTAAAAAAGGATTTCCCTCTTCGACACTTTCATAATATCCTATAAAGACCTGATAGCCAACCAAACCCAAGGCAGCGGCTGGCAAAATAAATTCCAGCAATTTCATCAGGATGATTAAAAAACGCTGAATCCGGTTTCCGGGCTTGATTAAAGCTTTCCGGCAAGCAAGCTCGGCTTCTGTCACCAGGGTTTTCTCTGCCTGCTGACTCAGCTCGGTTAATTTCGTTTTTAAAGGCTTGACCGGGATTTTCAAGGCTTCCGCCTTGAAAGCTATCTCATCCAACACATCATTCAGGCGACTTTGCGCCCAGGAATCCCATAAATCAATATCTGGTTTTCGCCCGCCTTTATCGGCATAACTCTGGGCTAATTGCTGCACTGGCCAGCGGAATGCTTCGGCAAACAATTTTTCTGTTTTTTTCCATTGTTGCCGGGCAAATGCGGTCAACTGTTCATATTTTTCTGTATCAAAATTTTGCTGACACGCAGTTAATTTCTCTTCCAGCAGTTTCGCCCGGATTCTGAGCCCCCGCTGTTTCAGTTCATCAACAATCTGCTGTTCAGAAAGCGACTCAAGATGCTGAACCAGCATATTGAATTCATCTGTCGAATCGGGCGGAAAACAAGTGGTCCGGTAGATTTTGGGATCGGTAAAACCGGCCTCGGCTAGTTGCTTTTTAAAGTCCTCATATTGAACACTGTCTCCCTGATCCCATTTGTTCAACACAAACAGCCAGGCATGACTTGCGCCTTCCGCCAGTAATAATCGCCAGGCTTTTCCATCCCGATAACGCTCCGGGCTGACCACATAAATCAAAACATCAATATGCGGCAGCCATTCCATCACCAACTGTTTGTTAGCCTGTTCCACGCTATCAAAATCAGGCATATCTATCCACAGGATATTCTTGCGTTCATCATTCTGATGAGTGCTGATCTTGATTTTCTCCAACGGCAGACCTTCCGGCAACTGCTGTACCGAAATATCCTGATGATGATACAGCGTTACCTCCCTGGAAGTGGGTCTTTCAACGCCGGTACGAGCGATATCCTGTCCTGCAAGTCGATTCAATAATGAGCTTTTACCGACACCGGTCCCCCCCATAAAGGCGACAATCAAGGGTCTGCCAGTGTCTTCTGCAAACAGGCTGTCCGGTGTTCTTTCGTCCAGTTCCAGAAGTTCTTTAGCCTGGTACGCATCTAAATACTGCGACTGGACGACATTCTCAACCCAGGATTTTACGTGTTTGATACATTCAGAATAATCGTAAGCCATTTCTTTTCTCGTTCAGTTCCTTTTCGGCCTGTTGCAGTTGCTGCCGGGAAATATTAAAGCGTTTATCACTCGGTAATTGCTGGGGTATGACATATAAAGCATGTTTCAGCTGATTTTCAAATAGCCGGGTTTTAACCGTCTCCAGCTGATGCCTTTTCAAGGCCATTTCCTGACGTGTCATAAAACTACCCGCCGCACTCTCAGTCAATAATGAAGTCACGGATAACATCGCCGGTGTTAACACCAGATCATGCAAGCCAATTCCTCCGGTATAAATAGCCACGGCCAGGGCGGTAGCATCCGTAGTCGCCCGGGCCGCACGCAAGCTGTTCAGCAACACCGGCTCTTCCTGTAATTTTTGATACAGTTTTTGCGCGGTTTCATCCACATCCTGCTGAAATTCATGATGATAATTGTCAGCCTCCTGCTGAAAACGGTGCAGTATTTTGCCTTTCTGTAGCCGTAAAACACTGGCGGCATCTTTCCACCACATTGCATTAACCTGCCCGGCATCGGTCTTTTCCAGTATCTGTTCACTAATCTGCACCAGTACATGATTACCCAGTTGATTGAGCAGGCTGACTTCATGCGCTACACCATCTGTCGAGGTACGTTTGCCCAAGGTCATTAATTTTCTGACAGGCCAGGTAATCACACGCCGGGTTGTGCCTAAAATTTTTGAAAATCCCGGGATTTCCAATAAATTCAGCAGTTCAACCAGCGCTTCCTGAAAGGTATCGTAATAATGAGGATGATTGAGATAATCCCGCTGATATTCTTTCAGCGCTTGTTCCACACTCTCGTCCACCAGGATACGCCATTGTTCAGCGGCCTCCAGTTCATCCCGTACCGGTTTTAGCCAGCTATCCCAGAAATGAGTCAGAAACTGTTGCTGATATAAAGGCTGGCGATTGTGGTTAACCTGTTTTTGCAGGTTAAATAATACCTCTTGATAATTTTCCGGCCATTGGGGAGCCCCCTCGTGCTTTTGAAAATACAATGGTACAACATCCGGTACTTCATCTGAACGGACCTGTAACCATTTCTCCTGTAACGAAGGAACAACAAGATTTTCATTATCCTTATTCAGTTTATTCAAGCAAACCAGCGTCGGCTGATTAAATGCCTCAATAGTCTCCATCATGTCCCAGACTGATTGATCGGCATATTTCTCTTTGCTGACCACCAACACGACAATATCAGCCAGTGCAATAGTCCTGATGACGCCCTCTTTATAATCAGCTGCATCAATGGAGTCAAAATCCGGCGTGTCCCATAAAATACAGGCGGGTAACAAAGGACTGTCTCCCGTCATTTCCACCAGGGAATAACAGTCATAGCGGTCACTTGTCAGTTGCTGCGGAGCCAACTGCTGGAAACGGCCAAAATAATTCTGCAAGCCACTGCATTCATTAATCTGAGTACGGTGACAAAAACCATGAGGATGTACGGTATAGCCTGCCAACGGACTGACACCCGCCATTTTGCTGCCGAGTAAAACATTCACCAGAGAGCTTTTACCCGCCTGGGTTGGGCCAATTACGGCAATCTGTAGCGGAGTAGTACTGTTGTTTTCCAGCAGCTGCCCTTTTTTGATAAAGGCTTCCGCATAGATTAATTGTTCAATACACTGCTGATATTCATATCGTTTGGGGTCGTGTTCGCTAAGAGAAGAAAGAACAAGCTGATAACGCTGTTTTAAAGTCTGGATAAATTCCAACATGTTTAGGCTTGGGGTTATAATAACCAACAGTTTTGTTACGTTTTAATTTATGCACTATAAACTGCCTCCTGTACCGGGCAGCATCCATGTATAATGCTCGAGTTCATGTATTTATACCATAGAGGTTTGAGTTATGAGAATTTTATCCACTATTTTCGCGGTTATTGTCTGTCTTTCATTGACTGGCTGCTCTAAAGGCAATCAAATCAATGGTCGCAGCTTGCGCACGGCTAATCGCTCTGTCAGTTATATCAAAGACCGTCTCCCGGTTGAAAAACGGGTGGAATTTGAAGTCTCTTACTGGTCTCTAAGGGATGCGATTCGTGATAAGAAGGAATTTCTGAATACCGTAGATGGTAAAACTCCCGAGGAATTGATTGAAGAGGGTAAAAAGTTATTTCAGGAGCGAAAAGCTGCAGGTTATAAAAATTATGACGAATATGACAACTGGGAGCAGATGATTGCAAAGTTTACTCAGGAACGGATGGAACAAAACAGACGCAAACGCCCCGACCCGCGTGACAAAAACAATAATGTTCTCTATCACCTAAGCCCATAGTTTAACGTTTTCTACATGTTATTTAGCAGGTGTATGTTGGATTCATTAATGTGAATAGATAGTCGATAGCAAAGAATCAAGATAACTATTCAATGTATTTAGGTATTTACTATCAATCACTTACTTCAGAAGACGCCGTAAATACATCCGTGTAGGCTTGTATGTGACATCCCTGTCACATACACTTCTTCCGTAAGCAATTGATAGTAAATATATTTATCTTTTTAATTACGCTGAGTGATTGCAAATTAAGATTATTTAGCCGGGCCGGGCAATTGTTTTTGTTCAACCAGAACAGCAACAAACTGACTGGCCTCGTTAATTGTTTTTTCCATAATCGCAATTAATTTAACGATATCAATACTGATTTCAGCAAACTCCTGTTGTAATGCAGCGATGGCCTGGGCGTTTAAATTATGCTTTAAAAACAATACCTGATCATGAAAAGCATTCAAAACCGGATATATCCGACTCTCAGCCTTTTTCATCGCTTTAATTAACTTGTTATATTGACGTCTGGATTTATCCATCTGCTGCCGGCTGCGACTTCTAAGTGAGCGGTTACTGTATAATTCCAGCTCCTGCTCCCATTCCGCAAACAAAGCCTCGCTGACTTCTTCAATAGCGCGTATCCGGTAATGGACTTCATCCGTTTTCAGCTTACAAAAATCATATTGTCTTTTCAGCTGCTGATAACGATATTCCAACGATAATTCGGGCAGGGTGAGTATCGTTTTGAATTTATCCAGCGCATCTTCAAACTGGTCGCGACTGTCTTCCAGCGCCTCACACGCCTCATCCACATGCACCACAACAATATCCCGCTTATGATGTCCCAACAATGATTCCCGCCCTTTATAATAGGCATCATTCATCACTTTTCTGATAATTCGTTTAATTTTTGAGTACATGTAAGTATTTATTCAAGCAATTCAGTTAACAGCCCATCCGCCTGATGATTAAAAAAAGTCTGATGATGAGTTACGGTCGTTTTAAACAAGGCATTTTGGATAAAGTGATGAAACTCCAGATCGACAATCCCGGCTCGTTGCATCGCGGCAATATTCTGCTCCGCACCTATTTCAATTGATTTCAGTACAATCAGCTCCTTCGCATTGATTTTCCCCGCCAGCCAGGCTGCCAGACTGTCTGAGGTCATCCCCCAGGTAGCCGGAATATCCTCCTTATTTAATTCTGCAATATCAGGCGACCAGATTCTGATGGATTCGGAATGAGCATATAAATCCGCCCACGATGAAACAATCTGCCAATCAGATTGCAATGATTTATATAATAATGCCATTTGTTGCATGGCAAGAATAGCCATTTGATGAGCGGCTTCATCATCAAACTGCCATTGTTTTTGCGCCTGGCGAACCTGCTCGGCAAACATGCCTCCACCGGGCACCACCAAGGTATCAGGCATTGACTGGTCGGCAATTTTTTCAAGACATTGCCCTAAAGCGCCATTGCTTGCCAGGCTACCCCCTATTTTTATCACTCTTTTCATCGGTCTTTAAACTCTGACAAAACAGTCAGCAGGGCCCTGGCCTTATCAAAGCTTTCCTGATATTCCTCTTCAAGAACAGAATCATTAACAATCCCGCCCCCGGCCCATAAACGAATCGTATTATCTGAATGCACCATAGTGCGAATGGCAATATTGGTATCCATATTGCCATCAAAACCAATATAACCGATAGAGCCACAATAAACGCCGCGTCGATGCGGCTCCAATTCTTCAATAATTTCCATGGCTCTGATTTTTGGGGCACCGGTTATTGAGCCTCCGGGAAAACAGCTTTTCAACAAATCCACTGCGTGCAAATTGTCCTTTAGCTCGCCTTTAACCGTACTGACCAGGTGATGTACCGTGGCATAGGTTTCTATATCAAATAATCTTGGCACTTTAACAGAACCCGGTTTACAGCATTTACTGATGTCATTACGCAATAAATCAACAATCATGACATTTTCTGCCCGGTCTTTACGGCTTTCAAACAGGGTCCCCATTTGCAGCACATCCAGTTGCTGGGAATTTTTTCTGGGTCGCGTGCCTTTAATCGGCTTGGTTTCGACCTCGCCATCGACAATTTTCAAGAAGCGCTCTGGAGAAGAACTCAATACCTGAACTTCTGGCAGGTTCAAATAGCTACTAAAAGGTGCCGGATTGGCGCGCCGTAAATGCTGATAGACTGTCCAGGGGTCGCCCTGGCAGGAACAGACAAATCGTTGCGCCAGATTCACCTGATAACAGTCCCCTTCGGTTAAATAATATTTAATTTTTTTAAATGCAGCAGCATACTGCTCCGGGTCCATATTGGAAACAGGATCTTCAGATATCAAAAAGCTGCTTTCATCAGATGAGTTTGAGGGTAAATGACTGAATTGTCGATTGAGCTGTTGCCACTCTGTTTCAGAAAGATTATTACCCACTAAATGCGTTTGCTGTTTATGATGGTCAACAATCACAGCCCATGAATAAATACCAACAGCCATTTCCGGGATATGTTCGCCATCCGTGGCAATAACCGGTAATTTTTCGATTCTTCTGGCCAAATCATAGGAAAAATAACCGATAGCCCCACCGTTAAAAGGCAAATCCTCTTCAATAGCAATAGTGTGCTGTAGATGTTTTTGTAATAACTTAAACGGATCTTCCCGGGAAACAGTTTTTTCATTTCCCTGGGTAATTTCCGTAAGCTCCCCTTTTGTGACTAAAGTCGTGACAGGGTCGGCGGCAATAATATCAAAGCGTCCCTGATGAATATAGGGATAGCCACTATCCAGAAAAACAGCCCAGGGTTTGCCAGCAACAGGTGCAAAAAGTTTTGAGCTATCCGGAAAATAAGGCAGTGATCGTGTTTGTGATTTTGCAAGATTCATTTCAAAATTCTATACCAGCTGCTGCTGAAGCGCCAGCCCGGCAACGGCAACCGCTGGGGCACAGTCTGCACTATCCACTCCGCTTAGCTTGCCTGCTTGAGGCACCAACTCATTAAAATCCAGATATTCCAGTTTAAGCTGCCCCGCTATGTTCTCAAGCAGAAAACGGCCTATACCGGCGCCGACCAAGGTCCCAGCATCACTTCCCAGGCGCTGTAATTGTAGCTGACAGGCATTGCTAATCTTCTCAAGCTGTTGACGCCTTATTTCGTTTGCAAATGACAGCCATAACGCCATGTCCTGTTTATTAAAATCATAACCTGTCATACGGGATAGCCTTCTGGCGCTTGCAAGAACAGTTTTTGCCTCGCCGTCGGCAGTTTCCGTCAAATCATGAGCCTCATTCAGCTCGCCAGTCAGCCGGTAAACATCGGCCATGGTGGCAAAATATTCGGCCATCAAACCCATTTTCTGGCCGTTAAACACCGCTTCATCCGCAACCGCCATCACTGCTGTTCTGACAATTCCGGTATAAACCAGTTCGCGCGTTTGCAGGCGCTGGTAATCGGTAAAACCCTGGGCCAGAACCTGGCGCTGATTCAGGCATAAAATATCGGTTGTAGTACTGCCAATATCAACAAACAGCCCCGTCTCTACTTTGCTGGCAGCAAAGCTTGCACTGGCCAGCCAGTTTGCCGAGGCAATCGACAAACAGTTCTTCTGATTCACCTCAGTGGAGGAAATAAAACCGTATTGACCCGCATAGATAATTATCTGGAAACTGTTCAAATAAACCCGCATGGCTTTTACAATATTATTAACCCCTTGCTCCCGGCTATCAAACAAAT
>Ga0256833_1002783_pt1 | contig 12131 bp, 9 predicted proteins | sample 356284metaG_FD_190535 | JGI IMG/M metagenome (GOLD analysis project Ga0256833, IMG submission 190535) | Hydrothermal vent microbial communities from Mid Atlantic Ridge, Atlantic Ocean - 356-284 | ecosystem: Environmental > Aquatic > Marine > Hydrothermal vents | place: Atlantic Ocean: Mid...
CCCACGCCGCCGCCACCGCCACCGCCTACGCCCACGCCGCCCCGCTGACAACTTCCGGCGCACTTTTGTGCCGACTCCTCATTTCCGGACTTCCTGCTTCTCCAAATTTCGGCTTCTCACGCTTGATCTGAACCACTCCAGGGACAAGATCAGTTATCGTTTCGAATGCGTTAAAGCCTAACCTGGCCGAGCCAGAACCAAAGAGGAACACAGCGTTTCACAGAGATTGCCAGAGAACCACAGAGATATCTCTAAAAAATCCTCTGTGAAGCTCTTGATTTTCCTCAGTGGTTCTCTGTGTAACTTTTTGCTCCGCGTACAAGAATTTCACTGTCAAGATACTATCAGCCCTATCTCTCCGGCTGCTTTTTCATGCAATCCTCCACACCTGCCAACTTTTCCCTGATCATCACCAACAAGGGGATATTATTCCTGGGCGCGCTTATTGCGTTATGGCTGACGGACGCCCGCGCCATGACTGCTGTCCCCTGGCTTTTGATCGGTTATCTGGCGATCTCTGGCATCTTCATGCTGGCGTTGTCGCGATGGCAGAAACGCCAACGGTGGCTTCTGGCCCTGAATTATTTGCTGGATATGGGGCTCACCATCATTATCATTACCATCAGCGGCGGCCTCAGCTCCCCCTTCTGGGCGTTGATTATCTTGCAGGTGTTATTGCCTGCTTTCTATTTTCCGTGGCCGATGTTCATCTGGCTTGGCGCATTCTTCAGCGGGCCTCTCTATGCTTTTGCGGTGGGATTTCACGCCAAAAGCCTGGGATTCCTGCGCGATCCCCTCTTCCTCACCCGTTACGCCATCCTCTTTGTGGGCGCCATCGCCGGCGCGCTGGCTGTTCAGCAACTGCTGGAAAGCCAGGAGCGGGAGAGAAATCTGCGCACATCTCTGGCCACGCGCGAAGCGGATCTGGCGGCTCAGACCAAGCAATTGCAACGCACCGCCAGCGACTTGGGCGAGCGGGTGCTGCAATTGCGGGCGTTGCAGGAAGTCGCGCGCTCTCTGGCTGTCACCCTGAATCTGCGTGAGACCAATCGGGCGCTGATCCGCCGCCTGGCCACTATCACCGACGCCCGCCATGTCGCCTTGCTGTTGTTGCAATCCGAGGAATTGCGCTTGCAGGGCTCCTGGCTGGACACCAAAGCCCAGCCCCGTCGTCTCATCCCCATCGATCTTCAGTTCACCCGTCAGGATATTGAAAGCCTGAGCATGGGCGTGCTCGTCTTCAGCCCGGTCAGTCCCGAGTTGGGATTTCGGCAATTGCAAAAAATCTGGGATGTCAAGTATTTTTTGTGCGTGCCCCTGATGCTGCGCGGCGAACCCTTCGGAGCCCTCTACCTGGGCGACAACCGCCGCGATTTCGTCAGTGAACAGGAACGGCAATTCCTGGAATCCTTCGCCTATTTCGCGTCCACCGCCATCGAAAACGCCCAGCTTTATCAGACCATCGCCGATAAAAATCAGGAGCTGGAAACCATTCTTTCGGGCATCGGCGACGGCGTGCTGGTGGTGGACGCCGACTTGCGGGTGATGCTGATGAATCCCGTCGCCACCCGCATCTTCAGTCTGGACGCCCCGCCATCCAGCGGCGCGCCTCTGCCCGAAACCATCCGCCGACAGCCGATTTACGATCTGCTGGAAGGCATCCGCACAGCGCCCGACGATTCCCGGATGCAGGAAATCGAGCTGGCGCCCCTGGGCAGCGACACGCTGCGCACCTATCAGGCCCTGGCCACACCTCTTCTGGTGGGCCAAACCTTGCAGGGGATCGCCACGGTGCTGCGCGACATCACCACCCAAAAGGAGCTGGAGCGCATGAAGTCCAACTTCTTGTCGGTGGTCTCTCACGAGCTGCGCACGCCGCTACACGCCATCAAAGGCTTCGTCAACATCATCCTCATGGGCAAAACCGGCCCGGTCAGCGAAATTCAGCGCGACTTTCTGGAGACCGTGCAGGAGCAGACCAACAACCTGCAGCGCCTCATTGACGATCTGCTGGAATTTTCGCGGCTGGAATCGGGCCGCGTCACCCTGCGCTTGCAGCCTGTCGACATCCCCGTCGTTATCGAGGCGGCGGTCGAAAAACTTTCTCTGGCCGCCCATTCCGCCAACGTCGCCCTCATCAATCATACGCCCGAAGATCTTCCCACCATCCTGGCCGATCCCTGGCGTCTTGAGCAGGTCGTCACCAACCTGGTGGATAACGCCATCAAATTCACGCCCGCTCAGGGCCGCGTCACCATCCACGCCGCAGATCTGGGCGACTTTATCCAGGTCTCCGTCATCGACACAGGTATCGGCGTTCCCCTCGAACAGCAGGAACGCGTCTTCGATCGTTTCTATCAGGTGGATGGCGGCGCCAATCGCCAATACAAGGGCACGGGCCTGGGTCTGACCATCTGCCGCCATATCGTCGAGCATCATCGCGGGCGCATCTGGGTGGAGAACGCGCCCGACGGCCAGGGCGCTGCGTTCCGCTTTACCGTTTACAAGCATTTGGAAGACAGCGACATCGCCACTCTGGACTTCACCACGCTGCCCCATCAGCAACAGCCAACCTGATGTCTATTCTCATCATCATCCCCGCCCACAACGAAGCGGACAATCTCCCCCACGTGCTTCCGCATCTGCGCGAGATCATCCCCGAAGCCGACATCCTGGTGGTTGATGATCATTCGACTGACGCCACCGCGGCCATTGCCCGCTCGCTGGGCGCGCAGGTTGTGAGATTGCCCAATAACCTGGGCTATGGCGGCGCTGTGCAGACAGGATTCCGCTATGGCGCAGAATTCGGCTATGATTACGCCGTGATGATGGACGCTGACGGCCAGCATGATCCCGACTCGGTTCCCGCTCTGCTGGCTCCGGTGCTGGCGGGCGTGTGCGATGTGGCTTTGGGCTCCCGGTTCAAGGGGCGAATGACCTATCACACATCCTTCATCCGGCGCCTGGGCATGAAGCTTTTTGCGACCATCACTCATATTCTCACCGGGCAGGAGATCACCGACGCCACCTCCGGTTTTCAGGCCATGAACCGCGAGGTGATGCGTTTCTTCGCCGAAGAAAATTATCCCAGCGATTACCCCGACGCCGACACCCTGATCATGCTGCATTTTGCAGGTTTTCGCGTGCAGGAAGAACCAGTCGTCATGCACGAACGCATCGCAGGCGAATCGATGCACGGCGATTCGCTAAAAAGCGTCTATTACATCGCCAAAATGCTGCTCTCCATCTTTATGGTTTATTTTCGCTATCACACCCAGGCCGGCGCGTTGCGCCCGCGCCATGTCGAGGCCCAGCCATGATTTCGGCGGCGCTTTCCATTGATCTGGAATCCTATTGGCACGCCGAGTTGCTGCGGAACCGCATCGATCGGAAGACTGTGGATGATCGGGTGGAAGCGGCCACCCGTCCTCTGCTGGCGCTGCTGTCCCGACGCGGCGTCCGGGCCACCTTTTTCACCGTAGGTGAAGTCATCGCCGCTCATCCCGATCTGATTCGGGAGATCGTGGCCGCCGGGCACGAGCTGGGCTGCCACACCTACACCCATCGCCCCCTGTGGGAGCTGGACGAAGCCGCATTCGAAGAGGAGATCAGCCGTTTCGAGGCGGTGACGGCGGCGGTGGTTCCGGGCGTTAGCGTGCGCGGCTTCCGCGCTCCCACCTTCAGCCTCACGCCCGACACCGCTTGGGCGTTGGATGTGTTGGCCCGTCACGGCTACGCTTACGATTCCAGCGTCTTCCCCCTGAAAACGCCACTTTATGGCGCACCCGGCGCGCCCGCCGTCCCCTATCGGCCCGGCCCCGATCTTATCACCCCGGATGCGGACGCGCCGTTGCTGGAATGGCCCATGACCGCCTGGCGCATCGGGCCTGCGGTCATTCCCGTCTGCGGCGGCTTCTATCTGCGCGTCCTGCCCATGCCCGTCATCTTGCACGGCTTGAAGATGGCCGCCCGCAAAGGCCCCATCGTCATCTATCTCCACCCCTGGGAGCTGGATCCAGGCACGCCGCGGATCGCCATGTCGGCGCAAAATCGATTCATTACCTATCATAACACCGGGCGGGCCATGCAAAAACGGCTGAAAAGTCTGTTGGATGCATTCGACTTCCAACCCATGGGCCAGGCGTTACAAGCGTTTCAGCAGAATTGAAACCAGGCCCGGGCGGGGACAATGCAGTAGCTCAGGTTGACAACATATTCCTCCAGCCTGCGCCGCCACAAAAGCCCATCTTCACCGATTAACGCCCGGCGGATAACCGTCTCATTTGGAGCGTATAGCACCACCAGCCGCACCGGATACGCTCCCCACAGCGTGTGATACAGCGCCATGGGCTCCAGGCCCAACGCCTGCATGGCCGGCAACCATTGGTGAATCATAAATCGACGGTAGGCCATCTCTCGGTCGGGAATGTAGTCATAGGAGACCAGGAGTTTGTAACCTTGAGGGGAAGTCATGGCGAAATAAAAGAGGGGGCGTCTGAAACGGGCTGACGACGTTCATGCGTTTCCGCCCGACGCGCCGGGTGCAGTGCCCCAGGCGCTTGAGTATGGTGCGAGCACTTCGGCGCGGCGATCCCATTGTACAAGCGCCATCCGAAAATAGACAAGCAGCCTGCAGATGGCGATAATGAGAGCATGTTGCCGCAATTGCCTCCCCCCACCCTCATCACCACTTCCGATCAACTGCAACGGCTGGTCGCGGACTTGCAACAGGCCGGGCGTCTTGCCCTGGACACCGAGTCCAACAGCATGTACGCGTATCATTACCAGGTCTGTCTCATCCAGATATCCACCGACGAACAGGATTACATCATCGACTCGGTGGCGCTGCGGGAACTGGCGTCTCTGGGCGATCTGGTGCAGCGGGAGGACATGGAAGTGACCATGCACGCCGCCGAAAACGACGTGTTGCTGCTGCACAAGGATTTTGGATGGACTTTCGGCAAGTTGTTCGACACCCTGTGGGGCGCCCGCATCCTGGGGTGGCAGCGACCGGGCCTGGCCTCCATCCTCAATGAGAAGTTTGGGGTGACGCTGGATAAAAAGATGCAGCGCACCGATTGGGGTAAGCGTCCGCTCACGCCCCGGCAACTGGATTACGCCCGCTTCGATACGCATTTTCTACTGTCGTTACGGGATCGCATCGAGGGGGAATTGCGGACTGCGGGCCGGTGGCAGGAAGCACAAGAAGTTTTCGAGGAACTGCGACGCATTCGTTGGCAGGGGAAAAAGCCCCCCACCTTCTGGCGATTGAACGGCGTTCGCGATCTTGCGCCTCACCAGCAGGCTGTGCTCAAAGCCCTGTTCGAGTGGCGCGAACAGCGGGCCAGCCAGCGAGATCTGCCCCCCTATCGCATCATGCGCAATGAGACGCTGGTGGCGCTGGCGCAGCATCTGCCCGCCAACGAGCGTGACTTCATGCGCACGCCCGGCGTTCCTCGCCGCTTTCCCTCGCATTTGGCCCGCAAACTGACGGGAATCATCCGTCGGGCGCAGCGAGAGAAGCCGCCGGTTTACCCCGCCCGACAGCAAACGAGCCCGCGTCCCGACGAAGCAACCATGACGCGCTATGAAGCCTTGCGGCGTTGGCGCACCCGCAAGGCCGAGCAGCGCGGCGTCGAAACCGACGTGGTGATGACCAATAACACCCTGATGGCCATCGCCCGGGCCCACCCCCGCAGCCGGGAAGAACTGGCGGCGTTGGGGGTTTTGGGTCCCTGGCGATTGGAAGCCTATGGCGAGGACCTGTTGCGGGCCATGAAAGAATGAGAAGGCGTCGCTGAGATTCATAGAGATTTATTGAGATTGTTAGAGCTTCATTGAGGTTCTGAACCTCTATCAAATCTCCACCGAATCTCTATCGCATCTCTATCAATCTCCTGTCTTTTTCATCTGCGCCAATATGCTCTTTCCGCCTTTTCTGCGTTCATGCTGAACTCGTTATCCTGATAGGACGCACCTATTTACATCACGCCGGTTTTGTTCAGGGGCGGGGATAATTGTTCGTTGGCGTTATCGATGGCTTCTTCGCCGCCAAGGACGACGATATGCCCGATTTTGTTCAACTCGGCCAGGGCGTCGCCGAATGCCCGGAAGTCGGCGGCGCGGGCGTCCAGCAATTCATCTCGCAACTGTTGGCGAAAGGCGTCGGTTTCGCCCATGAGATGTCGGGTCATGGCGGTGTAGCCCTTGGCGTCGGGCAATTGATACGCGTCCATCTTGCCGATGGCGCCGATGATGCTCTTGACCAGCTCATCTTTGGACAACGCCAGGTTTTTCAGAAAGTCGGCCGTGGCGTCATACGCAGCCAGGGTGTCCAGCAGATTCGGGTCTCGGTAGGAAACGAAATCCAGGACGCCGGAACGGTGATCGAAAATGGTGAAAGCGCCATACGCGCCGCCTTTCATCCGCACCTGCTCCCACAGCCAGGATGTGCGCAGAAAGGCGTTGATGGCAAAAACCGAACCATCCAGCTTATAACCCGCATCATAAAGCGATGCGCCCTTGGCCACGTAGTTGACCTGAGCGGGGATGATCAAGCCTTCCTGGGGGGGCAACGCCTTCATCCGCCATGAGACGGGGGTGACGGTGCGGTCGGGGATGGCCTGGATCAGGGCGGAGACAGCGTCCTGCGCCCGGTTCCAGTTGGCGTCGTCCAGGGTGACATTCCATAGTGCATTGCCACGGGCGACCAGGAGATCGTTGATGCGGCGCAGGTGGGTCAGGGTTTCGGGCCAGACGTCATCCAATCGGTCGATGAGGTCGCGCAGGAAGAAGAGGTAGCTGACGCCGCTCATCTGTTCGTTGAGCCAATCGGCCACAGTGAAATGGGCGCGCAGGCGGCTGTTGACCACCAGATGCCCCATGGGGATCAGTGATCCTTCCTGTCGGGCCTTTTCCTCCAGCAATATCTGTCGAAAGCGCTCCTTGTCATCAAAACGGGTGGTGAGGAGGATGTCGCGCAGGATATCGGCAAGATCGCCCGCGTGCTCCACGGTGGCCTTGCCCCGCACCACCAGGTGGGTGACAGGCTGTCGTTCGCGTAGCGAAGTCCCCATCAATGTGCTGGTGGTGACGCCGCCTGTTTTGCTGCCGATGCGCTGGGAGAGCGCTACGAAATCCTCTCCCTCGTTGCCCATGTGCAACAACGCCCGGGCGTAGAGGGGGACATAGGAAATCAGGTGTGCAGGCAGCGCCGCCAGGTTCAGACCTACATCCAGATAGAGGATGCCGTTAGTGGCGAGATCATGGTAAAGCAATTGGCCATCAGCCAGAAGTTGCTCTTCGGTGGGGATGACGCGTACGGTTTTGTCCAGGTCTTTCAATTTGAGACGCGGGATGGCGGCCAGGGCGGCGGGATCGTCGGGCTCTTCCTGCAGCCGGCGCAGGGCTGCCATCTCATCTTTGATGCGGGCGAGATCGCGCTCAGCCATGCGGGCCTTTTCGTCGGCCAGGCGGGCTGCTTCCTGTTCCTCCCATCGATCTTTCAATTCGGCGTCGGGGTAGAGAACCAGCCGGGTGCGATGGGGGTTTTCCAGAAGATAGCGTCGGATCAGTCCCTCGAAATAACCTGCGTCCGCCTGCGCCTGTTCTTTGATCCGCTGCAAAGGAGCCTCGAAAGCCAGCGGAGCCAGCGGGTCGGCGTCGTATAGCCAGAAAGCCAGCGCCCGGATGTAAAGCAGCAGGCCGCGAGGGAAGCGGCCGGTGTTCATTTCCCGCAGCATGAATTCGATGGTGTTCAATGAGGCTTCGACAGTTTTGCGGTCGATGCCTTCATCGGTCAGTTTCTGCAACGTATCGAAGATGAGTCGCTCGATGGCGTCGGCCTTGTCCTCGGTCGTCCCTTTGAGGCCTGCGGCGAAAAAGTATTGCCGCAACTCGTCCTCCAATCCGCCGCCGGCCACATCTTCGCCCAGCCCTGAATCGATGAGCGCTTTGCGCAGGGGCGAAGCGGGCGTGCCCATAAGGATATGATCCAGCACGTTTAACGCCAGAGTCATCTCGGCGTCCCCCGTTTCATTCAGTAGCCAGTTGACAGTGACATAAGCCTTGCTATCTTCGCCCGCCATAAAGGGTTGACGCAGAGATCGGGGTTCGGTCCAGCGGGGCTGCGCCGGAATGTTTGAATCCACCTTCTCGTGCCCGAAATCCCGCAGCCATTTGTCCATCAATTTCAGTCGCTTTTCCGCTTTATCATTTCCGTAGAAATAAATCCAGGCGTTGGCGGGGTGATAGTATTCATCGTGAAAGGTCTTGAACTGCTCATAGCTCAAATCGGGGATGTGATGAGGGTGTCCGCCATAGTCCAGTCTGTAAAGCGTATCCGGGAACAGGCTTTGTTGGATGCGCTCGCCCAGGACGCTGTCGGGCGAGGCGTACACGCCCTTCATCTCATTGAAAACAACACCCTTGTAGCTGATGTCATCTTTCTCATCCATCTCATAATGCCAGCCCTCCTGCCGAAAGGTGAGGGGCCGCAGCAAGGGATAAAAGACCGCATCCATGTAGACATCGATGAGATTGTAGAAGTCCTTCAGATTTTGGCTGGCCACGGGGTAAACGGTGCGGTCAGGATAGGTGAAAGCGTTGAGGAATGTGTTGAGGGATCCCTTGATCAGCTCTACAAAAGGCTCTTTCACCCGGTATTTGCGGGATCCGGCCAGCACGGAATGCTCCAGGATGTGGGCGACGCCGGTGTTATCTCGCGGCGGGGTGCGAAAACCTACGCCAAAAACCTTGTTCTCATCATCGTTTTCGATAGAGAGCAGGCGGGCGCCGGTTTTGATGTGACGAAAAAGCCGGACATGGCTATTGATTTCGGGAATATCGCGTTCTTCGATAAGCTCGAAGCCGTGATGTTTGCTCATGGAGATCTCCTTGACGGGGCTGTAGAGATGTGTGGCTCAACTGTATCTTGTGGGGTTTCCACATTGCCTGAGATCCAGAAGAGCCAAATGTGTTAGCGAATTTTGGGCATTATAGCACTTTTCACGAAGTTTCGCGGTAAAGTTTGGAACTCTGGTGCGGATGAGGATAAAATCGGGCGCAAATAGCCTTGGCAGTTGCCTCACTTCTTATTTTGGAGACCGCTCAATGAAAAGAAAAGACCTGGTCGCTTATCTGGATGACTTGCTCAATATCAAACTCATTGCCGACTATGGCCCGCAGGGGCTGCAAATCGAAGGCCGGGATGAGGTGAACAAGATCGCAGTGGGCGTGGATACGGCGCACGCCACCATCGACGGCGCCCTGGCCGCAGGCGCAGATATGCTCATCGTGCATCACGGCGTTTTTTGGGGTCCGCCCAGGCTCATCGCCGGGGCTTTTGGGAACAAGGTGCGGCGTTTTATCGAAGCCGATCTGAATTTGTACGCCGCTCATCTGGCTCTGGACGCACACCCCACCCTGGGCAATAACGCCGAATTGTGCCGTCTGCTGTCGTTGACTCCCACCGGCGGCTACTTCAATTTCAAGGGGCTGGATGTGGGGATCATCGCTGAACCTGCGGCCCCGACTTCCTTCGAAGCGCTGGCCGCCCGCTTCGCCGACGTTCTGCAGCCGCCACTAAAGATCGACGCCTCGGGCCCGGAGACCGTACGCAAGGTTGCCGTCTGCTCAGGCGACGCCGCCCGCAGCCTGGAGGAGGCTTTCGAGCTGGACTGCGATACGCTGGTCACGGGCGAGCTGGATTACACCATGGCTCATGCGCCCGAAGAGCTGGGTGTGAACGTCATCTATGGCGGTCACTATGCCACCGAAACCCTGGGCGTGCAGGCCCTGGCCCGGCATCTGAACGAAATGTTCGGTTTGCCATGGGTTTTCGTTGATGTCCCCGTGGGGCAATGACGGCGGCTAGCCATCCATTGCGACTCTTGACGTCCCCAGGACAGCGAGATCCCACAATTCGGCGCATTTGACGCCCCAAGGCGAGGATGTTGTCAGCGGTCGATTTTGGGGCGTCGCTCCGGGGCCCACCCTTCGATATGGTCGAAGGCCTGCAAGACAGGCTCTGGAATGGGCGCTTTGCCGCCCGCCTGATAATTGACGAAAACGATGGTGGTGTCCCCTTCGGCGGCGATGATATTGTGTCTGGCGCTGACCAAACGGTAGGCCGCAATCAGGCGGTCTTCGGCTACGCCGGTTACCCGCACGCCGATGCGGATGTGGTCAGGATAAGTGAGGGGAAACCGGTAGCGGATGCGATGACTGTGGGCAATCGGTCCCACGCCCTCGGCTTGCATGATCTCAAACATCGGCGTCCGTTCGAAATAATGGATGCGAGCGCTCTCGAAATAGCGAAGATACACCGTATTGTTGACGTGTTGAAACGCGTCCATGTCGCCCCATGCAACATCGGTTTCATAAATCACGGGGAATGCTTCGAGAAAAGATTCAGTCATAATGTTTGTTTTGCCAGAAAGATGTGTGGCTTCACTGAAAAAGGTCGGGATCAGCAGCGACGGCAGAGAAAACGATAGAAATGATAGGAATTTCAGTTGTTTTTCCTGGCGAAACTTCGCGTGATGTGATCTCATGTGCATGTTCGGGAAAATGGTCCGCCATCATCTTACCTATTCTTAATCCATTGTGCAATCCTTCGGGTTCCGAATCGTTTCTGTGTTTTGAGATAACGATATGAACAGGTAGAATACGTCATTATCGCAGTTTCTGACTTCTCTTCATCTCGCCCCCGAAGGAATATGACCAAAACGCTCCTTTCCTCCCGCGATCTTGTGCGCCAGACGTTGGCCGGTTTCCCGCCCGCCCGTCTGCCGATTGGGGAGTTGCTCGTTGATGACGGGTTGGTGCGCGAACTGGTAGGGTTGAATGATGACGAGGAAGTTCCTCTGCCCGCGAAAAAAGCATTATTGGCGCGCTGGCAACACGATCTGGTTACGGTTTCTTTTTCGCATGGGTGGGGTGCGCCCGTTCAGCCGGATCCTCTGGACTGTTTGGCCCGCGTGACCTATTGGGCCAAACACAGCGATCTTTTCATCTTCGCCCTGCTGGACGGCCCTTTTACGATGGCTGCCCGGGCCTGGAGCTGGGAAGATGCCCTGAGCCGTTTTTCCGGCGCCGACGCCGAGTTCGAAGCATTCCTGGCGGACGCAGTCATAGATATGAACGATTTGTTCAGAACATTGGCTGATCTTGGAGCCAACGGCGTCATTATCGGCGATGACATCGCCTATCGTCGCGGCCCCTACATCAACCCCGAACACCTGCGGCAATCTTACTTCCCTTTCCTCACGCTGCTGACAGGCATAGCCCAGGACATGGGCCTGGCCGTGGTTTTTCATTCCGATGGCAATCTGTGGCCCATCTGGAACGACATTCTGCGGGCGGGCGTGGATGGCGTGCAAAGCCTTGATCCTTATTCAGCCATGTCGCTGCCTCTGGCCCGACAGCGCAGCCACGACGCCTTGTGTCTGTGGGGCAATCTGGATATCGGCTGGCTGATGACTCTGCCCCCGGAGGATGAACTCAAAGCCCATCTCACTCGCCTTTTGCAACCGGTTAGTGGGACGCCGATGATCTTCGGAACCAGCAGCGGCCTCAGCCCTGGCCTGGCCTTGCCTCAATTGGATGCTGTCTACCGGGCGGCCCGATTGTTCCCCTGGGGAGTCGGGTTGAACGCAACGAAATAATACTCCTCGTGTTATAATTGAACAGATGCCATGAGCGTCTGCACGCCAATAAAAATGAAAATCTGAACGCAGATACCGCTGATACTCGCAGATTAGCGCAGATTATTCTGATTTTATCTTTTTGATCTGCGCAGATCAGACTTTTCTGCGTCATCTGCGTTCTATTTACGAAGCAGAGTGCAAAGAACGCGTCCGCATCGCCTATCATTTCCCACATTACAAGGAGGATATTGTTGAATTACCTGCTTATTATTTTGTCGATGTTGCTTGGATACCTCATCGGCAGTATACCAATCGGATATATCGTCGCCTGGATCAAAGGGATTGATATTACCTCCATCGAAAGTGGTCGCACTGGCGGCACCAATGTTTCCCGGGCGCTGGGTTGGCGCTATGGCTTGTTGGTGGGGGCGTTGGATATCCTGAAGGGCGCTGTGGCGGTGTTATTGGTCCGTTACATTTTTG
>Ga0256833_1002784_pt1 | contig 12126 bp, 12 predicted proteins | sample 356284metaG_FD_190535 | JGI IMG/M metagenome (GOLD analysis project Ga0256833, IMG submission 190535) | Hydrothermal vent microbial communities from Mid Atlantic Ridge, Atlantic Ocean - 356-284 | ecosystem: Environmental > Aquatic > Marine > Hydrothermal vents | place: Atlantic Ocean: Mid...
GTAAAATTTATTACTTTTTTTTGGACCCTCGAATTTATTCGAGGCAATAGCTCAAATTAACTTTTTAGCTAAAATATACTCGAATAAATTCGCATGTCCGTATTATTTGAAATTTTTTTATTACTTAGCATAATAATTTATCTTTTACACTTAAATTATTATTATCTATATTTTATACAAAAGTTATCATAGCTCTTTATATTATATGTTGAAATTTTGGAATAGCATATTTATAGGGATTTAAAAAATAAATAGTTCTTGTCAAGATATATGACAATTTTTTATCAGATGTTGTAATAGTATTGTTTAGTTTGAAATTTTAGTTAAGATTTGGTGCGAAAGTTAAATTAGATGATTAAACACAATTTTATAAAGCATTAGTTATTACCTTAACAATTCTTTATGAAAGATATGAAACCTCTAATTTGTAATTTAGTATTAAAGGTTTTTAATCTTTTTAATCATCTTATTTAGTGCATAATCATCTATAACTATATCTCTATTTCCATTAGTAACTTCATATAGATTTGTTACCATCTTTTCAATATTCTTACTTTTTGTTATATGTGGATATAGGGTATTTAAAGCCTCTTCATAGCTATTAAAGTATCTCTCTTTAGAGAAATTAGAGCCTTTTTTTATTCTAAAAAAGCCAGGGACTAAAAGTGCTAAAGCAACCCCTATTAGTATGCCTAAAAATAGAGAAGCTATTAGTGTAGTTAATGGGTAACCACTACTAAATTTTCTTTTATAGTATTGTTTATCAATAAGTATCTCTTCAGCTTTTTTTAACTCACTATTTTCAACACTATTAATGTTTGAAAAATTTTTATTAGATGAAGAGATATTAGAGACAGGATTACCACTACTCTTACTGCTACCTTTACGATTAAGAATAGAAGATATACTATTATTTGTAGATAATTTAACCATAAATGGCTTAGTATCTATATTATAGGTTTTTTTATTATCTGGATTATAGAGTTTAAATCCAATAGATGGTATTGTAAAATCTCTATTTGCAATAAATACATAATCTTGTCTTAAAGTAGATACCTCAATACCATTTACTATTTTTCTCTCTACTATTGGCTCCTCTTTATATACAGTTATATTACCTATTTCTATCTTGGGTAATTTAAAGTTATCTAAGTTTCCTATACCAATAACTTTTATAGTATATTTAAATGGTTTATTTCTTTTTGCTTTATGACTCTTAGCATAAGTTTCTATCTTAAACTTTCCAACCAAATCAACATCTTTAGGTATTTTATGCACTAAAATTTCTAAACTATTTGTAGATAACTTTCGCCAATCAACATCTGCCCCAAAAAATCCAAAAGGTGTTTGAGTTTGAGATGTTACTACTATACCAATTTCAGCACGAGCTGGTTTAATTTTTAATTTTCCTGCTCTATTGGCTTTTACCATATACTCTATTGTTCTAACTAAGCTATCACTTCTCTCTTCTATCTTTCCCTCACCAATTGGTTCAGCACTAAATCCATTAAACTTTGGGGGAAAGTATTTTAAATTAGCACCACTTAAAGATATAGGCTCAACAAGAGTTACTTTTACAATAAACTCTTCTCCAACAGATAAATCTTTTTTATTGCTTTTCATTGTAAATATAAATTTTTTAGGGTCTGCTATAGAGCTATTATTCTCTTTTTGTATAGTATTTTTTAAATTTATACTACTTTTGCTCTTTTCTTTTATTCTCTTTATATCTTTTTTTACATTCTTACTATTTTCAACTTCAATCTTATTTTTTGTATCTATTTTTTTAGGTTTATCTATCTTTTTTATCTCTTGCTTTTGTGGTTTTTTATCACTTTTACTACTTGACGCTACCTTGACTCTAAATGGCACTGTTTTATAATCTTTGTTATCAATTTTAATAGTAAAACTTGCTATATCAAAACTCTTTTGTGGAGCTATCTTAAATGTAATGTATTTTTTTACCAATTTTTCTTTTTTACCATTTATATCAATCTCTCTACTGCTTTGAGCAAATTTTTTAGATATTACCTTAACTCCACCTATAGTATTAATAGTTGAAAATTTAACTTTTGAGCCTTTTTTTACTTCTGCTCCAATTAAAATATCTATTTTTTCACCAGCTTTTATATCTTTTTGTTTTACAGAGACAAAGACTCTAGGAACTTTAGATATTGCAAATGCACTAAAGAGCATTATTAAAAATAGTGCTATAATTTTTTTCATATTCTCTCCTACCATGGTTTTAATTCTATCTTGATTTTACTACTCTCATTTCTATCTAATCTATACATAATTACAGGAACTTTTTTACCTTTTAAAGAGTTCTTTAGCATCTTTTTAAGATGACTTTTTAAACTCTTTTCTTGCTCTAGCTTTTTTAATTTTTTAAGCTCATCTTTCGTTAATTTGCTACTCGTTTGACTCTTTTTATCTATCTTTTTAGATTTTTTGTTATTTTTAGAATTTTTACCCTTATCTTTACCCTTTTTATTGCTCTTTTTGGTATCTTTTTTCCTCTTTTTAGGTTTATATTTCATCTTATATGCTAACTCTAAATTATGCTTTACATCATCGCTATTATCAATTTTTAAAGCATATTTATATGCTAATATAGCACTATCGTAATCTTTTAATTTAAAGTAGCAATTTCCTAAATTGTATCTTCTCTCTAATTCATTAACCTTGCCACCTAAAGAGCGTTTATAATATTTTATAGCCTCTTTATATCTAGCTAATTTATATAGTGTATTTGCAATATTGTAATTTAACTCAGGCTCATCTTTGTTTAAAGATTTAAATAGTTTTAAAGATTTACTATAATTACCATTTAAATAGTCTTGTTTTGCCCTATCAATTTTTTGAAAGTCTAGAAGTGAAGCTTCAAGAGAGCCAATTAACAACAAAGAGAGAACAAGTTTACCTATCATCAACTCTCCTTTCTGATATATCTCTAAACAGCTCTTCTCTTTTTGGTATAGAGCTAAATGCAATAAGTAGTAATAAGATAGAAACAATAAGTGGATAGTAAAATAATTCAACTTTATTTTGGATTTTTAATATCTTTTTTCCATTATATTGAGCCAAATTACTATCTATAGATTTTGCCAACCTATCTATATCTTTATCTCCATACTCTGCTATAATATAATCTCCGCCACTCTCTTTTGAAATTTTAGCTAACTCATCATTAATTTTGTTTATGATAATTTTTTCATCTTTTAAAATAGCTTTGCCTTTACTATCAAGAATAGCTCCCCCCTCTTTTGTTCCAATTATTATAGAGTAGAGTTTTATATTATTTTTCTTAATTACCTTTTTAAACTCTTTTAAATCTCCTTTTTCTCCACCATCACTAACTAATATCAATATCTTGCTATCTCTATCTTTTAATTTGCTACTAACAATATTGGCTAAAGCTGAAAAGTTAGAAGATGTTTGCAGGTAATCTATCGTTATTCCATCTATAACCTCTTTTAAAGTATCTTTATCTCGAGTCATTGGTGAGACAAGGTATATATCATTAGAGAAAGTTAATATCATAGCTTCATCATCAACTAGCCTTTCTAGCAACTCTTTTATTTTAGTTTTTGCAAACTCTAACCTATTTGGATATCTATCTTTTGTTCTCATAGATGCAGAAATATCAAGAGCAATAACACTATTTAAGCCACTTAACTCTACCTCTTTTTCTCCCTTTAAAATATATGGATGACCAATTGCTATTATCATGAGTAAAATTGCTATAAAAATTACCAAGTTTCTTAATCTACTGCTTAAACCACTACCTTCTACTTTTATTCTATCGAGAGTTTCCTTTGGAAATACTCTCTCTACACCCTCTTTATTGGTTAAAACCAAAAATGCAAAAAGTGCAAATGGAACTAGTAGTAAAAGCATTAATGGTATATTTTCAAAACTCATTTGGCAATCCCTTTTGCACTCTTATAATATACAAAAAGTAGCAGAAATATAATAGATATAATAAGTGGAAAGTAATAGTAGTAGGTATATTTTTTATAACTTTCACCCTTCATTTTAGATGTTTCACTCTTATCAATCTCTTTGTATATTTTATTTAAAGCAAAGCTATTAGATGCTAAAAAAAAGTTACCTCTTCCTGCTTTTGCTAACTCTTTTAATTTTGGAACATTCAAATCATCATACTCCCCTACTCCAACAATATAGAGTTTAATTGTAGATTTAGAGATAGCATTTTTTAAATCTTTATAAGTAGTATAACTCATATTATCTGCACCATCAGTTAAAAGAATAGCTATTTTACTCTTTGCATCAGAGTTTTCTAAAATATAGGTTGCTTGTGCAAGTGCATCATATATCGCAGTTCTGCTACCTACTATTCCGACTCTTTGCTTTTTTATTATATTTTGCAAATAATTTTTATCAAATGTTAGAGGAGATGCAATAAATGCACTACTAGAGAAGTTTATTACCCCAATTCTATCATTTGGTCTCTCTTTTATAAAGTTAGATATTACATCAATTACAATATTAAATTTATCTTTTTCCAAATTTTCAAGGTCAAACCCTCTATCTAGCATAGATTTACTAGAGTCTAGGATAAGCATAATATCTCTTGCCTCTTTTTTAATATTATTAAACTTTTCAACCTTAACAGGAGATGCCAATGCAGTAATTAGAGCTAAAATACCTATCCATTTAAATATATCAATCCATCGACTCTTAACACTCTTTTTACCAATTAAAAAATGAATATATGGAAGATATATAGCTAAAGATTTAGCAGGACACTTTTTAAAACATAGCCAAAAGAGCCCAATTAATAAAAAGAGGTATGGAAATTCAAAACTATAATGACTCATCACACACCTGCTTATATAGATTGTAGTAATTTATTGTTTCATCATCTACTGTAACTATATCTTTTTTATATTTATATCTATCTAATCTAACTCTAAGCTGCTCATATAACTCTTTTTGGCGTCTATCTTTTGCCAAAACTGCACCATATTTTGTAGCAAGATATGCCGCCTCTTTTGGTTTATTCCAATCTACACTGGAGTATTTATAAAAGTAATACTTATTACAGTTTATAGAACAGTTTTTTATGCTGTATTTATATGCCAATTTAAATAGTTTATATGCTATAAATATGGATAGAACTATGGTTGTTAAGAGTAGTATAAATGAGTAGTCAGAAACTTCAACTAATGGCTTTATATCTCTTAAAGAATTACTCATTTTAACCTCTTTAAAAGTTGCAGATATGGGTCTTGGTTTGTATATACTTTAATAACTCTAGCACCAACTTCTCTTAAGTGTTTAAATAGCTTTTTATCATTCTCTAAAAGTGCCTCTTTATATATTTTTATTGTCTCTTCGTCTAAGTTTCCACTAAAACTATCTAAATAACCTGGGTCTATTAATCTTATCTCTCCCATTGGCTTAATATTCTCCAAAAAGTGGTCTCTTACAACAATCACAACTAAATCGTGCTTTTTTGCGAGTATAGATAGATTATAATCTCCTACAAAATCACCAACCATAAAAAGAAGGGATTTTTTTCTTATATATTTATTTAAATCAGAACTCCAATCTTTAAAGTTAGCAGGTTTTCCCAAAACATCAAATTTTGCTAACTCTTCAATCTCTTTATTGACTGCATACACCTTTTTAGATGGTTTACTTTTTCTATATAATTTATCAGCATACAAAATGTGACTAAATAGGTCTCTATTTTTAATAGCAGAGTAACCTAATATAGCAACCAACTCTATTATATACTCATATTTTGGCTTTTTAACTCCAAAATATGTTGAACCACTCAAAAGTGATGATATAACTACATTAAGTTCCCTCTCTTCATTATAGACTTTAATATATGGCTTACCACTATTTTTTGCAGTTGTTTTCCAATCTATTTTTCTAACATCATCACCATATTGATACTCTCTTAACTCTGCAAATTCAAAGCCTTCACCATGAAATTTACTTAAATTATTTCCACTAAGTGACCCAAAGACCTGTTTTCTTGCCTTTAGGCTTATCTCTTTTGCTCTACTCTTTTTCATTAAGGTATAGGAACTGCTGCTAAGACTTTTTCTATTATATCATCTTGTGTTACACCTTCAGCTTGAGCTTCATAACTTAATATTATTCTATGTCTTAGTATCTCTTTGGCAATATAGGCAATCTCAATAGGAGAGACAAAATCTTGACCCTTTATATATGCAACTGCTCTACTCGCTTTATACATATCGATACTCGCTCTTGGACTTGCGCCAAATTCGATATACTCTTTAATATCTTCTAAGCCATATCTAGTAGGTTCACGAGTTGCAAATACCAGTTCTACAATATATTTTTCTACCTCTGGATCTAGATGAACTTTCAATGCTTCTTCTCCAACTCTCATTAACTCTTTTGCATCTGCAACTTGTTCAATATTGCCAAAAGTTCCATTAGAAGCTCTTCTTGCAATCTCTAACTCTTCTGCTCTTGTATTGTAACCTGCTACAACTTTCATTAAAAATCTATCTAGTTGAGCTTCAGGCAATTCATATGCCCCCTCTTGCTCAACTGGGTTTTGTGTAGCCATAACTAAAAATGGCAAATCTAATTTGAATGTATCATCACCTATTGTTACTTGACGCTCTTGCATAACTTCTAACAAAGCAGATTGAACTTTTGCAGGAGCTCTATTTATCTCATCGGCTAGTAGTAAATTTGTAAAAACTGGTCCATGTTTAATTTTAAAACTATTATTACTTGGGTCAAAAATTTCTGTTCCTATAATATCACTAGGTAGTAAATCAGGAGTAAATTGGACTCTCTTAAAATCTAAACCCAAAGATTTTGCCAATGCATTAATAGTTGTGGTTTTAGCAAGACCTGGAACACCTTCTAAAAGTATATGCCCTTGACATATAAGCCCTATAAGAAGAGACTCTACCATCTTATCTTGCCCTACTACAACTTTGTGAACCTCTTGTCTTATTCTATTAATTGTCTCCAATAGATGCTCCTAAATTTTGACTAAAATTTAATCCCAAATTATCTAATACAAATTACCAAATTGATAACCCTAATAGAAAATTTAAGATTTTATAATTATATATAATTTTACCACTATATTATTAATTGTTTATTAATAGAACACTCTAGGCTTCTTTCATAATTGAGTTTTGCAAGAAGTCTAATAAGTTAATTAAGTTTTATTAATATGTCCTATTTAGTAACATAATTATTTATTATAATCAAACTTTTTTACCACTTTCCTTGATAATATTTAAATTATTATGATACTATTACATAAATTAATTATATAGATAGTTATTTAAATATATTTAAAATACTTATCATTATGATTAATAAAACTTTAAGAAATAAGGAGTTTCTTCTATTATGAAACAAAACAACTACTGGTCGCCAGTAATAGCTGGTATAATACTTGGGATAGCACTGTTTATAAGCTTTATAGTTGCAGGTCAAGGTATGGGTGCAAGTGGAGCATTTGCAAGAGCTACTGCTCAAATTGCCTATACAATAGACCCAGATTTTGCAAAAAATGCATATGCTGCAAAGTATCTACATAGTGGAGATGCTTTAACAAATTGGACAGCAATAGAAGTTGTTGGTATATTTATAGGTGGTTTTATAAGTGCACTACTTGCAAAAAGAATAAAACCAGAAATTACTAGAGCAAAAGGTTACTCTAGCTTTAAAAGATTATTTTTTGCATTTTTTGGTGGTATCTTAGTTGCAGTAGGAACAAGGTTTGCTAGAGGATGCACAAGTGGTCAAGCATTAGATGGAGCAGCAGCTATGAGTGCAGGTTCTTGGATATTTATGTTAGCAGCATTTGGTGCAGGTTTTTTAGTATCATTTTTATTTAAAAAACAGTGGAAAGGTGTTGAGTAATGGATAATATAGTATTACCTCTATTTACAAGTGGTTTCATGGATAACCATATGAATTTACTTTTAGCTATTGCTATTGGTATAATGTTTGGTTTTATATTAGAGAGGGCTGGTTTTGCAACAGCTGGACATATTGCTCCAATATTCTATTTTAAAAATTTAATGGTTGCAAAAGTTATGGTAAGTGCCATTGTAACAGCAGCTACACTTATTTTTTTAGGAGTAATCTTTGGCTATATAGATTACAATAATATATTTATACCATCTACTTATATCTATGCATATCTAGTTGGTGGTCTTATATTTGGAGTGGGTATGGTTATGAGTGGTTGGTGTCCAGGAACTGCTGTAACTGGTATAGCAACTCTTAAAATAGATGCTATAGTTTTTGCATTAGGTTTATTTGTAGGAATGTATTTCTATTTTGAAATTTATGATGGGTATGAAGCAGTTAGAGAGTTAGCAAATAGTCACAATCTTGGTAGATTTACAATTAACAAACTATTTGGTAGTGATGATATAAGAGTATCATATATTGTAACTTTGATTGCATCATTTGGGCTATTAGCTTTTGTAACAATAATTAAAAAGATTATAGATAGTAAGGGAGAAAATTAAATGAGTAAAATAGTATCAGCAGTAGGTTTAGGATTAATTGTTGCAGCTGGAGCTTTAGCTGCTATATCAACTAATTACGAGACACAAGTAGAAGCGAATAAAAAGCTATGTGCAACATATATAACAAATGCCAAAGATGCACTTAAAAGTGGAGATAAAGATAAAGCAAATAGCTTTTTAGATAAAGCTTTTAAACTTGATCCAAAGAATAAAACACTGTTTGAAGTTGCAAAAGAGATAAATGGTGCAACTGCTGCGCAACCAGCTACAGGTGAAAAACCAAAAGCTAAGAAGAAGATATCTATTGATTTAGGTTGCTAAAGCAAAAATATGCAATAGAATTTACTAAATATAATTTTAGATTTAAAATTATATTTAGAGTGAGTTAGGCTTTAAGCCTTTTTATAAAAAATAAAAGGCTTAAAGGGTAGTTCCCAAAAAAATAAATTACTTTAGGAGTAACGAATGAACTTATCAACAAAATTATTAGCAATTGGTGCTGCAATAGCATTAACAACTGGTGCAGCTTATGCTGCAGATAAGCCAACAAACCCAAAAAAACAAACTACGCTTAATCAATATCTAAGTGCAAAAGAGGTTCCTGCATTTTTAGAAAAAAATAAAGGTAAAACTGTATTTATTGATGTTAGAACACCAGCAGAGATTGAATTTGTAGGTCATGCTGAAGGAATAGACAAAAATATTCCAATTGCATATAGAATCTATACAAAATTTGATGAGAAAAAACATAGATATGGAACAATGATTAACCAAAAATTTGTAGATGAAGTAGATGCACTAGTAAAAGAGAAGGGCTTAACAAAAGATAATGCAAAACTTGTATTAATTTGTAGAAGTGGTGATAGAAGTGCAGCATCTAGTAAACTTTTAGCTAAACAAGGTTATAAAACTGTTTATACAGTAATAGATGGCTTTGAAGGAGATAAAGGTAAAGAGTCTCACAAAAGAGATGTTAATGGATGGAAAAATGCAGGTAACAAGTGGACATATAAAAATGATAAAAAAATTATGGACTTCTCTAAGCCTGTAAAAGTAGAACAATAATCTACCAACTTGGGGCTTTGCCTCAGGTAATGTATAATTTTTTAATTTGCACCTTCTCATTTAGATCTAAATTCTAATATTCTGATATAATATCAAAACAATATTTTAAAGGCAACTAATATATAATGAAAATAGTTTTTCTTATTATGCTACCACTACTTATATTTGCACAGGAGTCTTGTTTAACTTGTCACTCTAACACTACAAATATAGACCCCTATCATGATGTTAAATCTATGGGGTGTGCTAGTTGCCATGGTGGAGATATAAAAACTTTTACAAAAGAGTTGGCACATAAAAACATGGTAATAGATCCAGCAAGGCTTGAACATGCACAAATATTTTGTGCTAAGTGCCACAAAGAGATAGTTCATAGAGTTAGCAAATCTATAATGAATACACAAAGTGGAATTTTAGATGTGCTTCGCTACCAATTTAAAGAGAGAAAAAGTATTTCTCAAAGTGGTGGTATAGCAGATTTAAAAAAGATACCAAGTTCAAAATTGACTCTAGCAGAAGATCACTTCTCTAAAATGTGTGCAGCTTGTCATATTAATCAAGATGAAAATATATTTAAAAAAGCTGGTATTGTAAAGAGAGGTGGGGGCTGTGTAGATTGCCATAGAGTAAGCAAAGGTATAATCTACAAAGGTAAACATCCAAAAATTATACACCCAAAAATGAGTATAAAAATTCCATCTAGCAATTGTTTAAAGTGCCATAATCGCTCTAACAGAATAGGACTTAGCTATTTTGGAAAATTTGAGAGTGAGGGGTATGGAACGCCATATAAAGATGGAAAATTAACCCACAAAGTAGATAAAAATAGATACTACTACGACTTACCAGCAGATATACACCACTCTAATAAAAGTAAATTAGATTGTATAGATTGCCACACCGAAAAGGGAGTAATGGGAGATGGTAAAACTCACCTACATATGGAGGATGCAGTAGATATAAGTTGTGCCGATTGTCACAATCCAACTTTTGATAAATCTAGCAAATATCCAAAAGCCTCTTTGCTTAGTGCTTTGCATAATATACCTCTAGCTAAAGATATAGCCATAAGTAGAAGAAAGGGTAGTCCACTCTATAATATAGCAAAAGATGGAAAAAAAACTACACTATATAGAAAAAGAGATGGAAAAAAATTTATAATTAAACCTCTAATTGACAAGCCTTATCATACAAGCCCAATGCACCAAAGATTAGATTGCACTGCATGTCATAGTAAATGGACTCCAAGTTGCTATGGGTGTCACGAAGTCTATTTTAAAGATGGTAAACAGTATGATTGGATTAAGAAAAGAGCAACTAATGGACAGTGGCTAGAGTTAAGAAGTTACCTTCGTTATGAAACACCAGCTCTAGCAATTGGGTATAATAAAAAAATAATGCCAACAGCCCCTGGTTGTCAAGTATTAATGGATATTTACGAAAAAAATGGAACCCATAAAAAGCCGTTTCACTCTTTTGCATATGCAGCATGGGACCCACACACAACAAGCAAAGAGTCAAGAAGTTGCAAAGATTGCCATTTTAAGCCACAAGCAATTGGGCTAGGGGCTGGGAGATTAGATATAAAAAGTGGTAATATTACATTTACCCCACTCTATCAAAGTCAAAAAAATGGCTTACCAATAGAGTATCCAATAGATGCTCTTATAGATAAAAGTGGCAAAGAGTTTCAAACTTTCTCGAGAGAGAGTGCCAGAGGTTTTAATCAACAAGAGGTTAAAAAAATAGTAAATGCTTATAAGTGTATAATTTGCCACGATAAGTGGAGCGATAATATTTATAGAGATTTCAATATGAGTAAAAAGATGTTTAAAGACAAAAAGACAAAATGCTCAAGAGAGTTGATAAAATGAAAATATTTATAATTCTATTTTTAATAACATTTGCTAATGCCAACAGTTGTATAAATTGCCATAAAGAGCAATTAATTAAATGTAAAAGCTCTAAACACTTTAGTATGAGTGGGGCTATAAATATTACCCGTAAAGCTTTTGGTATTAAAGATAGTAATTTCACTTTACAGACTCTACCAGAGGCTAAAATAGATATTAAAGAACCTAAAGATATTGTAGATGATATCCTAAGAAGAAAGTGTTTAAGGTGTCACTTAACTTCCAAACAGCTTAATCCAACACAAAATTTGTGTCTTGCTTGTCACAATAGCCACACCAATAAAAATGATGCATTCAAGGCAAAACCAACTCAAACTAAATGTTTAAATTGTCATAAGGGAGAGTATATTGGAAGCGACTACTTAGGGCGTTTTCCACACGATTATGATGAGAGTTACAGAAGCCCAATTGGAAAAAATGGAGAGTTTCCACCAAGCAAAGATGGAATAGATTACCACTATTTACAAGAGGATATTCACCATAAAGCTGGGCTAAGTTGCACTAGTTGCCACAAGGGTAAAAATTGGGAGAGAATAAGTTGCCTATCTTGCCATAAAAATATATCTCCTAAAAATCATAAAAGTTACCATAAAAGTATAAGTTGTTCTGCTTGTCATAGCTCTTGGATT
>Ga0256833_1002785_pt1 | contig 12122 bp, 11 predicted proteins | sample 356284metaG_FD_190535 | JGI IMG/M metagenome (GOLD analysis project Ga0256833, IMG submission 190535) | Hydrothermal vent microbial communities from Mid Atlantic Ridge, Atlantic Ocean - 356-284 | ecosystem: Environmental > Aquatic > Marine > Hydrothermal vents | place: Atlantic Ocean: Mid...
GAAATATGATGCATTTGGTCTGAATTCCAGCCTTTTTTTGATGGAGAAAAGAGAGTTTTTATAAATTTTTCTTCAAATTCATCTTGATTTAATTTCTTTATTTCATAAACATCAAGTTTTTCGCCATAGTAATTTTTACAGTTTTGAACAAATCTATACATTTTCCCATCTAAAATAACAGGATTGCCTCCATTTCTAAATTTTTCTTTATTATTTACATAAATTGGATTTTGTTTATGAGGAGTAAATTCGCTAAGCAAAGATTTTGAGTAATAAATGTGAAGTGAATTGTCTTCTATGTCTGATACAAACATCCACCATAAATTATCATAAAAAATAAAACTTGCATCTGCAAATTTTTTGCCTTTTAAAATAACTTTTTTTAATTTCCATTCAAACGGAAAATTTACTGCTTCATAAAGCCTTAAATCTCTATTCTCTCCACTCTCAGGTATCATATAAATTTTTTCATTTTCAAATAAAACATTTGGATATGAAAGATGAAAAGGCTCTTTTAAAACTATTTTTTGATATTTAATATTTTCAGGGCTATCTCCAATTGCAACACCAATTTCGCCAATATCTCTTTTTCTTTTGCTTTTAACTTCCATAAACAGATAATATTTATCACTATATTTAATTAAAAAAGGGTCTGCTACAAAAGAAGCTTTTACATCACTCACATCAAATTTAGTAAGAATTGGAGCGATTTTTGGTTTTAGATTAAATAAATCTTCTCCTTCATACAGGGCAATTGAATACTTTTTCTTTTGACCAATTAAGGCCTTATCTAAAAAGTGTTGAATTAAAATAATAGCTATTAAAATTAAAAGTATAAAAAAAACTATTTGCAATCTATTTTCCTTTTAACTTCATCAGGATTTTCAATATCAACTAAATATTCATAATATAAATATTTCAAAAAGTTTTGAATTAAGTTTTTATCAATTTCCCAAGAATCAAGATTTTTTAAAATTTCTATTAGCTCTTCTTTATTTTTAGCATTCTTTACAATCCCTTCAATGTTATAAAAAGCATTACCAAGAGTTATAACTTTTTTATTAAAAAGTAAACTCTCTACCCCCACACTTGAATTTATAGTAATTACAGCTTCGCTTTTTTCAATAAGCTCTTGCGTTGGATAAGCATTTGCAAAATCTACATATTCTAATTTTTTAGCTTTTTTATGTAAGTTAGGATAATCTTTTTTTGAAGAAGGGTGTTCTTTAAAAATTATATGAATTTTAAGACTTTTGGCAATTTCACTTAAAATATTAAATAACTCCTCCATAGATTTTATCCAAGGTGAAAAAAGAAGTATTTGAGTATCATAATCTACTTGAAAAGGAACAAATATAAATTTTTTTGGCAAAGGTTTTTTAGGAGCATTTAAAAATTTTTTTGCATTTTTTGGATTTCTTGGAATAAGTTTATTGGGTAAATCTTTTTTATTTTTATAATTTAAATAAAAACTTTTATCTCTTGGCACAGAATTTAAAAAATTAACCCCTTTTTTATCAATTACAAATTTACCAAAAAATCCACTCTCAAAATAAATAACTTCTTTATTAAAAAGTTTTGCAATCTCTATTACAACAGCCTGTCTTAAAAAAAATCCATTCCATATTAAAAATTCATCATACTTTTTTAAATTAAAAAATCTAAAAAAATAGATATAAGCTAAAAGAGTATAATAAGTTTTTACTAAAAAAATAGGCGCTTTTTTACCTTTTGCATAAAAATCTTTAACTCTTAAATCAATTGCATTTTTAAAATCTACTTTTTTTATATATTTAATTGCTTTAAATGAAGGAATTAAAAGTTTTGAAGACTCTTTTATTTCAATATTGCAATAGTTTTTAATTTTCTCAAAAAATCTTTTTTGCTTTTTATTAACTACAAAAGCAACTTTACTCATACCCTTCCCCATCAAAAGCAACCAAGTATTTATCATTATATGGAATAAAAGAAAAATGATGTACTTTTCTTATATTCCATTTTTTATTAGAAGGTTTTAAAAAGAGTTTATATTTTTTTTCTTTAAATTCATTTGGGCTTAATTTTTCTATTTTCATTAAATATACTTTTTCTCCATAATATTTATGACAATCTTGAATAGGTCTATAAATAGTTTTATCTTTTATAATAAAATCTCCTGCTGGACGAGAGAATTTTTTATTTTTCTTATAAAAAGGATTTTTAGGATGAGGAAGATATTCCCCAAAAAAATCTTTTGAATAATAAATCTCTAAACTCCACCCTTGCATAACAAACATATAATAATAATCTTCCCATTTAATAATAGTTGGGTCGGTAAATTTTTTGCCTTTAAGCAAAGTCTTATAATATTCCCACTTATATGGGAAATTAGTCGCTTTATAGATTCTTACTTCATTTATCGCATTACTCTCAGGAATCATAAAAAATTCATTATCTATTTTGTAAATTCTCGGATATGAAAGATGAAAAGTCTCATTCAAAACTACACCTAAAAATTTCCAAGAATTTCCTTCTAATTTAGAAACTCCTATAACACCTTTATCTTCCATAATTTCATAAAAAATATAAATGTCATTATCTTTTTTTACTAAAAATGGGTCTGCTACAAATCTTGCTTTTTCATAAATAGAATTATCAATGCTAAAATCGATATCTGTATTAATATTAAACAAATCATCAACAAGAGTAGTTGCTATTTTCCACTCACTCTTTTTAGAAGTAAATTTAAGATACTTTTTTTTAAGAAACCTCATCTATTAAATCCTTTAATTTTTTAGCTACATTTTTATAATAAAATCTATTAACTAAATCTTCTGTAATTTTAGGATAATTATTTAGTGCAATTTTTGTCTTTTCTATTAATTCTTTTTTATTTACTGCAATAAATTTACTAAATTCATCTTTTAAAATATCTCTAATACCTTTTGAATCAAAAGAAACAACAGGAGTATTTAAAACTAAACTCTCAATTGCAACTCCCGGAAGTCCTTCATTTGTAGAAGTAAGAAGAGATAATTTTGCATTTTTTATATAAGGATAAGGATTACTTTTCCATCCTAAAAATTTAACTTTACTATCAATCTTAAGCTTTTTAGCAAGATTTTTTATCTCTTCTTTTAAATGTCCCTCTCCAATTAAAACTAAATCTAAAGAGGTATTTAAATTTTTATACACTTCTAAAAGCATTTTGTGATTTTTCTCTTCACTAAATGCTCCTATATTTAAAATATAACTTTTAGGATTTAATTCAATATTTTCATTTGATTTACTTTTTATCTCATCAAAATCATATCCGCTATTAATAACATCTATTCTTTTAGGCTTTATAAAAAGTTTTTTTAATAAATCTTCTTTAACTGCGTCTGAATTTGCAATAACATTTTTATTTTTATACTCTTTTCTTAATTTAAAAAATTTTTTGATTCTAAATTTTGGATAGAGCCTTGTAGACCAGAGCATATGAACTGAATAGAATTTATTTTTAATAGAAGTTGGCTCAATAAACTCAACATTATTTGAAATAATCGTATTTATATTATATTTTTGTGCTAAATTATCTATTTGCTCTTTTGTAGATAAAATATGTAAATACTCTAAAAACGAGGTATCAAACTCTATTATATCTTCTTTTATAATAAAATGTACATTAAAATATTCTTGAAGTCCTTTAGCCCAATTAAGATAGGCTTTACTAACACCTCTTCCTTTTAAATTTCTAATAAATAAAGCTATATGCAATTAATTTCCTTAATACCATTTTTAATCATAAAATCTTCTACTTGATTTAAATTCTTATCAAATTTTATCATTTTTACATCTAAATTACTATTTAACCATTTTGCAGTTAAAAGAGCTGTTGTATTAAATCCTAAAATCTGAGCCTCTTTTAAATTTAAAAATATAACCTCAGCTATTAAATCAATTCTTTTAGCATTTAATTTTGTTTTATTATCTCTTGGATGAAGTTTGATAAATGTATTTTCATCTACATATGTTTTTATGCACTCAATTTTTTTATCATCAATAAATTTTGGATGAGGAAAAAGAATTAATCTTTTAATCTTTGGTAAATCTACTTTAAAAACCTCTCTTAAAAAATTTATATCAGGAGTTAGTTTTATAAGCTCTTTTTCTTTTAAATATTTATGAACAAATTCCGGTTTATAAACATACGCTTTTTTTATATATTTGCTACTTCCTATATATTTTGGCAAAACTAATCTGTTTTTATATAAAAATTCTTTAAGTTTTTTTTCAAAAATTGTATATTTAAAAATATGCTGATTTTCTAAAATATAACTATGAAGTCCATCATCTAAATAAGAATAATTTGCCGTGTAATTTGCAATAAGTATAGAATTTTCTATTTTTCTATCATTTCCTATAATTATTTCATTTGGTTTTATTTTTTTTACCAATTCTAAGAGTTTTTTTGCATTATTTATTCTTAAATTATATTTATCATTTTTATCTTCAAGCAAATGTAAATTATTAAAAAAATATTTTTTTACTTTGTTAAAAATTTCATTTTCTTTTCCTATATAAATTAAAAAAATATCCTCATTTAACTGATGTTTTAAAACTAAAGCATTTATTAGATGAAATGAGGTAGAAGCAATAATTATTTTCATTTTATCCTTTTTGATAAAATTATACATCACTTTTAAAGGAAATTTATGATTGTAATGACAATTTTAGTAAAAGATGAGATAGATATTATTGAAGCAAATATAAAAACTCACGCACGTCTTGGTGTAGATGCGTTTGTAGTAATGGATAATAATTCTACTGATGGGACTCGTGAAAAACTTGAAGAACTTAGTAAAAAGTATGAAATGACAATTATTGATGAAAAAGGTCTTTATAATCAGGCTAAATGGATGAAAAAACTTGCACGTACTGCTAAAAAAATCTATAATCCTCGCTGGGTTATTAATAATGATGCAGATGAATTTTGGATACCAAAAGAAGGCACAATTAAAGAAATACTCTCTAATACAAAAGGAGCGGTTCTTACTTGTCAAAGATACAATATGGTTTTAGATGAAAGTGTGAGTGATGGTAATTTTTTAGATGCAAAATATTATGTAGCAAATCCTGTTTATTATAGAAAAGAGACTCAACTAACTCAAGAATATCCATCAATAGTCCTTAGTAAAATAGGTCCAAAAGTAATTACAGACCCAAGGGGACTTTTAATTATTAGAGGAGGAAATCACAAAGCTCTTCATTTAAGAAATTTATGGGATTATTGGAGACATTACGATAAAATTAAAAGATTTGAGAAAATAGAAGTTTATCACTATGTTATAAGAAGCTATTCTCAATTTGAAAAACATATAATCAATAGAAAAAGACTGCTTGAGAGTAAAAAACACATAAGAATGGGACCTCATTATAGAAGATGGGTAAAACTTTATAATGAAGGAAAGTTAAAAGAAGAATTTGAAAATAGAATCGTATTTAAAAAAGATGCAGTTGATGTATTTAAAAGATATGGTATTTTTCAAGAAACAAATGTAGGAGAAATTATTAAATCTTCACTCTCTTCTTAAGATTTTATCTACTAAAAATTTAAAAATCCCGCTTTCTTTAAACTCTTTTTCTATTTTTTCTTTATCCATATAATTATTTGTCCATTCAAGAAGAGAAATTTCTGGATTATCTTTTTTAAATTTTAAATACTCTTCAAAATATCTATCAATAAGGCCTGTTTTTGAATACTTAAAATGAAGATAAGGAAAAGCCTTTAATTGCTTAATCTTTTCAATTGGCTTCTTTTTAATCCAATGACAATATAATGTTGCAACAAGACCTGTCCTATCACTTCCGCTTTTACAATGAACAAGCATTGGATATTTTGAAGTAGTTAAAATTTCATAAAGTTTATTTATATCATTTTTTTTAGGTACTCCTCTTGAATTAAGTCTAATTATTTTTAATTCAGCACCTAATTTGTTGCAAATTTTTCTTTGAGAATCTAATATATTTTTATGCTCTTCTCCTCTTACATTCAAAACTGTTTTTATATTATATTTTTTAATTATCTCTTCAAGCTGTTTATCAGTTGGTTGAGCTGAGCGATAAAAATTATCATCTACTTTATGAAAATTTAGAGTAAATAAAGAGATAAAACTATGCTTTGTAAAAAATTCTTTTAAAAATTTAACCATAAACTTCCATTTTAGATTTTTCATTTTTCACTTAAAATCTCCTTTTTAGTATAATTTTATCAAAAAGGTTAAAATGCTAAGATTTTTTAAAGAATATCTTCCATATTACAAACATTACAAAAAAGAGATTTTTTTTGCAATCCTTGGAATGATTTTAGTTTCATTTGCTACTGCAGCAACCGCTTATCTTGTAAAACCTGTACTTGATAAGATATTTATCGAAAAAAACGAAAAAATGCTTTATATATTACCAATAGCAATAATTATTCTTTATTTTTTAAAAGGAGTAGGATATATATTGCAACAATATTATGTAAGTTACATTGGAGAAGATATTGTAAGGAAAATCAGAGATAAGTTTTTAGGACATATTTTAAAAAGCGATATTAATTTTTTTAAAATCACTCATAGCGGTGAGCTTGTCAGTAGAATTATAAATGATATAAATAGAATTCAAAGGGCAGTAAGTAGCGATATTGCTGCTTTAATGAGAGATGTGTTAATGAGTATCTTTTTACTTGGAGTTGTTTTATATCAAAACTATAAATTAGCTATTTTTGCCCTAATTATTCTACCTTTAATAGTATATCCAATCAATTTAATAGCAAGAAAATTAAAAAAACTCTCAAAAAAATCACAAGAAAAAACAGCAGATTTAAATGCAACTTTAAGTGAAATTTTTAAAAATGTAGAAACAATTAAAGCATACAATGCAGAAGAGTTTGAGCATAAAAAATTTAGCAAATTAAATTTAGAATTTTTAAAAGTAAATTTAAAATCAACCAAATTAAACGCTCTTGTAGTACCATTAATGGAATTTGTAAGTGCTGTAGTTGCTGCAATTGTAATAATTGTTGGTGGAAAACTTGTAATAGATGGAAGTATGAGTGTGGGAGAATTTTTTTCATTTATGACTGCTTTATTTATGATGAGCGACCCGCTTAGAAAAATTTCAGTAACATATTCTAAACTGCAAGATGCAATTGCTGCAAATGAAAGATTAAAAGAAATATTTAATATACATCCTAAAATCCAAAGCGGAAAAGAAAAATTAAATAATATTGAAACTATTGAATTTAAAAATGTAAGTTTAAAATACAATGACAAATATGCACTAAAAAATATAAATTATTTTGCAAAAAGGCCAAAAATAGTAGGTCTTGTTGGAGATAGCGGTGGTGGAAAAAGTAGTTTTATTAGTTTAATTGAGAGATTTTATGATGCAAGTGATGGCGAAATTTTAATAAATAGTAAAAATATAAAAAGCTATTCAATTAAAGATTTAAGAGAAAAAATAGCATATATACCTCAAACTATTCATATTTTTAATGATACAATCGCTGCAAATATCGCTTATGGTAAAGAAATTGATGAAAACAAAGTAATTGATGCTTTAAAACAGGCTAATTTATGGGATTTTGTCAAACATTTGCCAAATGGAATTTATGAAATCCTGCAAGAGAATGGAAGTAATTTAAGCGGAGGTCAAAGACAAAGAATTGCAATTGCAAGGGCTTTATATAAAAATCCTGATATTTTGATTTTAGATGAAGCAACCTCTGCCCTTGATAGAAAAAGTGAAGAAAAAGTTATGGAGAGTATTTTAAATTTAAAAGATAAATTAATTTTTATTGTAGCCCATAGGCTCTCAACCATAGAAAATGCTGATGAGATTTTAGTATTTAAAGAAGGAAAAATTGTTTGTAGAGGGAATAAAGAAGAATTGCTTAAAAATTGTGAAGAGTTTAAAAAATTATATAAATCTTAGGAATAATTTTTGCTTATTTAAATAAAAAGGCAGAGGATGTTTAATAACAAAAACATTTTAATTACAGGCGGGACAGGCAGTTTTGGTAAAAAATATACAGAAATTCTACTTAAAAAATATAAACCAAATAAGATAATAATTTACAGCAGAGACGAGCTAAAACAATTTGAAATGGCTCAAAAATTTAACGATAAATGTATGAGGTATTTCATAGGTGATATTAGAGATAAAGAAAGACTAAAAAAAGCCACAGAAGATGTTGATTTTATAATACACGCAGCTGCTCTAAAACAAGTCCCCGCTGCTGAATATAATCCGATGGAAGCTATTAAAACAAATATTCACGGCGCTCAAAATGTAATAGAATGTGCAATCGAGAATGAAGTAGAAAAAGTAATTGCTCTCTCAACTGATAAAGCCTCTGCTCCAATTAATCTATATGGTGCTACAAAGTTAGCAAGCGATAAACTTTTTATTGCAGCAAATAATATGGTTGGAAAAAGAAAAACAAGATTTAGTGTTGTAAGATATGGAAATGTTATTGGCTCTCGCGGAAGCGTTGTGCCATTTTTTGTGAAACTAATTAAAGAAGGCAAAAAAACTCTTCCAATAACACATCCTGAAATGACAAGATTTTTAATTACTCTTGAAGAAGGAGTTAATTTTGTACTTAAAAATTTTTCAAGAATGCAAGGAGGAGAAATATTTGTTCCAAAAATTCCTTCAATGAAAATGATTGAGTTAGCAAAAGCTATATGCCCTGATTGTAAACTTGAATTTATAGGTATCAGACCTGGTGAGAAACTACACGAAATAATGATAACAAGAGATGATAGGTGTGTTGAATTTGATGACCATTATGTGATAATGCCTACTATAAATTTTAATTTTAAAGCCGATTATACAACTAATAAATTAAATGAAAAAGGGGAAATTAAAGAAATTGGATTTGAGTATAGTTCTGATAAGAATGATTGGTGGTTAAGTAAGGAAGAGTTTAGAGAAAAAGCAAAAGAGTTTTTAAATGATTAATTATGGAAGACAATCAATTAATGAAAATGATATAAATGCAGTTGTTGAAACTTTAAAAAGCGATTTTTTAACAACAGGTCCAAAAGTAGCTGAATTTGAAGAAAAGTTAGCAAAAAGGTTAAATTTTAAATATGTTGTTGCTGTAAGCAGTGGTACAGCAGCTCTTCATTTAGCAAGTTTGTGTTTATTAAATAGAGGTGATAAAGTTATAACAACCCCTATTAGTTTTATTGCTACATCAAATTCAATTTTTTATGCAAATGCAAAACCTATTTTTGTGGATATACAAAAAAATGGACTAATTGATTTAGATTTAGTCGAAGAAAAACTAAAAAAAGAAAAAATAAAAGCACTTTATTTAGTAAGTCTAACCGGGCTTATGTTTGATGAAGATAAAGTAAAATATTTAAAAGAAAAATATAATGTAAAAATTTTATATGATAATGCACACTATTTTGGTAGTGACAACGGAATTTGTGATATTGCAACTTATTCATTTCATCCGGTAAAACATATAACTACTTTTGAAGGTGGAGCAATAGCAACAAATGATAGAAAAATATATGAAAAACTGCTTCGCCTTAGAAACCACGGAATTGTAAAAGATAATTCAATGTATCCTTGGGAATATAAAATGATTGAGCTTGGATTTAATTATAGGTTATCTGATATAGCCTCTTCATTAGGAATATCTCAACTTGAAAGAGTTGATAAATTTTTAGAACAAAGAAAAGAAATTGCTAAATATTATCATAAACATCTGCCAGAAAATATAAAACCCCTTTATCCATACAATGAAAATTCTTCTTATCATCTGTTTGTAGTTCAGTATGATTTTAAAAACTTAGATGAAAAAGCTAAATTTTTTACAAAAATGAAACAAAAAGGAATAAATTTACAACTTCACTATATTCCAATTTACAAACATCCTTATTATAAAAAAAGAGGAATTAAAACAACTTGCCCTAATGCTGAAGAATATTATCTAAAATCTTTTTCACTGCCAATATATTATGAACTTAGTTTTAAAGAAGTTGATTATGTTATTGAGAGTTTGAAATATATTTTGTCATAAAGATTTAGCAAATAAATCTATATGTTTTTTTAATTTTTCATTATTTATTTTTGAATATTCAATTATATCAATAAAATATGGAAGTTTTTCATCTAATTCATCAAAAAGATAAAATAAAGAATCCTTATCACCATTATATACCACAATATCAATATCACTTCCTTTTGAATAATTTCCTTTTGCTCTTGAACCAAATATTTTTGCTTTAATATTATATTTTTTTAGAGTCTCTTTTAAAATTTGTAATTCATTCTCTTTTAGTCCAAACACTCTTTTGCCTTTTTTTCTAAATTCATAATTAACTCTTTAAAAGCTAAATAATATTCGTCAATAATTTCTTCAAATATATCTTCTATAATTTCTTCATTATATGTATGAACTGTAAGCTGCCTTGTTTTTATAGATTTGATTAAAGTGTCATCTGAAATTAATCCGTCTTTTAATGCTTTTTTAAAAGCATCTCTACTGCCAATAATATCTGTAATACCATAATATTTATAAAAATCTTTAATTGTATTCCAAGCTAATTCATATGTATATTCAAAAGCTTGTATAAGACCTCTTTTTTCAATATCGCTTAAATTTCTCGTTTTTGCTAAGTTTATATCATTTTCTAATGTTTTAAATGCTTTTTTTAAGTTATCAAATCTATAAATCCATCTAATTTCTTTCAAAATGCACCTTTTTTTATATAATTATACAAAAAATGGAGTAATATGAATTTATGTATAATCCCTGCTCGTGGCGGAAGTAAGAGGATTCCAAGAAAGAATATAAAAGAGTTTTGTGGAAAGCCACTAATTAGCTATTCAATAGAGATAGCAAAAAAAAGCAAACTATTTAGTAAGATTGTAGTCTCAACTGATGATGAAGAAATAGCTAAGATTAGTAAAATTTTTGGAGCTGAAATTCTTTATCGTCCAAAAGAATTAGCAGATGATTACATAGGATCAACAGAAGTTTTCGAACACGCAATAAATGAGCTTAACAAAAACAATAAATTTAAATATGCGTGTATGATTTATCCTACTGCTCCTCTTTTAAAAACTAAATATCTTAAAGAGGGACTTGAAAAATTAAAAAATTCTGATGCTTGTTTTAGTTTTTCGGCTACCACTTTTGATTTTCCTATATGGAGAAGTTTTGGGATAGTTGAAAATAAAGCAAAAATGTTTTTTTCAGAGTTTGAAAATAAAAGAAGTCAGGATTTAAAAGAAGCTTATCACGACGCAGGACAGTTTTACTGGAAAAAACTAAGTTGCAGTGAAAAATTTAGCTTTAATGGAAGTATTCCAATTATCATTCCAAGATATTTAGTACAAGATATTGATACAATGGAAGATTTTATAAGGGCGGAGAAATTATATAAAATTGAATATCAAAACAGTTTTGATAAATGGAATGAACTTAAACAAAAACTTCATAAAGAAAAAAAAGATTTATTTATAAGAGAAAGAGAAATATACTTTTTACATTTAGGAAAAAACATAGGTTATGAACAAAATGGAAAAAACGATAAATTCTTAAGGCCTATTTTAGTATATAAAAAATTATCTCACAATCTATTTTTAGGAATACCTTTAACATCAAAAGAAAAAAAGGGAAATTATTATTACAAATTTAATTACAAACCTTCTAAAATTTCTTATGCATTATTAAATCAAATAAGAGTGTTTGATACTAAAAGAATATGTTATAAAAGTGGAACTATCAAAAGAAGAGATTTTAAAATAATAGAAATCCTGCTTCAAAATATTTTTACCCACCAAAAAGGTGGGATCGGCACTTCCCCAAATGGGGTGGCACAAAATGGCTTAAAGCCTTAATAAAATTATATCATAAGGAGAAAAAAAATTACAATATTAAGAGTTGATTTTTCATCAAAAATTGGACTTGGGCACTTAAAAAGAATAATATCTTTTAGTGAAAAATGTAAAGTGAAAAATAAAAAGTTTATAATTGTATGCAAAGAATGTATTGAAAGTTTGTCACCTTATCCAATAATTAAAATAAAAAGTGAAGAAGAATTTTTTGAAAAAGTAAAAGAGTTAAAACCAAAAGAAGTAATTGTAGA
>Ga0256833_1002787_pt1 | contig 12119 bp, 8 predicted proteins | sample 356284metaG_FD_190535 | JGI IMG/M metagenome (GOLD analysis project Ga0256833, IMG submission 190535) | Hydrothermal vent microbial communities from Mid Atlantic Ridge, Atlantic Ocean - 356-284 | ecosystem: Environmental > Aquatic > Marine > Hydrothermal vents | place: Atlantic Ocean: Mid...
TACCGTAACATCGGTACTAAATGCACTCGAATTTGAAAAAGAGCCGGAACCTGACCAATTAGCTTGAGAACTTGCAACACTCTGTATTCCATTTAATGTATATGTATAAGAACATACTTCGTCTTCGGTTCCTGCATTTGCTTGAGGAGTTTCAACAAAATCTATTGTTACGTTATCTGAAGAGTCACATTGAGAGCCATTTGCTTCGTGCCATTGAAAAACATAAGTTCCATAATCAGTAACAATAACATTTGTAACGGCATCGTTTGCATCAGCAAATACGGCTGTACCCGGTCCTGATACCATAGACCAGTCTCCTTGTCCCCAGCTTGCTGTTCCTTGTAAATCATAAGATAGTCCGCAAACTCCATCGTCGGGACCTGCATCGGGTTGAGGAACAGTACAACAAACAGGAGAACTTGCAGGTAATACTGTTACTATATTTGTTGCTGTATCGGTACAACCATATTGGTTTACAACCTCAAGAACAACATTATAATTTCCTGCTACATTCCATGTTACTTGATATGGTCCTTGATTTGAACCTGATAAAACAGTTCCTCCGTTAAAATTCCAATTATATGTAGAACTTCCTTGAGATGATCCTGTAAATGTAATATCCGATGGGTCACCTGCACATATAGGTGTTACTGTAAATGATGCGTCAGGAGCATTGTAAACTGTTATTGTTGTATCAAAAGTATGTGCACATAAATCGGTAAAAGTATAAGTTATAGTGTAGGTTCCTGCTCCAACAGCTTGAGGATCGAATTGATTTCCACTAACACCTGAGCCGGAAAATGTTCCTGTAGAGCCGGGTACTGAACCGGGAGCAGGTGTTCCTGTTAATGTAATTGGCGAACCATTTTCGCAACCATATCCGGGAGATGAAAATGTAACTCCCATGTTTGGGTTTGGATGAATTACAATATAAATAGAATCTGAACCTACATACGTGCTATCTGTTAAACTAACTGTGTACCATCCATTTTGAGTTGGAACAAATGCGGGTGGATTATAATCGTTATAGGTAAATCCTCCGGGTCCTGTCCATGTTACAATTTCTTGAGGAGCAGGACATGCAATAACTACGTTGTCTATTCCCCAGTGGTCGTACCCACTTCCGCTTCCTACGTCTTGATACCAAGAAAATTGTATGTTTCCTGATGGGTTAATAGGAACATTTTCGCAGTAGTTATGCCATGCTGTTAAATATGGGTCGTATCCATCAATAGGGTCCCAGTAATTAATATCTACCCATGTTGTTCCTCCATCTGTTGAATATTGTAAGTGAACTCCCTCGTCGGAAAGGTCGGGACCTTCGCAAGGAGAGGAGCCTCCTTGTGTAGCGTAATCCATGTCGAAACAAATTGTACATGCCGTTGTAACGCCACTATATGCTACTGTTGTTAATCTACGAGGTTGTGTAACTGATGAGCCAACCCATAAATAAGGTGTTCCGTCGGGACTTGGATCGCAAGGGTTATTAAATTGAGGATTACAATTTGAAACCCAGCCTGTTCCTATTGTTTGGTTGTTAAAATCATTGTTCATTAATGACTGTCCACAAGTTCCCGAAGATTGAAAAGCTACAGCATCGCCCTCACAAATATGAAAGGTATCTGCATATGTTGATGCAAATTGTCCGTTTACAGTAGCATCTATGGTACATTGTGCTTTTGCTTTATTAACAAATGTTGCATTAACAAAAAATATTGCCGAAACAACAATTATACTTTTAATTATTAATTTTATTTTTTTCATAATATTATTCGATTATAGGATCTACTTTTAAATATTTTAATTCAAAATCTGATAGTTTACGAACATCGGGTTTGTCGTTAAATTTTATAAATATTAATAAATCGCTATTTTCTTTTGTTTGACAATCACCTTCTAAACTTTGGCTTCCGTTTAAAATTATTTTGTGTTTATATTCGCTCTTGTTGTATTGGTCGCAAGTTTGGCATTTTCCATCGAACCAAAGTTCGTTTTGCCAAGTTATTTGAACTTTATTAGATGTTGTATTTAATAACATAATCTCGATATAATCGGCATTAATTCCGTTATGTTTGTCTATACGGGTTGCTATTTTATATAAAATTTGTACTCCGTTTATTTCTTTGTACAAATGATATTCGTTATCAGTAATTGTACTTACGTTAATTTTTTTATTGTTTGCCAATAGATTATTTGCGGAAAGCATCGCAAATGCAAGCGTAACAATAATAATGGTAATTTGTTTTATTTTTTTCATGACTGATATAAATTAGTTTAACATTTATTAAGACAATTTTTATTAAAAAAAGTTGTATGCAAATTAAATATTTTTTTCGAACTTGCAAAAATTTTATGAAGATAAGTAATAATATTAAAGGATATTTTTTTGTTTTTATTGCAATACTTGCAATGTCAAATGTTTACATTTTTAGCAAAGCTGCTTTAAAACAGGTTGATATCTCTAAATTTGGGGTTTATTGGTTTGGTTTTGCTTTATTATGGAACATTATTTTTTTATTTTATAAAAAAAACGATTTAGATTTTAATTTTAAATACAATTTTAAAATATTAATATTATTGGGTATTCTTGAGATTGCTAGTACTAGTTTGTTTTTTTTGGCTATTAATTTTTTTGTAAATCCTGCGTTGGTTTCTTTTTTAACTAATATTGGTCCTGTTTTTGTAACTATACTGAGTATTATATTTTTAAAAGAACGTTTTAATAAAATTGAAATATTAGGTGCTGTAATTACTATATTTGGTGCGTTTATAATAAACTATAAAAATGGGTCTTTTTTTTCTAAGGAAATTTTATTAGGTTTATTTTTTATTTTAGGTTCTAAGATTGTATCATCTGTATCGACAATTATCACTAAAAAAAATATTATTGGAATTTCTCCTATAGTTTTTTCGTTAAACAGAACAATTTTTTTATTTGTTTTTGCTTTTATTATGTTATTATTTACTTCGGGAAATTTTAGTATATCGACAAATATTTTGTTTAAAATTGGTATAGGCTCTTTACTTGGTCCTTTTTTAGCTGCAATAACAAGTTATTCGGCGTTAAAATATATTGATGCATCAAAATCATCTATTTTGGGTAGTGCAAAGGGTTTATTTGTTTTGGTTACTGCTTATTTATATTTTGATATTTTACCGTTAACTTATCAAATAATAGGTGGTGTGTTTACAATAATAGGTATAATATTAATTACTTACGGAAAAGTAAAAATAAAAAAAAGCGAAACTTAAGAATTCGCTTTTCCTTGTTTATCTTCTTTTTTTGTTTTTATAATCGCGGTATAATATTAAAATTATCTTTTGCTTAATTACAATTTAAATAAAGCTAATTGTTATTGTTAATTTCTATTAATCTTTTATTGTCTTTTTGTGATATTTTTACAATTATTACATCTTTTTTATCAAAAAAATCTTCTACAATGCCAGGCCATTCTATTAAGCAAATATTATTTGAAAAGAAATATTCTTCTATACCTATATTATGCAGTTCGTCGATATTTTCGATTCGGTAAAAGTCAAAATGATAAATTATTTCGTTATTTTTTGTTTCGTATTCGTTAATTATAGAGAATGTTGGGCTTGTAACATTGTCAACTACTCCTGCATTTTTACATATTTCTTTTATTAATGTAGTTTTTCCTGCTCCCATATCTCCGTAAAACAGTATTATTTTTTTGTTGTTTATATTTTTTATTATTTCGGTTGCAACGTTTGACAGTTCGTTTATATCTGCTATTGTAAATTTCATTTTTTATAATTTTATCTTGGGCTTAAAGTTATAAATGGTATAAGCATTTCTTCGAGACTAATACCTCCGTGTTGAAATGTGTTTTTGTAATATTTTACGTAATGATTAAAATTATTTGGATAAGCAAAAAAATCGTTGTTTCGTGCAAAAATATATGTTGTGCTGATATGTGATTTTGGCAGATGTATCTCTTGTGGATTTGTAACCTCGAAAACATCTTTTTTATTATAGTTTAAATTTTTTCCTTGTTTATATCTAAGATTTGTTGTTATATCTTTGGTTCCTACAACTTTAACAGGATTTTTTGCATTTATTGTTCCATGGTCTGTAGTTATTACAACTTTTATTTCTTTAGATGCAAGTTCTTTTAATAGTTCTAACAGTGACGAGTGTTTAAACCAAAACGATGTTAATGCTCTGTATGCTTTTTCGTCGTTTGCAAGTTCTTTTATCATTTTCATCTCGGTTTTTGCATGCGATAGCATATCGATAAAATTAAAAACAACTACCGATAGGTTGTTTTGCAATATATTATTTAGGTTATCAATTATTTTTTTTCCGTCGTTATTGTTCATTACTTTGTTATAATATACTGTTGTTTTTTTTCCTAAGCGTTTTAGTTGATATTTAAGCAGTTCTTCCTCGTGCATATTTTTACCGCCTTCGTCCTCGTCGTTAAGCCATAGGTTTGGGTGTATTTTTTTTATCTCAGACGGCATAAGTCCTGCAAACATTGCATTACGAGCATATTGTGTAGCTGTTGGCAAGATTGCCGAAAAAATAAATTCGTTGTCAACATAAAAATATTTTCGTATCTCGGGTTGTATTGTTTTCCATTGGTCGAAACGTAAATTATCAATAACAATTACAAAAACGTTTTTATTTTTTTCGATAATATTAAATAGCTTATTTTTAAAAATATTTGATGAGTTTATAATTTTTTCATCTGCATATTTGTCGAACCACGATTTATAGTTTTTTGTTATATATTTTGCAAAAGCCGAATTTGCCTCGGTTTTTTGCATTTTTATTATTTCGTCTATTGATGCGTCGTTAAGGTTTTCGAGTTCTATCTCCCAGTAAACAATTTTTTTATAAACATCTTTCCAATCGGATAATGTTCGGCAATTATTAATTTCCATATTAATTTGCGAAAAAACCGATTGATATTTTGTTGTTGTGTTTTCGCTTACCAAGCGTTGCGAGTCTATTATTCTTTTTATTGTTAAAATAATTTGATTTGGATTTACGGGTTTAATAAGGTAATCTGATATTTTTCCTCCAATTGCTTTATCCATAATATTTTCTTCCTCGCTTTTGGTTATCATAACAATTGGTATTAACGGAAAGTTTTCTTTTATTTTGCTTAAAATCTCCAAGCCCGACATTCCTGGTATATTTTCGTCTAAAAAAATAATATCGTAATGTTCGGAGTATATAAGGTCGAGTGCTTCGTCTCCATTATATGCAGTATCGACAATATATCCTTTTTGTTGCAAAAAAATTATATGTGTTTTTAGTAAATCTATCTCGTCGTCTATCCAAAGAATTTTTATTTCTTTCATTTTTTATTTTTTTTAAATAACTTATAAATGTAAAATTTAGTGTATTATAATTTATTTTTTTCGTTATTAAATTTTTCTAAGTCGTTATTTAATAATTCCCATTGTTGCATATCGTTATCTAATTGTTTTTTGCATATTTCTATAAGGTTATATATTTTGTTATCTGTGGTGTTATTGTTACTTATAATTTTTAGATAATCGTTTATTGTGTTTTCGGTTTTTTCTATATCGTTCTCAAGTTTATTAATTTTTGATTTTATTTTTCGTATTTCTTTATCTATATTTTTTCGTTTTAAATATTTTTCTTTGTTTGATGATATTGTGTTTTCGTTTTTTTTATTTGTTGTTTTATTTGCTTGTATATTTAATTGATTTAGATTTTCTATTTTCTTTTTTTGCATAAAATCTGATATCCCGCCAAGGTGTTGTTTTATTTTATGATTTTTAAATTCGTATATTACATTTGTCAATCCGTTTAGAAAATCTCTATCGTGAGATACAATAATTATTGTTCCCGTAAAATTTTTAAGTGCATTTTTTAATATTTGTTTTGAGTAAATATCGAGATGGTTTGTGGGTTCGTCAAGTATCAAAAGGTTAACCGGTTGCAACAAGAGTTTTGCTATTGCAAGTCTTGATTGTTCTCCTCCCGACAAAACTTTTACTTTTTTATCTATATCATCGCCTCTAAATAAGAAAGCTCCTAAAATATCTCGAAGTTTTGTTCTTATATCGCCAACTGCAATATCGTCAAGTGTTTGAAAAACTGTTTTGTTTTGGTCTAAAATTTCGTCTTGATTTTGTGCAAAATAACCTATTTTTATGTTATGTCCTATTTTAAAATATCCCGAGTAATCGGTTTCTCCGACAATTATTCGCGATAGTGTAGTTTTTCCTTCGCCGTTTTTTCCAACAAAAGCTACTTTTTCGCCTTTTTCGAGCGTAAAATTAATATCGTCTATAACTAAATTATTTCCATACGATTTGCTTAAGTTTTTAATTTCGACAACGGTTTGTCCTCCTCGCGGTGGTTCAGGAAATCGTATATTTATTTTTGAATTGTCGGTTTGCTCTACTTCTATTCTTTGTATTTTTTTTAGTTGTTTAATTTTTGACTGCACTTGCACTGCTTTTGTTGCCTTGTATCTAAATCGCTCTATAAATTCTTCGGTTTTTTCGATTTGTTTTTTTTGGTTTTCGTATGCTGCTTGTTCTTGTTGACGTTGTTCTTGCCGGAATTTAATAAATTTTGTGTATGGTAATTTGTAATCGAATAGTTTTCCAAGACTAAGTTCTATTGTTCGTTTTGTAAGATTATCTAAAAAAAGTATATCGTGTGATATTATTAAAATTGCTCCCGAATAGTTTTGCAAAAAGTCTTCGAGCCATTGTATTGATTCTATATCGAGATGGTTTGTGGGTTCGTCAAGCAAAAGCAGGTTGGGTTTCGATAGTAAAATTTTTGCAAGTTCTATTCTCATCCGCCAACCTCCGCTAAACTCGTTACATTTTTTTGTAAATTCCGATTTCTTAAAGCCTAAGCCCAAAAGTATTTTTTCGACATCGGCATTAATAGTTGCTCCGTCAAGAATATGAAATTGTTCGTTTTTATCGCTTAATTCGTGTATTAGTTTAAGATATTCATCGGACTCATAATCGTTACGTTTGCTAAGTTCTAAGTTTATTTGTTCTATTTCTTTTTCGATGTTTAGAATTTTATCAAATGCCGATAGGGCTTCATCAAAAACTGTTTTGTTGCTTTGGTGTTTCATTTGTTGTGGCAGGTATCCCACGGTATTATTATCGGGAATTGTAATTTTTCCTTTTTCGTATGATTGTTTTCCTGCTATAACTTTTAGCAGAGTTGTTTTTCCTGCTCCGTTTTTTCCTATAAGTCCAATGCGATCTTTGTTTGTTATCGAAAAAGAAACATCTTTAAAGATTTCTATTCCGTTAAATGCTACTGTAAGGTTATCTACTGAAATCATAATTTGCTAAAAATTGCAAAAATAGTTAAAATAGCTTATGTTTTTCGTTTTTTTCGTTTTGCTGCCGGAAATAAAACATTGTTTAATATTAGTCTGTATCCGGGTGAGTTTGGGTGCAGGTCTAAATCGGTTGGTGGGTCGTAAACAAAGTGTTGATAATCTTCGGGGTCGTGTCCTCCGTAAAATGTCCAAGTCCCTTTTCCCCATTCGCCGTGTATGTATCTGGCTTCGTGTGCCGCTTTGTTTTCGCCCATTATTAATACGTTTGATTTTATAACGCTTTCGTTAAAAGCTGTTGTTTGCCCCATAAAACCTTTAATCATATTTTTATGGTTTTGACAAAGCATTGTTGGAACAGGGTCCCATTTTGCCGAAAAATCAAAAAGTGTAAAATAATCTTGATCTTTGGAAACTTTTCTTGTTCGTGTTACGTCAATATTTGAGTATTCGTACTCGTAAGGATTTGTTATTACTTTAAAGTCTTTAAAAGCAAATGTTTGATTAAAATCTAGTTTCGATTGGGCGTCAGGGTCCATTGCATCTCCATCGAACATGGGTTGGCAGATATCGGTATTTTGTGCGGCAAGCGCAATGTCATAGGTGTCTGTACCTGAGCACATTGCAAATAAAAAACCTCCTTTTGCAACATAATCTCTAATTGTTTGTGCTACAAAAAGTTTCAGCTTTGATACTTTTGTAAATCCGTATTTTTTTGCTGTTTCTTCGTTAACTCTAACTTGTTCTTTATACCACGGCATATTATGATATGCTGCATAAAATTTTCCGTATTGTCCTGTAAAGTCCTCGTGATGCAGATGTAGCCAATCGTATTTGCTTAATGCTCCTTCTATTATATCTCCATCGTAAATTACATCATAAGGAATTTGTGCATATGTTAATACAAGTGTTACCGCATCGTCCCACGGTAATTTATTTTTTGGCGAATATACTGCTATTTTAGGTGCTTTTTCTAATTTTAAAGCATCCATATTTATATCGGGCTGAGCAATATAATTTAAAATTTGATTTGCTTGCACATCTGCCAATATCTCAAAATAAACTCCTCGAATTACGCATTCGTCTTGAATTTCTTTATGGTTTTCTATTAAAAAACTTCCTCCTCTATAATTTAAAAGCCATTTTGCTTGTATCGAATTTTGTAATACCCAGTAAGTTATTCCGTAAGCTTTTAAATGGTTCGTTTGCTTTTGGTCCATAGGTATCAAAATATACGATGCAAATATTTTTGAGCCTATAATTAACAGAATAAATAATATGGTTAGTTTTCGTATCAAATATTATTTTTTTTCAAAAGTAAGAAATATAAAATCAAAAAAACGATTATAATTGGTTAAATAAATTTAATTATAATATTTTTAAAATTCAGGCTCGCCTATCTGATTTTGAAAATCCTTATTATGCATATCCATGTTATCGTCAATACCATTCATTTTTGAGTCAAGCCATTTAATATCCTCAACGTTACTAGGTTCCGAGAATTGTGCAAACTCCGGTTTAAATTGCAACTCAACATCTGTAACTTCGCCGTTACGGTGTTTTGCTATAATTATATTTGCTTGTCCTTTTACTGTATCTTCGTCGTCGTTGTTTCCATAATAATCGGGGCGATGTATAAATATTACTATATCGGCATCTTGCTCAATTGCTCCCGACTCTCGTAAGTCGGATAACTGAGGACGTTTGTTTCCTCCTCGTGTTTCTACAGCTCTACTAAGTTGAGATAAAGCCAAGATAGGTATATCTAATTCTTTTGCAAGCGATTTAAGCGACCTTGATATACTTGATATTTGTTGTTCTCGATTTCCTTTTAATGCGGTATCTCCGGTCATTAATTGTAAATAATCTATTATTATCATTTCTATACTGTATTGAGATTTTAAACGGCGACATTTTGCTCTTAACTCAAAAATGTTTATTGCCGGAGTATCATCTATGTATATTGGGGCTTCCTCAATATTAGATATTTTATCTTCTAAAACTTTCCAATCGGTTCTGTCTAATTTACCTGTTTTTATTTTTTTAGAATCTATTTTTGTTTCGCTAACTATTAACCTCTTAACGAGTTGTTCTTTGGACATTTCCAAAGAAAAGAAAGCTACAGCTTTATTAAAATCAACAGCCATATTTCGTGCTATATTTAAAACAAATGCTGTTTTTCCCATTGCAGGACGTGCTGCTATAATTATTAAATCGGAGCGTTGCCAACCCGATGTTACTGCATCTAAACTTGTAAAGCCCGAAGGAACTCCACTTAATCCGTCCTCACGTTTTCCTGCTATTTGTATCTGTTTTATTGCCTCATTAATTATTGTTTTTACCGGTTCGGCCTGTGTTTTTATAGTGCCTTCGGCAATATTAAAAATCTCTGATTCTGAAAAATTTAGTAAGTTATCTACGTCATCATTTTCAAAATATGCTCGTCGTTGTATCTCGGCAGAAATTTCTATTAATCTACGTTCTATATGTTTTTGTATTAATATTTTTGAGTGGTATTCTAAATGAGACGATGATGCAACTTTGTTTGTTAATTTAACAAGATAAGCTTTTCCTCCTGCTTCGTCTAAATCTTTATTTTGTTTTAATTTATTTGCTACTGTAAGCAAATCTATAGGTAAAGATTCTAATGATAATGCTTTAATTGCATTATATATTTTTTGATGAGAACTTTTATAAAAAGCTTCCTCTGTTAAAGTATCAGCAACTAAATTAATTGCATCTTTTTCAATCATTAATGCTCCTAAAACAGCTTCTTCTATATCTATTGCTTGAGGAGGAACTTTTCCTAATTCAACATTTATTTTTTCTAATGTGTTAGACTTTATATTTTTTTTATTATCCATATTTTTATTAAAAATTTTTACAAAGTTAATATCCAAAACTTTGTTTCTGTATTTTATTTAAAGCTTTTTTTAACAATTAATAAATAAATAAAAACATTATTTTGTTAATAAAATTTATTATATTTATTTCTTTAAAATAATCTTTATGGAACAATTAAAAAAAACAGCAGAAATTATTAAACAAAGTAAACATTTAATTGCTTTTACGGGAGCAGGAATTTCAGCCGAAAGTAACATTCCTACTTTTAGAGGCAAAAACGGAATTTGGAACAAATACAATCCAAAATTATTAGATATAACATATTTTAAAAATAATTCCGATTTATGTTGGAAACATATTACCGATATGTTTTTCTCGGTAATTGATAAAGCTTACCCAAATTATGCACATTATTTTTTATACGAGTTGGAACAACAAAATATATTAAAATCAATAATTACTCAAAATATAGATAATTTACATCAAAAAGCCGGAAATAAAAATATTATTGAATTTCATGGAAATACAAGAGAACTTATTTGCACCAAATGTAAAAAAAAATATAACGTAAAAGATTTTGATTTATTAAAAGAAACACCTAAATGCTTATGTGGAAGTATTTTAAAACCCGATTTTGTTTTTTTTGGAGAAAACATTCCTGTTGATGCCTACAAAAAAGCTATAAACGAAATAAACTTATGCGATGTTATGTTAATTATAGGAACGACAGGTGAAATAATGCCTGCTTCTATATTGCCATACGAAGCCAAAAATAATGGCTCTTTAATTATAGAAATAAACCCCGAGGAGTCTAATTACACTAACAAAATAACTGATTATTTTATAAAACAAAAAGCGGTTATAGCTAGTAATAAGTTAAAACAATTTATTCTATAATTATAATATTATATAAATATATAGATAGTTACATAAGACATGCCGTTAACCCAACATTTTCATATATTTATCTATTAAACATTTATATCTGTCAAAAAAATTATGATTTTAGGTTTCAATTTAATATCTTTGTCTTATTATTTTTAATTTTTTATGAAAACTATATTTACTACATTATTTATTTTACTTTATAGTATTTCTTACTCAGCCGATTATTATTGGGCTGCAAACTCAGGAAATAATTGGAACACAATAGCTAATTGGGTTGATGCAGGCGGTATTCCAATAGGCAGTACTCCGGGAAATACCGATATTGTGCATTTTACTAACAGCGACAATTCCAATTGCACTGTTGATGTAAATGTAAATATTGGCGGATTAATTGTTGACGGTTATACCGGAACAATTAACATTAACGGATATTCTTTTCAGGTAACATCAGGCGATGCAACATTTAATACCGGAACAATAACCGGTGGAACACTAACAGTTAACACAACAGGTATTGCAACTTATGCCGGTACAAGTTTTGGAGCAATTGTCAATTCCGTATCAGGGCGTTTACATTTAAACGGTTCTACATTTAATGCAGTGGCAACATTCGAAAAAAACGGAGCATCAGGCGATAATTGTTCCGGAAACAATACTTTTAATGCAAATACAAGTATAAAAAATTCCGGTTCGGGATATTTGCGTTTGGAAAATACAAATCCCGATACTTTTAATGCCGATTTGGTAGTTGAAAATTCAGGCACAAGTTACACGATCTTTTCAAATGCAGCGGCAGGAACAACTGTTGCAGGAAATCTTACCGTTACAAACTCGGGAAGTAGCGATTCTTATATACATGTAAATTACAACAATACAGCAACATTGGCAGTAACAGGAAATGTTACGGTAAATAATACAGGGTCCGGAACACAAAGCCGAAACCATTTCGGTTTGCGTGGAACTATTACAATAGGGGGTAATTTGACCGTAAATAATAATGCAACAGCCACTACCGGAAGAACATACATTTCGTATTACGATAATTGTAATATTATTATAAACGGAAAT
>Ga0256833_1002788_pt1 | contig 12116 bp, 12 predicted proteins | sample 356284metaG_FD_190535 | JGI IMG/M metagenome (GOLD analysis project Ga0256833, IMG submission 190535) | Hydrothermal vent microbial communities from Mid Atlantic Ridge, Atlantic Ocean - 356-284 | ecosystem: Environmental > Aquatic > Marine > Hydrothermal vents | place: Atlantic Ocean: Mid...
AGAAAGGCGCTAAAATATAATATAATTAATAGTATTATGAAAAGCGCGGGGTCCGTGATGGCCAAGAAGATTGGTGCCTTCGAAATAGTGGATATTGACCTAGCGGGGCGTATAGGCAGGCTGCACCTCAGGACTGCCACTATAGAAACACCCGCATTCTTCCCAGTGGTAGACCCGCAGCGCCAGGAGGTTCCACTGGACAAGATACGGGATGCGGGCTTCCACCAAATTATAACGAACGCCTATCTCGCCTACAAGAGGTGGGGCCCGACCTCCAGGGGAATCCATGGCATGTTAAATTGGCGTGGCGCCGTAATGACGGATTCAGGCGCTTACCAAATACTAGCATATGGTGATATTGATGTAGACCAAGAGACTATCTTAAGATACCAAAAGAAGGTCCTAAAACCTGACATTGGAGTAATCCTGGACATACCTACCGGAGATGTTAGCCGCGAAAGGGCGGAATACACGGTTAAAGAGACGCTCCGACGGGCACATCTTGCGCTCTCAGTAATCGATCCTACAAACGATGACATCCTGTGGGTTCTACCCGTTCAGGGTGGTCGCTACGTTGATCTAGTAGAGCGAAGCGCCAAGCAAGGCTCGATGCTACCCTACAGAATGTATGGGATAGGAAGTCCCACAGTATTCTTGGAGAAATATCGGTACGACACCATAATTAAGATCATTCGCGCTGCAAAGCTTCACCTAAACCCAGCCCGCCCCGTCCACCTCTTCGGAGCTGGCCACCCGCTCATACTACCCTACGCAGTCGCACTAGGGATAGACACGTTCGACAGTGCCAGCTATATGTTGTATGCCAGAGACGACAGGTACATCACACCTTATGGTGTATACCGCCTCGACGAGCTCGACTACTTCCCCTGCGCATGCCCTGTCTGCACCCGCTATACCCCAGCGGAGCTGCGCGAGCTGCCTAAACAAGAGCGCACACGGCTGCTGGCGCTTCACAACCTATACGTTATATCCCAGACTATGCGGAGGATAAAGCAGGCCATAAGGGAAGGCCGGCTCTGGGAGCTACTCCAGGAGACTGCCAGAGCCCACCCGGCCGCCGCCAGGGCTTTACAAGCGCTCCGGGGATCGTATAGGCTCCTCGAGGCCTCAACGCCACGCGTTAAGCCGAGAAGGGTTAAGGGTCTACGCGCCTACGCCCCAGAAAGCCTATGGAACCCCAAGATACTGGGTTACAAAGCCCGTCTTCTATCCGAGTTCCTGCCGGGAATGCTTAGGCACCTCAAACAGGCCGGGATCACAACTATACGTCTGCGTCCATCACTTAACCCACCCGACGACTGTTCGACGACCAGGGAAGCCGACGAGGCAATAATATTCTATGCACCCTATCTCGGCTTAATACCCGAAACCCTCTGTGGCACATACCCCACAATACACATTGACTACGCGAATATAGACGATACCGTGGCTAGAGACCTCTCAAACACAGTTATAACCGCCTCTATCATTGCCCTAAAGAACCATTTCCGTATTATTATCGAAATTAACAGAAGAAATAGGATTGGCCTCGAGATCCTCTCGAGGCTCTCAAACATCAGCTTATACAGAGACCGCCTAATAGTAGAGCATGTCGGGTAGCTGGCTGCCCAGTCCTTACAGGGCCTCTCAAAATATTGAATCCGCTACATGTAGAACATACCAGTATCCCTATGCTTGGGCGTCTCCTCCCCAGCCTCCAGTCGCTCGGCCAGCTTCATAAGTAGCGCCTTCTGCTTCTCCGCCGCCTCCTCGAGGGCTGGCGCCTCTACTTTCACCCCTAATATCTCGTCTGAGAGCACCTTTAATCCGATAAGAACCGCGCCATAATCCACCTCCTCCACCATAGAATATGGTAGCAGTATGATTGCTGGCACCCTATAGTAGTCCATGAATATATAGAGCGTGGCTAGAGGCCCCATCACACCCAGGCCCTCCTCCATCTGGGGCGCCTTCAGCGACACTCCCGCGAGTGCCGCATACCTATTGGATATCCAGCGATACCCGAACTTATCCTCACTCGGCATGAACTCCTTACTAAGACCTCCGGCCAGCACCGCCAGCCTAACGCCTATCTCACTGGAAAAGGCCGCTATACCCTCAGCGTAACTCGTCCACTCATCCCTGTCTGGCATCGCTCTGTTTAGAATGAACAAGACCCCGTGATCCCTACTATAGTAAACCTCGTATGGGAACGCTGGCCCGTCATCTTCTATTATTACCATTGGTGGCATGTCACCCGAGGGCACGATATAGCCTATCTTCTCGGCTCCCAGGGCTTGTGCAGCGTACTTAGTGAGCAGGTATCCAACCATGCCAAAGCCTCGGAAACCGGTAACGAGGATAGAGCCCGACAGCTCGGCCTTGGGTATCCACAAGTTAAACTCGGTCATACCAACCACCGTCACCGAACCCTAACTATCTCGCCATACTCTACCTTATCCATGATAAACCCGGGCACCCTCGCCCTGCCCACCCCCACAAGCTCGTCGTCTCTGGTGACTATTACAACCTCGTCCCCAGGTCGAAGAGCCGGGTCTGCCTCTACTACGTCGGCCGCTAGCACGCTTCCCTTGATCTCCCTCGCACCGCTTATAACCACGCGGAAGCGGGGCGGCGGTTCTGCTTTCACTATAATCTCGCCAGCAACCTTGGATATTGTAAACATCCCGGTTGTAGGCCGGAGGGTTAGCGCGTGAGTCCCATTGACGTACACGTATCTCAGCTTACCCCTAACAAGGCCTACAGCGAGGTGCCCCGCCATGTTTACAAAGGCCTCTGCCACCGCCCAACTGAATTGGTAACCCAGGATTGATACGATACGCTCTAGCTCGTGGGGCGTGGGCGGCCGCGGCTTCAACACTCAACCCGGCCGCCCACGCTGAATGCGGGGGGTTATTACTTCTAGACCATTTTCTAAACTATGAGCAATTATTCTAGAGGTGTATCAAGCTAGTAGCTCCCGCGTTTAGCTTTTTGCTCCCAAACCTCTTCTTAACCTTCTCGATAGCATTCAGGAAGTCTTGCATCGAAACCTTCCGGGCCCCCCTCCTTATTGCACTATACCCGGCCTCGACAACGACAGCCCTGATCTCTGCTCCACTGAATCCTCCGGTTAACTCCGCAATCATCGACAAGTCGACATCGCTGGCGAGCCTCATTCGCCTCGTGTGGATTTTTAGTATCTCGATCCTCCCCCTCTTATCGGGCAGCGGTATCTCAATTATCCTGTCAAACCTGCCCGGCCTCAGCAACGCGGGGTCCAGAAGGTCTAACCTGTTGGTGGCAGCTATTACTTTCACGTTGTCAAGCGGGTCGAATCCGTCCATCTCCGCGAGTAGCTGAACGAGCGTCCTCTGAACCTCCCTATCACCGCTTGTACCCATCTCCATCCTCTTTGCACCTATAGCATCTATCTCGTCAATGAACACTATTGCGGGCGCCTTCTGTCGGGCCAGCCTGAACACTTCCCTTACCAGGCGGGCCCCCTCTCCAATGAATTTGTTCACGAACTCGCTCGCAACCACCCTTATGAATGTCGCTCCGGACTCTCTGGCTACGGCCTTCGCTAGAAGCGTTTTACCAGTGCCCGGGGGGCCGTGGAGTAGCACACCCTTAGGCGGCTCTATACCCATCTCCTGGAATAGCTCGGGCTGCTTTAGAGGTAGAACGACTGCCTCATAGACCTCTCTTATCTGATCCTCCAGACCTCCGATATCGTTAAAGGTCACATTGGGCTTCTCGACAACTTCCATACTCTTAACTAGCGGGTCGAACCTGCCCGGTAGCACATCTACAACCGTCGAGGCCCTATTATTGAGGGCGACAACCATTCCAGGCCTCAGGCTTGTCGGGTCGATGTGGCTGGCGACTCCAACGACCAAGTTGGGTCCAGTGCTACTCTTTACAACCACTTTTCCATTATCCAACACTTCCAGGACGACCGCCTCGATGAGCGGTGGGCTCAGGAGTCTGGCTACCTCGCTTTTGTAATGGTCTAACTCTCTTTGTAGAGATATCTTCTCTTGTATTAACTCCTGGACGCGCCTCCTGAGGCGTAGCACCTCCTCTTCCAGACTCACAGCGTCATAGCCGCTCTGCACCCTGTTTCTGTTGCTGCTGAGCGACACGATTCTCACTCCACCCACCTAACATGCATCAACCCCTTAAAAGGCGGCTTACTCAATATTCTCGCTATTCACATCACCCGCACGGCATCCTAGGGATAGGTTAATAATAATACCCCAAGCCCGGTTTGGGTAAGTGGAGGGTCCACGCTTGCCGAAGCGTGATATCACGTACTGTGAAATATGCGGCATGCCAATAGTAGGTAGGCCCTACTACGCCGAAGTCGACGGCGTCGAGATGGTGCTCTGCGCCTCCTGCTATCTCAAGCTGACCCGCAGCGGTAGAGCTAGGCCCCTACGGAGGCCGAAGCCCGTGAGGCAAGCCTCGACCAGTAGGCGGCGTGCGGCCAGGGGCGTTGCTGATCTTGAGATAGTCGAGGACTATGACTATAAGATAAGAAGTGCTAGAGAGGCAAAAGGGCTAACAACAGCGGAGCTCGCCTCAAAGCTTAGGGTTAGCGAAGCGCTATTGCGGAAGATCGAGCAGGGCAAGCTAAAGCCAAGCATAGAGCTCGCGAGGAAAATGGAGAGGATTTTAGGTGTGAAACTCGTCGTGCCAGTTGAAGAACCCGAGGTGGAGGCTGAAGAGCAGCCGCTCCCAGAGTATCCTACATTCGGCGACGTTGTTGTCATAAGGAAGAATGAGAAGAAGCGGTGAACACGGTATGAACAAAGCATACCTAATTATACCAAAAAGAGACAGCCACGCGCTACCCGAGGCCGTAACACTAGCCGAGACCGCCGGCTACCAGATAGCGAGAGTTTGGAAGTCCCGGTATCCCAACAGGGTCGGGCGAGGCCTGATAGCCGAGATAGCGTCCCACGCCGAGCAAGACAGGCCCTCCGTGATCATCTTCTATGGAAACCCTCAGCCCTCAGCCGTGTATAAGCTTATGCTGGAAACACGCACCCGCGTAATAGACAGGGTCCAGCTTATCCTGGAAATTTTCGTGAAACACGCTGGCAGCAGGGAGGCTATGCTACAAATAGAAATGGCTAGGATAAAACACGAGCTACCTCTCGTACGGGAGCTTATACGTAGGAGCAAGATGGGTGAACTCCCCGGTTTCCTGGGCCCCGGAAGATACGCTATAGACAGCTACTACCGACACCTCACCAGCAGGCTCGCCAAGCTCCGAAGGGAGCTGGAGAAGCTACGCAAGCTACGCTCCGCCAGGATCGAAACCCGTAGACACGCGGGAATGCTGCACGTCGCGATAACGGGCTACGCCAGCGCTGGCAAGACCACGCTCTTCAACAAGCTAACAGGCCTCTCGAAGCCCACCGGACCCGAGTACTTCACAACACTCCACCCCAAACATTACAGAGTTAGAGTCTCCGGCCGCGACGTGGTCTTCATCGACACCGTAGGGTTCATCCGCGACGTACCCCCATCAATAATCGAGGCGTTCTACTCCACGCTCGAAGAGGTTGCCTCCAGCGACTCCATAATATTCGTTGTCGACATCTCAGAAGACTTCCAATCTATCCGAGAGAAGCTTCTAGCCGGGTTCGAGACGCTCTCCCGGATAGGCGCTATAGGCAAGCCTATAATAATAGCGGCGAACAAGATAGACCTCTTGAGCGAGGATGAGCTAGACGAGCGCCTCTCCCTCATAAAAGCCGAGGCCCTAGCGCTAGGTGCAGTCAGGGTTATCCCCGTATCGGCCGCTAAAGAAGTTAATGTCAAGCGGGTTGCCGAGGACGCGGTGAGCGCCGCCCTTGAGCCTGCCAACCTGGGAGATCTATGGGAAGGTCTACGTGCTGAGGCTTGGCCATAGACCCGAGCGCGACAAGAGGATAACAACGCACGTTGCACTAGTCGCCAGGGCCTTCGGCGCCAACGGGTTTGTGCTCGAGGGCTCCTGTGACGAGTCAGTTATATCATCTATAGAGAAAGTTGTGGCCCGCTGGGGCGGGGTTATGCGCGTCGAGTGCGGCGTCGATGGGAGGAAGTACCTCCGCTCCTGGAGGAGGTCCGGCGGTAGTGTGGTACACCTAACCATGTATGGAGTCCCGCTGGACTTCGCGGTCGACGCCATAGCGTCGGATCCCAGGCCGAAGCTCATCGTAGTGGGTGCCGAGAAGGTTGACCGATTCTACTATAATGAAGCTGACTGGAACGTTGCCGTAACAAACCAGCCCCACTCGGAGGTGGCCGCCCTAGCGGTGTTCCTGGACAGACTATATAGGGGCCGCGAGGCGTATACAGTACATCCTAGGGCCAGGGCTAGAGTAAGGCCCTCTACCCGAGGCAAGAGGGTGGATAGGCTTGGCTAACGCGGTGCTCGACGTGGATATGCTGGAGAAGTTCGTGAAGCTAGCGGCCAGGAAGGCTAAGATAGACACCGAGCTGGCGGCCCTGGTGCTTCGAAAGCTGCTCGATAACAACGAGAAAGGGCTGAGCGACGAGGACCTCGAGGGGCTTATCGGCGTGCGCCAGGGGGAGATACGCAAAGTCCTACGCCTATTCTACGAGCTACGCATAGCCTCATACAGAAGGGGCAGGCACCCAGAGACCGGCGCCACCCGCTACTATTGGAGGATAAACCTGAACACCATAAACAACGTGCTCCTACTCCGAAAGAAACAGGTCCTCCGCAACCTCAAAATAAAGCTGGACTACGAATCGCGTAACACCTTCTACTATTGTCCCTACGATGGTACGCGGTACACCTTCGATGAGGCGTTCGAATACAACTTCCAGTGTCCCAAGTGCGGATCTATACTTGAGGAGTACAACACGGGAAGGGTTAGGGAACTGCTGGAAACGCTGATAGCCGAGCTGGAGAGGTCGATAGCTAGGGATGAGGAGAGGCTTGCCAGGAGCTAGTAGGCTCGTCGTAGACCTCTTCAGCGGCGGCGGGGGTTTCGGCAGGGGCTTCGAGCTAGCCGGCTTCCGAACCGCCGCCGCTATCGACAACTACCCCCCGGCGGCTAAGACGTACAAGGCCAACTTCCCCCACGCCGTCGTGGTCGCGGACGACATAAAGGAGGTCAGCGGGGAAACCATACTCTCCCTCGCTGGCCTGCTGCCTGGGGAGGTCAGCGTCGTGATAGCCAGTCCCCCATGCGAGCCCTTCACGGGCGCTAACCCCAACCGTAGAAGGGACCCCCTGGATAGGCTCTACAGCGATCCAGCTGGCCAGCTCTTCCTCCACGCGATCCGAATAATAGGAGAACTCAAACCCGACTACTTCGTTATCGAGAACGTGCCCGGCATCTTGGAGCCTCCGATAAGGAGGTCTATCCAGCGCGAGCTATCACGGGTAGGCTTCAGCAGGGTGTATTTCAACGAGCTACGGGCCGAGGATTACGGGAGCCCCAGCAGGAGGCTCAGGGTGTTCGTTTCCAATGTTCGTCTGAGGCCTAGGAAGAGGAGGGGCCCCACGGTCTGGGACGCCCTTCGGGACCTGCCGCCTCCAGGTAGCCACTGGCCCCCCAACCACGACTATCCCAGCGAGGTGCCTAGACGCCATAGGAGGAGGCTACCCAGGCTCCGCTGGGGGGAAGCCCTCATCTACTACACGGGCGCTAACGGGAGGAGGCTACCCAACTATATACGCCTGCACCCGCGCCAGCACGCCCCAACGGTTATGGGGACTAGCCGCTTCATACACCCGTACGAGGACAGGCTCCTAACTGTCAGGGAGCAGGCGAGGCTCATGGGTTTCCCAGACTACCACGTCTTCCTAGGCAGCCGCGACGCCCAGTACAACCAGGTTGGGGAGGCCGTGCCGCCGCCACTAGCTAAGGCTATAGCCGAGTACCTATCCGCCCTTATAGGGGAGGGGTAGCGATGGAGGACGTGATACCCCTACTCCATAATATTAGTAGCGTGCAGCGCCTCCTAGACTTTGCCAGGCTAGTTATAGCACTAGGCTACGAGAAAATCGTAGTGACAAAAGCCTATGGCGCCGCAGCGCAGCACGGGCTAGGGGAGCTAGGTAGGATCGCCTACAAAGCTGGCACCAGCCTCATCGTGCTTCCCGACCTGCCAGACGCTGTGGAGCTCCTGAGGCCGGATGAGGTTATCATTGTCTCCAAGGATCACGCGCGGGAGCACGTCGACCCGGCGAGCCCCATCGAGGCGAGGGGCAGGGTCCTCGTAGCCTTCAACGGTGGGGACCCCGACTTCACGCACCAAGAGGCCTCACTTGGGAGGCCAGTATACTTCCGAGGTTTGAAATCCAGGATAGGCCCCGCCGGCGAGGCGGCCCTGCTGCTCTACCCCCTGACTCTCAGGGGTGACGGGGACAGTGGGTGAACACGGGCTGGGAGAGCCCGTATTTGAAGTCCTCAAGAGGCTCGCACACTATTCTAGCATAGCCGTGGACCTATCACTCTACGCCATCGCTTTCCGCGATGTGAGAGCTTCCAGGGAGGTCCTAAGGATAGAGGACACCATAGACGGTGACGTCTCCAAGATAGTGGCTGGAACGGCCGTCGCCGTACGAGCGCCAAGTCAGGCCGACATAGCGGTGGGAGCAGTCTCGCTAGCATCGGCCCTTGACAAGGTGAGCGATGCCGCCGGCGACCTCGCAGGCATGGTGCTGAGAGGCATCCCCATCCACAAGTTCGTCGCAGCCTCAAGCGTGTGCTGCGGCGAGGCCGTGGCTCTGGTGAAGGTCCGCGCTAAACCCTCGGGTAAGCCCCCGCTAATCGATATACTGCTCCTCCGCAGGGGGGATAGGTACGTCCTATCCCCGAGCTGGGATGAGGTCAGCGTCGGCGACACCATAGTCGTTAGGGGGCCCCTCGAGGAGGTGGAAGAGCTTGCGAGGCTAGTCAACTATTCTATCTACTCGCAGCTCAGCGCTGGCACACCCGCCCTAATCTCGGCTGTCGCTGGCGACGACCTCTCCGCCGCCATCCTCCAGGCGAAGAGCATCGCTCGCCTAATGCTCGACATGGCGTTCCACAGCCTACTCTATAACGACGTCTGGGCGGCGCGGGAGGTGTCCAGGCTAGAGGACGAGATAGACGAGCTCTACTATAGGGCGCTCGGCTACTCCTACGCCGCTGGCAACCCCTCGGCGGCGGAGGAGATGGTCTCGATCGCCGTCTTCCTAGACGCTATGGAGTCCCTAGCCGACGCCGCAGCGTCTATCGCGCGCCTGGTTATCGATGGCAGGGTCTCGGAGCTCCTGATCGAGACTGTGGAGGAGTCGGAGGAGGCCTACATAAAGCTGGAGGTAACCCACGAGGCCGCCGGGAGGAGGCTTGCCGAACTAGACCTCGAATCGCTTGGAGTGCTCCCGGTCGCGATAAGGTCTAGGTACACCGCCGTCCTCCCCGTGCCTAGGGATTACACCCTCCAGGCTGGCGACGTGATATTCGCCAAGTACTACCGGGGCGAGGGCGACCCACTAGAATCCCTGAGGCCCCTAGGTCTCCAGGTTATACCTCCAGAGCGCGGGGAGGAGGACTAGAGTAAGCGGAGGGGCCCGGAGGGCTGGCCCATGCCTAGGGTACCCCCAGAGCTCTGCGCCAGGTGCAAGGGCTACAAGAGGCTCTGCGGCCTGCCCAGGTGCCCCATACTAGACTCGTTCCGGAGCCAGGTTAGGGCGGTCCTCAGGTCGTCGGCGGGCCTAGTGGAGGGGGCCACCCCGCCCTCCAGCCTCGTGGGCGAGTGGGGGTACCCGAAGGTTAACGTGTACTACATGATACCGCCAAGCGTCCGTGGAGACCGCGCCAGCTACTACGACGCGCCCAGAGAGTGGAGCCTGCGGAACGAGCCGCTACATAGGATCATAGAGCTTAGGAGTAGCCTGGTCTCGGCCTCGATGCGGGTGCCAGTCACAGCGCCCGAGAGGCTCTACGAGCTGGAGATAACGCCCGCCGCTCTCAGCGTAAAGCCTGTTGACAGCGAGGCCGAGCTAAGGAGGCCCCCAACTCCCAGGCTCGTGTTTGACGGCGTCTCGAAGCCCGTCGGCCCGAGTAGCCCGGCCAGGCGCGTCCGGGTCACAGGCACGCCTAAACTGGGGGGTAAACTAGAGCGTATGATCTGGGACGACGCGCCCACGCGGGAGGCAGTCGTCGAACTTTACAATAGCGGCCTAGACGTCTACACCATCCAGAAAGCGCTCAGCCTCGGGGCCCTCGGACGACTACGGCGTAGGCGACTCGTGCCGACCAGGTGGGCAATCACCGCCGTCGACGATATGCTGAGCTCATGGCTCCGATCGAGGCTGAGAGGCCGCCCCACAATCAGCGGCGCCGAGGTCTACACTGCGGAATACCTCGGGAACAGGTTCGCCGTAATACTCTACCCTGGCAGCGGCCACTTCGAGTGGGTCGAGGCCTGGCACCCGGCAACCGCCTGGACCCCAGGGGCCGGGCGCGTTGTAACATGGAGGGTCCACGAGGACCCCCTCGGCAGGAGAACCGCGGACGACGGCGGTTTCTCCGCGGCGCGCCTAGCGGTTCTAGAGCACCTCAACGAGAGGGGCAGGGTGGCCGACGTCGTGATCATCCGCGAGATCCTCCCATCCTACTACGCGCCCGTCGGCAACTGGCACATAAGGGAGACGGTCAGGCAGGCCCTCTCCGGGCAGCCTAGGAGGTATGAGAGCATGGATGAGGCCATATCGTCAACCTTGAAGCTCTTCGATGCTGGCACCGCCCTGAAGGCGGCCAGCCCCATACTCTCCGGGAGGAAGATGAGGAGCCTCGTAGAGTACTGGCCTGAGCTCGAGGGGTAGAACCCCCCGGGAGCCCGGGTGAAACACCGGTATCACCCCCTGTCATCCCACATTCCCCTCCGCCCGACAGGGATCAGAGGGGTATCGTTGCCTGAACCCGAAGCCAGGGACTACGAGGCGATAGCTCGAGCGCTAGTCTCTAGAACCTCCCGCAGGCCAGGCCGCGCACGCGGCGGTCCCAGGAGCCGTATAGTCGAGGCAATCATGGTTCTACTCCTCTCGAGGCCCATGAGGGCGTCTGAGATAGCCGAGGTTCTAGGCGTCGAGTCAAAGTATGTCAGCAGCTACCTAAGCTACTGGCGCGGGAGGGGCTACGTGGACTACGACCGCGGCTTCTGGTACCTCACCCCTCTGGGTGAGGAGTACGCGCATGACGTCGTCGACAGACTAAAGAGTTCCCTCGAGGACGAGTACGCCAGACTCGCACGCAGTCTTTTATTGCGAGAAAAATCTGTTAGCTCGACCGTAAACGACAAGAGAAGGAGGCGGCGTAGGGGGGCCTCCGAGAATCCACAGTCGTTTATTGTTGCCTCAACTAATAATAGCGACAATAAAAGGAGTGGAGACCGCGTGGAGCAGGTAACTTGCGTGCTCCGACTGCTGCGCGGGCAACTCTCAGAGGACGAGTTCGAGATCATAAGCTCGATATTGACACACTACGCCAGATGGGGCAGTACCTACCTCTACGTCGACCAGCTTCAGGAGAGGCTTCAGGCCGACCAGAAGTGGCTCCTCTCCAAGCTACGAAGCCTACAGGTCAAGAACCTCGTCTATATCTATGCAGATCCACGCCTCGGCGTACGCGTCGGACTATCGAGGGCTATGAAGGACGCGCTCTCCTCCTGCGGGTAGGCTACTACTATCTACAACTACACTGAACCGGTACTATCGTGACCAGGTCCTGTTACCGGGTCGCGTGTATGGCTGGCTACAGTATTACTGTTTGGCTATTGATCTGTGGTATTAGTGCTGACAAGAAAGACGCCACGCGGGGGAGCTGGCCTGGAGATGGCTGCCAGAGAACCGCTAGTGTATAGTGATAGTATACGCTATACACAGAGGGGTCTGGCCGCGATGCCCGTGAAATAAGGGTTCGGGTACACGAGACTCTGGGGTGGAACCGGGGCATGGTGCCAGCTAGGGCGGCGCGCGAGCGTGCGGTGAAGGAGGCTCTGCTGCGCGAGCTATTGGAGCACCATGTGAGCGTGGACGATGTTAAGGAGTGGCTGTGGGAGGACTTCGGCATAAGAGTCTCGGGGGGCTGGGA
>Ga0256833_1002789_pt1 | contig 12116 bp, 9 predicted proteins | sample 356284metaG_FD_190535 | JGI IMG/M metagenome (GOLD analysis project Ga0256833, IMG submission 190535) | Hydrothermal vent microbial communities from Mid Atlantic Ridge, Atlantic Ocean - 356-284 | ecosystem: Environmental > Aquatic > Marine > Hydrothermal vents | place: Atlantic Ocean: Mid...
GCCTCAGCCCTGCTTGCGCAGCGCCTCCGCGCCGCCCACAATGTCCATCAACTCCCGGGTAATGCCCTGCTGCCGGGCCTTGTTGTACTCCAGCTGCAGCACATCGGCCAGCTCGGTGGCGTTGTCGGTGGCCTTCTTCATGGCCACCATGCGGGCCGCGTGCTCACTGGCTCGGGATTCCAGCAACGCCTGGAAGACCTGCAGCTGAATGAACCGGGGCACGATTTCGTCCAGCAGGGTTTGCTGGTCGGGTTCGTAAATGTAAGCGCCGGTGTGCCGCCGCGGCCCGCCCACGAATTCGGTTTCGACCAGCCCCTCGCCGCCGTCCACTTCCAGAGGCAGCAGCTTTTTCACCCGCGGCTCCTGACGCAGAAAGCTGACGAAGTCAGTGTAAACGATGTAGACCTCATCCACCTTCCCGGCCAAAAATTCGTCGACCGCCAGCCGGCCGATGGCCGAAGTATCGGCAAAGGTGAATTTGTCGGGCAGGCCGCTGAAATCGGCCAGCAAAGTCTTCCCGCTGCGCAGCAGCATCTCGCGGCCCTTGCGGCCCACGGCAATCCAGTGCACGGGCACCGGGCTCTTGTCGAACCGCTTGAAAGCCGCCCGCAGCACATTGGTGTTGTAGGGCCCGGCCAGGCCCCGGTCCGCGGTGACCAAAATGACGGCCACCGCCTGCACTTGTTCCCGGGTGCGCAGCAGGGGGTGCAGGTTGTTGCGCCCCGGCTGACGGGCCAGGTGGGTCAGCACCTCCCAGGCCTTGGAGGCATAAGGCCGGGTGGCCTGGACGGCTTGCACCGCGCGCTGCACCTTACTGGCGCTCACGGCCTGCAAGGCGCGGGTAATCTGGGCGATGTTCTTGACGCTTTGAATGCGCTTTTTGACTTCTCGGGCCGTTGCCGCCATGCGTCACCTCGTGGGGTGGGGGAACCGGCGTGAGACCGGGCCCGCGGGTTTACCGCCAGGTGCTCATGAAGGCCTCGAAGGCCTCCTTCAGCCGCGCTTCCACCTCGTCGTCCAGGCGCTTGGTGGTCTCGATGGCCTCGATGATGTCGGGGTAATTGGCCTCCATGAAGCGCAGCACCCGCTGCTCCCATTCGGCCACCCGGTCCAGAGGCACGGGGTCCAGATACCCCCGGGTGCCGCCGTAGAGCACAATCACCTCTTCGGCCAGGGTCATGGGCGCGTAGCGCGGCTGCTTGAGCAGCTCTTGCAGGCGCAGGCCCCGGTTGAGCTTGGCCTGGGTGGCCGGATCCAGCTCGGAACCGAACTGGGCGAACGCGGCCAGCTCGCGGAACGCGGCCATCTCCAAGCGCAGCCGACCGGCTACCTTCTTCATGGCCTTGGTTTGCGCGTCGCCGCCCACCCGAGAGACCGAGATGCCCACATTGATGGCCGGGCGAATGCCGGCGTTGAACAGGCCCGATTCCAGGTAAATCTGGCCGTCGGTAATGGAAATCACATTGGTGGGGATGTAAGCCGACACATCGCCCAGCAAAGTCTCGATGATGGGCAGCGCGGTGAGGGAGCCGCCGCTGCCCCGCACCTTGCGCACCGCGTACGCGTCCGCGTTGTCCATTTGCTTGAGATATTCGTGCGCGTCGTGCTCGGCCAGGGGGCCGTCGAACACCGGCGTGCCGTCCACCCGGTCTTCGGCCGCGGCCATGCCGTCGTCGCTGGCATAGTCCTTGGGCACGATGACGAACTTGTCGGCCAGCCGCGCGGCCCGCTCCAGCAGCCGGGAATGCAGGTAGAACACATCGCCGGGGTAAGCCTCGCGGCCCGGGGGCCGGCGCATGAGCAGGGAGACTTCCCGGTAGGCCCACGCGTGCTTCGACAAGTCGTCGTAGATGATGAGCGCGTCCTTGCCCTGCTCCATGAACTCTTCGCCGATGGCACAGCCCGCGTAGGGGGCCATATATTGCAGGGCCGCGGGGTCTTCGGCCGAGGCCGAGACCACCACCGTGTAGTCCATCGCACCCAGGCGTTCCAATTCGTTCACAATGCGGGCCACCTGGGCCTTCTTCTGGCCGATGGCCACATAAATACAAATCATGTCCCGGGTTTTCTTCTGGCTCAAAATCGCGTCTAAGGCGATGGCCGTCTTCCCCGTTTGCCGGTCGCCGATGATGAGCTCCCGCTGCCCCCGGCCGATGGGAATCATGGCGTCGATGGCCTTGATGCCCGTGTGCACCGGCGTGTCCACATCTTTGCGCTCCATCACGCCGGGCGCGATGCGCTCGATGGGCCGGTACTTCTCGAAGGCGATGGGGCCTTTGCCGTCCAGGGGTTCCCCCAAGGGGTTGATGACCCGGCCAATGAGCCCTTCGCCCACAGGCACCGAGGCAATACGGCCCGTGGCAAACACCTTCATGCCCTCGCGAATGCCGGCAATGTCGCCCATGATGATGATGCCGACATTGTCTTCTTCGAGGTTGAAGGCAATGCCCATGACGCCGTTCTCGAACTGCACCAGCTCCTGGGAGCGCACATTGGCCAGGCCGGTGGCCCGGGCGATGCCGTCGCCAGCCTCAATGACCGTGCCGACCTCTTGCACCACCGCGGTGGGCTCGAAGGCCTCGATTTGAGCTTGCAATTCCTGGGTAATTTGCTTGAACAAATCCGCCATAGCGGTGCCTCCTCGCGAGCGCGGCAGGGCCGCGGGCTATGCGTCTTGGGTCAGGCGAGCCACGGTAGCCGCGTCCAGGCGTTGCACCAGCGCGGTCACCAGGCGCACGCCGTTGACGAAATCGTCGTGGTGCATCAGGGTGCTGTGGGAATGGATGTAGCGGGTGGGCACGGAAATGACCACCGTGGGCACGCCGGTCTTGTAGCGGTGAATCACGCCGCCGTCGGTCGCGCCCCCTTCCACAAAAGAAGGCTGCACCGGAATGCCCTCGGCTTCGGCCACTTCCAACACCAAATCTCGCAGGGCCAGGTTGGGAATCATGGCCCGGTCATAGAACAGCACCGTGGGGCCCTTCCCCAGCTTCGAGGGCGCTTCGTCGGGTTTGATGCCCGGCGTATCGCCGGCAATGTCGGTTTCCAAAATGATGGCCACATCGGGCTCCACGGACCACGGCGCGGTGCTGGCCCCGCGCAGGCCTACTTCTTCCTGCACCGTGGCCACGCCGACCACCGTGTTGGGGTGGGGCCGGTCTTGCAGCGCGCGCAGCACTTCAATCATCATAGCCACCCCGGCCCGGTCGTCGAAAGCCTTGGAGACATACACCTTGCCGTTGGCCATGACCTCGAAGCGGGCGTGGGGAATGATGGGGTCGCCCACCCGCACGCCCATCTCCTCCACTTCTTCCCGGGAAGAAGCGCCCACATCGATGAACATGTGCTTCTTCTGCACCACTTTGTTGCGTTCTTCCGCGGGCAGCAGGTGGGGCGGTTTGGCGCCAAAGACGCCCAGCACATCGCCTTTGCGGGTCTTGATGACCACCCGGTGGCCCAACAACACCTGGTCGAACCACCCACCCAGGGGGATGAAGCGAATCATCCCCTCCTTGGTGATGTGCTTGACCATGAAGCCGATTTCGTCCATGTGGCCGGCCAGCAGCACCGTGGGCTCGGGGGCCGCGCCGGTTTTGCGGCAAAATACATTGCCCATGCGGTCCTGGCTCAGCACGCCCAGGGGCTCCAGCCAACGCCGCACCACCGAGCGTACCGGCCCTTCGTAGCCCGGCACACCGCCGACCTCGGTCAGCTCACGCAGCAATTGAGCGATGGGTTCCATAATAATGACCTACTCCCAAACCGAGATGCGGCCCTATGATAACCCAAAGCCGAAGCCTTGTCCAGTTCGCGGCAAAAATCACGAGCCGCGGGGCCTGGGGCCGCGCTTTTTTGCTACAATGTGAAACGCCATGAACGCGGAACGCCTGACGACCCTGCGGGAACGCATTGCCCACGCGCCCCAAGCGCCCGGCGTGTATTTGATGCGCGACGCCGGGGGCGAGGTCATTTATGTGGGCAAAGCCGTCCATTTGCGCAATCGCCTGCGCTCCTACTTCCAGCCCAGCGCGGCCCGCCACAGCATCAAAGTGCGCCGCCTGCTGGAACGCCTGCACGACATCGAGTGGATTGTGGTCGGCAGCGAACTCGAGGCCCTCATCTTGGAGATGAACCTCATCAAGCGCCACCGACCCCGCTACAACATCCAGCTCAAGGACGACAAGCGCTACCCCTACATCAAAATCCACTGGGCCGACCCTTTCCCCAAGGTCAGCGTCACCCGGCGGGTGGTGCAAGACGGTTCCCGCTACTATGGACCCTACACCAGCGTGTGGGCCGTGCACCAAACCCTGAACGCACTGCGCAAAATCTTTCCCTACCTCACCTGCAACCGCACCATCACCGGGCAGGACCGGCGGGCCTGTTTGTATTACGACATCGGCCTGTGCGCGGGGCCGTGCATTGGCGCCATCGGCCAGAAAGCCTATCGGGCCATGATTGCCGACCTGGGACGCTTTCTGGAAGGCGACACCGAGCCCGTGCTGCAGCGCCTGGAAGCCGAAATGCGCGCCGCGGCCCAACGCTTGGAATTCGAAAAAGCCGCCCGCCTGCGGGACCAAATCCGGGCCATGCAGCGCATCACCGAGCGCCAACGCATCGTCTCCGACGCCTTCACCGACGCAGATGTGCTGGCCCTGGCCCGAGACCGGGACGAGGCCGTGGTGCAAATTTTCTTCATTCGCGGGGGCAAGCTCATCGGCCGCGAATACTTCGTGCTGGAAAACACCGCCGACGAGCCCGAAGCCGAAGTGCTGGCCGCGTTCCTCAAGCGCTTTTACGGCCAGGCCAGCGCCGACCGCCGCCCCCGAGAGGTGCTGCTGCCCCACGAACTGGAAGAAGCCCGGCTCATCGAGCAATGGCTGCGCCGCCAGGACCGGGGGCCGCGCATCACCTTCCGCCTGCCCCAAACGCCGGACCAGCAAGCCCTGCTGGAGCTGGTGGCCCAAAACGCGGCCGAGACCTTGGCCGCGCTGCGGGCCCGCTGGGAGGCCGAACGCCATCGCCACACCGAGGCCCTGGCCCGCCTGCAGGCTGCGCTGGGGCTGTCCGCGCCGCCGCAACGCATCGAAGGCTTCGACGCATCCACCTTCCACGGCGCGGCCACCACGGTGAGCATGGTGGTCTTCGAGCAAGGCGCGCCGGCCAAAAGCCTCTACCGCCGCTTCAACATCCGCACCGTGGTGGGAACCGACGACTACGCCGCGCTGGAGGAAGCGCTCAGCCGCCGCTTTCGGCGTTGGCAGGCTGCCCAGGCCGAAAAGGACCGGGTGGGCGCCAAACCCGACCCCGCGTTTGGGCGCCTGCCCGACCTGCTGCTCATCGACGGCGGCCGGGGGCAATTGCAGCGGGCTCTGGCCGTGCTGCGGTCCTTCGACCTGGAAGGCCGCGTGCCCGCGGTAGCCCTGGCCAAGCGGGAGGAACTGCTCTTCGTGCCCGGCCGCCGTGAGCCCCTGCGCCTGGAGCGGGACGACCCCGCGCTGCACCTGCTGCAACGGGTGCGCGACGAGGCCCACCGCTTTGCCTTAGCCGGGCACCGCCGCCGTCGGCAAAAGCAAAGCCTGACCGCCACGCTGGAAGCCATCCCCGGGGTGGGGCCCAAACGCCGCCGCGCGCTGCTGCAGCACTTCGGCACCCTGGAACGCCTGCGGGCCGCCTCGGCCGCGGACATCGCCGCGGTGCCCGGCATTTCGCCCCGGCTGGCGCAGCAAATTTGGGCCCACCTGCACCCCGAGGCCGAAGTTACCCCGCCTGCAGACGCTGCACCAAAGTCGTAAGCGCGGCCAGGCCCTGAGCCACGGGCCCGGTCTCGATGTATTCCCCCAAAGTGTGCGCGCCCCCGCCCCGGCTCAGGCCCACCACCACCGCCGGCAGCCCCCGGCTCAAGGGCACATTGGCATCGGTGGAACCGACGCCCAACTGCGGCGCCAGTCCCTGCGCCCGATAGGCCGCCAGCGCGGCCTGCACCAGGGGGTGCTCGGCAGGAATGTGGCCCCCAGGACGCCGGCCGGTGACTTCCACCTGCACCTCGACTTCGGGCCGGGCTCGCCCGCGGGCCAAAGCCTCGAAACGCCCGGCCCAGCGGTCCAACGCCTCGTGGCTCTCGGAACGCCAATCGACCTCGGCCTGCGCGTGCGCGGCGATGGTGTTGACCGTGGTGCCGCCCTCGAAACGCCCCACATTAAAAGTGGTGCGCGGCCGGTGGGGCAAACGCCAGCGCGCGGCCTCGGCCACCACCGCGGCCAGCTCGTGCACCGCGGAAGGCGCGCCGTAATCGGCCCACGAGTGCCCGCCCGGGGTGCGCACCGTGACCCGATAGCGGCGAATCCACAGCCCCCGGTGGTAAATGCGGTCCAGGGCCAGGCCTTCCAGCACAATGTACCCGGCCACGCGCGCGCCTAAGCGTTCCACCACGGCATACATGCCCCGCAGGTTGCCCAGGCCCTCCTCGCCCACATTGCCCACCACGAAAAGGTCGCCCCGGGGCGGCCACGGCCCCACTTGCTGCAAGGCCGCTACCAGGCCCAGCAGCCCGGCCACGCCCAGGCTGTTGTCGCCAATGCCGGGGCCGTAAAGGCGCCCGCCTTCCCGCCGCGCGGTCAGCCGGGTGCCCAGGGGGAAGACCGTGTCCAGGTGCGCGGTCACGGCCAGGGCCGGCCCCCGCCCCCGCCCGGGGATGTGCAGCCACACATTGCCCACCGGGTCGGTGGTCGCGGTGAAGCCCAGCGCGGCCCACTGGTCGCGCAGCCATTGGGCCCGGGGGGCTTCGTGAAAAGTGGGGCCCGGAATGGCCTGCAGGGCCAGGGCCCAATCGAGGACGCGTTGGGCGAGGTTCTGCCAGAGCATGGGGCCTCCTGGGGGGAAGTTCACGACCCGCGCGTGGGTGTGCGGCAGGGCTATGGCCCGCGCTGGCCGTGGGGCGGGCGGAGCACCTGGGCCGCGGCCCGCCGCAGGCGGTCGGCAATGGCCAGGCCCAAATGGGCTTCGCCCAAGGTACGGGCCAGGATGACCTCCACGCCCGCGGCCTCTAAACCGCGCAGCCCCGCGAACAACCGCCGGGCCGCGGTTTCCAAATCGGCTTCGGGGCCCAGGTCGGCCACTTGCACGCCCAGGGCCCGCAACCGGGCCGCGTCTTCGGTGGGGACCAGCGCGCCCACCCGCAGCCCCTGGCCGCGTGCCAGTTGGGCCGCGGTTTGCCACAGCATCTCCCGAGCCCAGGCGCGCGGGCCGTCGAACAGCCACAAGGGCACCCGCGGCGCGTAGTGGCGGGGCAACATGCCCGGCGCGCGGGCTTCGGCCCCGGGCCCGGCCACGACCAGGGGTCGGCCCAACACAGCCTCCAGCGCCTCCCGGGGCAGGCCGCCGGGCCGCAGCAGCGTGGGCGGGTCCGTGGTCAGGTCCACGATGGTGGATTCCACGCCGATGGGGGTGGGCCCCGCGTCGAGGATGAGGTCCACCGCCGCGCCCAGGTCATCCAGCACATGCTGCGCGGTGGTGGGGCTGGTGTGGCCGAACTTGTTGGCGCTGGGCGCGGCCACAGGCACCCCTGCGGCCCGCAGCAGGCCTAAGGCCACCGGGTGCCCGGGGATGCGCACCGCGACGGTGGGCTTACCGGCCGTCACCGCCGGGGGCACCGCGGGGTGCTTGGGCAGCACTAAGGTCAGGGGGCCGGGTGCGAAGCGCGCCCACAGGCGGTGGGCGATAGGCGGCACCTGGTCGGCCACCTGCGCGGCCTGGTCCGGCTCGGCGAGGTGCACGATGAGGGGGTCGTGCGCGGGCCGGCCCTTGGCCGCGAAAATGCGGGCCACCGCGGCGGGGTCCAGCGCGTTGGCGCCCAGGCCATACACCGTCTCGGTGGGAAAGGCCACCAGCCCCCCGCGACGCAACACCTGCCCCGCGCGGGCCAGGGCCGCGGGGTCCGGGGTTTGTGGGTCCACGGTCAGCACCTGGGTCATGCCGGTTCCCCTGCGGCCACCCGCTGCCAGCCCGCGGGGCCCCGTTCCACCCGCACCCGAGTCAGGGGGCCCTGCGGCGTCTCCAAGCGGAACTCCAGCCAGGGCCGGGGTCGGGTTCCCAAACGCACCCAGCCGAAATTGGGCACGGCCCAGGTGCCCAGCCAGCGCGAGGCGCGCACGCCCGGAAAACGGGCCGGTTTGCCCAGCCAGCGGCCCCAGCGGAAGAGATGCTGCCCCCACGGGCTGACGGAAAACTCCCACACGGGCAGGGCCCGGTCCACGCCGTCCAGCTCGGCTTCGACGATGTGGGCTACATGCAAATCGCCGCTGAGGATGAACACGCCTTCGATTTGATGCGCGGCCAGCAGGTGCACCAGCCGGCGGCGTTCGTCGGGGAAATCATCCCACCGGCCGCCGCCAAAGGGCAGGCGCTGCTGGAAGAACACCGACACCGACGAGACCAGGAACTTGAAGGGGTAGCGGTCCCGCACCTGCAGCAGCCAGTGCTCCAAATCGGCCCATTGGGCCGCGTTCATGATGGCCCGGCCATACGGGCCGATGTAGCGATGCGCGTGTAAATCGAGCACATAGAAGGCCGCCGGCCCGTGGGTGAAGGCATAGGCAAAATGCCCCCGGTCGCTGGTGAGCAGCAGGGGCCGCTGCTCCGCGGCGCCTTCGGGGGGCAGGCGCAAGGGCGGCGCGTGCATCATCTGGTGTTCCCAAAAGGCCTGCACCGCGGCGTGCAGCCGCCGCCGACCAATGTGCTCCCAGGTTTCCCGGGGTTGCCCGGTCAGGCGACGCAGCAGGCGGGTATACCACGAAGTCTGGGCTTCTACTCGGTCGGGGCTGGTCCAGAACCAGTCGTTGTCGACTTCGTGGTCGTCCCAAATCATGCGCCACGAAAGATTGGCCAGGGCCGCGCGCCAGGCGGTTTCGGCCCAGGCAATGCGATATACTTCGCGATATTCGTCGATGGTGCAGGCGATGCGGCCCAGGCCGTTGCCCTTGGGCTCGTCGGGGTAAATCTGGTCGCCCAAAAGCAGGCCAAAGTCGGGCGCGTCCGCGGAATCCATCACCCGCAGCAGCCGCTGCACCGCGGCTTCGCCGAAGGGGTTGCCCGGCACAAAGCACGAGCCGAAGACGAAAGTGACCGGGCCGGGGCTGCCCTCGGGCGCTGCGGTGCGAAACGCGGGGTAACGGCCCGCGGCCGCGGGGGCCTGGGGCGTGGCCGTGAGCGCGTAATGGTAGCGGGTGTTGGGTTGCAGGCCGCGCACTTCCACCACCGCGGCGAACCCGGCCTGGGGCAGGCGACGGCCCTCGCCGACCAGGCGCGCGTCGCGCAAATCGGGCTGCTGGCCCACCCAGGCATACACGGGCCCTTCCTCACGGCCCCGCACCCACAAGCGCGCGCTGTGGGGCGTTACATGCCCCACCACGGGTCCCACCACCCACTCCGTGGTATGCTTAAAGCCATGCTCAGCCATGACGAACTCCGCACACGCATTGCCCGCCTGGACGGGCGGGGCTACAAAGCCTACAAGAGCCTGCGGGGCGCGTACGCGTTCCCCCGCTTCACCCTCTACCTGGACCACATCCAGGGCGACCCTTTTGCCGCGCCCACCGCGGCGCGCGTCATTATACCCCAGGCTCAGGCCGGGTTCCCCCGGCACCTCACCGAACACCCCGCGCGGCAGGTGGGCCTGGCCCACTATCTGGCGGAACGCTTCGCGGCCGCGGCGCGGGGGGTGAGCCGCAGCCGGGGCACGGGACACAGCGGCCAGATTCGCATGGCGCCCGTGGGCCAGCAAATGCTGCGCCGCACCGCGGTGCTGGTCTCGCCCCAGGCCATCGAAGCCCGCTTCACCGTGGGCCTGCCCGCGGCCGGTCGGCGCATTCTGGCCCGGGAAGCCATCCAGCTGCTGCTGGACGATGTGCCCCGGGTGGTGGCCCAAAGCCTGTTCTACGCCGCCATCGACCCGGCGCAGGCCCAGGCCTACGCCTTCACCGCGGAAGACGCGGAAGCCCTGCGGGCCCTGCTGGAGCCCAAGGGCTGGGTCGCGTTCCTGGCCGAGGGCAGCCTGCTGCCCCGCCGCTCGGGGGTGGACGACCGCCCCCTGCCCGACGGCGTGCCCCTCACCGTGCCGCCCACCCTGCGGGCCGAGGTCACCCTGCCCCACGCGGGCCGCGTCGCCGGCCTGGCCATCCCCCAGGGCGTCACCCTCATCGTCGGCGGTGGGTTCCACGGCAAATCGACCCTGCTGCGGGCCCTGGAGTATGGCATCTACAACCACAAACCCGGCGACGGCCGCGAGCGGGTGGTGAGCCACCCCCGTACCGTCAAGGTGCGGGCCGAAGACGGCCGCTATGTGGCCGGGGTCGATATCTCGGGCTTCATCAACCACCTGCCCGGCGGTCGCACCACCGAATGCTTCCACACGACCAACGCCTCAGGGTCCACTTCCCAGGCCGCGGCCATCATGGAAGCCTTAGAACTGGGCGCGCGGGTGCTGCTCATCGACGAAGACACCGCGGCCACCAATTTCATGATTCGCGACCGTCGCATGCAGGCTTTGGTGCACAAGGCCAAGGAGCCCATCACGCCCTTCATCGACCGGGTGCGGGAACTTTACACCGAGCGCGGCGTTTCCACCGTGCTGGTCATCGGCGGCAGCGGCGACTATCTGGATGTGGCCGACACGGTGATTTGGATGGATGCCTACCACCCGCGCGACGCCACAGCCGAAGCGCGGGCCGTCGCGGCCCGGTTCCCCACGGGGCGGCAGCCCGAAGCCCAGGGCCCCCTGCCGCGCCCCCGGCGGGTGCCCCTGCCCGGCAGCGTGGACGCGGCCAAAGGCCGTCGTGAGGTGGTGGTCAAGGTCCACGGCCCGCGCAGCCTGCAGGTGGGCCGGGCCGCCATCGACTTGAGCGCGGTGTCGCAGCTGGTGGAACCGGCGCAGGCGCGCGCCATTGGCCTGGCTCTGGCCTATGCCGCGACCCGCTATTTCGACGGCCGCCGCAGCCTGGCCGAAGTGGCCCAGCGCCTGATGGCCGACCTGGAAGCCCAGGGGCTTGACGCGCTGGCCCCCACGCCGTGGCCCTGGGGCGACCTGGCCGAATTCCGGGCCCTGGAGTGGGCCGCGGCCTTCAATCGCCTGCGCACCGCGCGGGTGCGCTGCCCCCAGGAGGAGTGAGCCATGGCCGTGTATCGCTGGCAGGAACAGAGCTACGAGGTGCGCCTGGAGCCCATCGACGAAGCCCAGGGTCGCTGGCGTCTGTGGGTGGGCGACCGGGCTCACGAGGTGCGGGTGCGCTTTCGGGATGGCGCCCGTTGGGTGCTGGAAATCGACGGCCGGCAAACCGAGGTGTATGCGCAATGGACCCGCACCCAGGGTTGGGCCACCCACCAGGGCCGCACCTGGCAGGTAAGCCGGGGCCCCCGGGCCGCCCGGGGCGAGGGCGGCGCCAGCAGCGGCGACGGCACCCTGCGCGCGCCCATGCCGGCCCAGGTGCGGGGCGTGCAGGTGGAAGCCGGCCAAACCGTGCGCGCCGGCGAGACGCTGGTGCTGCTGGAGGCCATGAAGATGGAGCTGCGGGTGCAGGCGCCTTTCGACGGCGTAGTGACCGAGGTGCGGGTGCAAACCGGTCAGGCCGTGGAACGCGGCGCGGTGCTGGCCGTGGTGCAACCCCACGCCCAGGAGGAACCAACCCATGACCCGGCGTGAAGTGCTCACCGTGCCTTTGAGCCCCCGGCACACCCTGCGCATCGTGCAGGGCGACCTGACCCAGGAGCCCGTGGAGGCCATCGTCAACGCGGCCAACGAATATTTGCAGCACGGCGGCGGTTTGGCCCGGGCCATCGTGCGCCGCGGGGGCCGCGTCATTCAGCAGGAAAGCGACGCCTGGGTGCGCGAGCACGGGCCCCTGACCCACGACCGGGCCGCGGTGACCTCCGGGGGCGCGCTCCCGGCCCGCTATGTCATCCATGTGGTGGGGCCCCGCTGGGGCAGCGGCGACGAGGCGGCCAAGCTGCGGGCCGCGGTGCAGGCCGCGCTGCGGGCCGCGCAATCCTTGGGCGTGCGCAGCGTCGCGCTACCGGCCATTTCCACCGGCATTTTCGGCTACCCTGTGGCGCAAGCGGCACCG
>Ga0256833_1002790_pt1 | contig 12115 bp, 7 predicted proteins | sample 356284metaG_FD_190535 | JGI IMG/M metagenome (GOLD analysis project Ga0256833, IMG submission 190535) | Hydrothermal vent microbial communities from Mid Atlantic Ridge, Atlantic Ocean - 356-284 | ecosystem: Environmental > Aquatic > Marine > Hydrothermal vents | place: Atlantic Ocean: Mid...
GCGCAAGGGCCTTGCCTTGCATCCGATGCAAGGCAGGTTTTCCATCGGCGCTCTTGCAATTCCCCTCTCACCCTGACATATATCAAACCAATATATGGATTTCCGATACATATCGGACTGAAAGGACATCGGCAATGGCCATGAACGTGCGCACCCTGTGCCTTGGCATCCTCTCATTGAAGGAGGCCACCGGCTACGAGATCAAGAAAATGGTCGAGGAAGGTATCTTTTCCCATTTCATCGACGCCTCCTTCGGCTCCATCTACCCGGCCCTGGGCCAGATGCTGCGCGAGGGCCTGCTCAGCCTGCGCACCGAGGAGCAAGATGGCAAGCCGGGCAAGAAGATCTACGCCATCACGGACAAGGGCCGCGCCGCCCTCGCCCAGGCGCTCGACACCGACCCGGCAAAGGACAAGTTCAAGAGCGAGTTTCTCTTCCAGATGCTGTTCATGAACCAGATCGACCCGCGTCACCTCATGGTGGTCTATGACGCCTACCTGGAGGAGCAGGAGGCCGAGCTGGCCCGCATCGAGGCCTGCGAATGCGAGCTGCCCGATCACCCGGGCGCGCGCTTCGTCAACGCCTATGGCAAGACCATGCTGCGCACCGCGGTGAAGTTCCTCCATGAAAACCGCGACGAGATGCTTTCCATCATCGCCGCCATGGACAACGAGCCGGAGGCTGCATCATGAAACGCTCCTGGATCTGGGCCTCTCTTTTCGCCATCGCCGCCACCGCCTGGCTGGCCTCGGGCGAGATCGCCCTGCCCTTTCTCAAGACCGGCGCAAAGAGCGCGCAAGGCGCACAAAAGCCGGCCGCCACGGCAAAACCGAAGGACACCACGCCCTTTCGCGTCGAGGTTGTCACCATCCGCGTCGCCCCCCACCGCGCCCGCCTGAAACTGCCTGCCCATACCGCCAGTTTCCAGACCGTGCAGGTGCGCGCGCGCACCTCCGGAATCGTCGAGGAAACGCCTTTCGCGGAAGGCGCAAGGGTCAGGAAGGGCGATATCCTGTGCCGCATCGACTCAGGATCGCGCCCCGCCCGGCTGCAAGCCGCCCGCGCCGCCGTGGCCAGCGCCAGACGCGATTACGAGGCCGCAGTCCGGCTGCTGCGCTCGGGCCACATGCCGCAATCGCGCCTCAAGCAGCTCAAGGCCCTCTACGACAAGGCCATGGCCCAATTGCGCCAATATGAACTGGACATCGCTTGGACGAAGGTGCGCGCCCCCATGGGCGGCATTCTCGCCCGCCAGCTGGCCAAAAAGGGCGATCTGCTCTCCCTGGGCAAGCCCTGCGCCGAAATCGTCAAGCTCGATCCTTTGAAGATCATCGCCGATGTCTCCGAGCGCGAGGTGGGCGGCATCGGGACCGGCCGGAAAGCCTCCGCCACATTGGTCACCGGCGAGACCTTGCAAGGCGCCATCACCTACATCGCCCCCGCCGCCGATCCGGCCACCCGCACCTTCCGGCTGGAAATGACCGCCGCCAACCCCGGCGGCAAGGCGCGCGCCGGGGTGACCGCCTCCCTCGTCATCCCCCTGCCCGCCCGGCCCGCCGCCCTGGTGCCGCTGGCCGCCATAGGCCTCGATGACAATGGCGTTCTGGGCGTCCACCATGCCGGCAAGGACAACCGCGTCATCCATACCCCGGTGAAGGTGCTGGAGGAGACCCGCCAGGGGGCCTGGGTCCTTGGCCTGCCCGATGGCGCGCGCGTCATCGTCTCCGGCCAGTATTACGTCCTGCCCGGCCAGAAAGTCACGCCCGTGCCCTACAGGCCCGGCAAGGAGAACCCCTCATGACCGCTGCCCTGGAACGGATCTTGCGCCATCCGCGCGCCGTCTTTGCCGTGCTCATCGCCGCCCTGGCCTTCGGCATCGTCTCCTATGTCAACATTCCCAAGGAGGCCCGCCCCGATATCCAGGTGCCGGTGTTCTATATCTCCATTCCGCTGCCCGGCGTCTCCCCGGAGGACGCCGAGCGGCTGCTGGTCAAGCCCATGGAGACGCAGTTGCGCGGCTTGGAGGGGCTCAAGGAGCTCACCGGCATCGCCAGCCAGAACCATGCCGGGATCATCGTCCAGTTCGAGCCGGAAGTGGACGCCTCCGAGGCGGCCCGGAAAGTGCGCGAAAAGGTCGACCTGGCCAAGCCCGATCTGCCCGATGACGCCGAGGAGCCGCAGATCAACGAGGTCAATTTCTCGCTCTTTCCCTCCATCATGGTGGCCCTCTCCGGCAATGTGCCCGAGCGCACCCTCTATCGCCACGCCAGGAAGCTCAAGGACGCCATCGAGGCCATCCCTTCGGTGCTGGAAGCCAATCTCTCCGGCCAGCGCGAGGAGCTTTTGGAGGTCATCATCGACGAGTTGAAACTCGATTCCTACGGCATCACCCAGGCCGAGCTCATCAAGGCGGTGCAAAGCCACAACCGGCTCGTCGCCGCCGGAGCCCTGGACGCCGGAGGCGGGCGCTTCAACATCAAGGTCCCCGGCCTGTTTCAGAGCGCCCGTGATGTTTACGATCTGCCCATCAAGAGCGTGCAAGGCAAGGTCGTGACGCTGAAGGACGTGGCCACCATCCGCCCCACCTTCAAGGACCGCACCGAGTATGCCCGGTTCAATGGCCGCCCGGCCATTTCCGTCAACGTGGTCAAGCGCGTCGGCGCCAACATCCTGGCCACCAACAAGCAGGTGCGCAAGGTGGTGCGGGACGTCACCCGCGACTGGCCACAGACCATCCACGTGGATTTCGCCTTCGATGAATCGCGCCGCATCGGCACCGTCATCGGATCCCTGGAGAACTCCATCATGACCGCCATCGTGCTGGTCATGATCATCTGCGTCGCCGCCCTGGGCCTGCGCTCGGCGCTGCTGGTGGGGGTGGCCATTCCCACCTCCTTCATGATCGCCTTTGCCTTTGCCGGGCTCACCGGCAAGACCATGAACAACATGATGCTCTTCGGCCTGGTGCTCACCGTCGGCATGCTGGTGGACGGGGCCATCGTCATCGTCGAATACGCCGACCGCAAGATGGCCGAAGGATTGTCCGCCCGCGAGGCCTATATCGCCGCCGCCAGGCGCATGTTCTGGCCCGTGACCTCCTCCACCGCCACCACCCTGGCCGCCTTTCTGCCCATGCTCTTCTGGCCCGGCGTTTCCGGCAAGTTCATGTCCAATCTGCCCACCACCGTGGTCATCGTCCTTTCCGCCTCCTTGCTCACCGCCATGGTCTTTCTGCCGGTGCTGGGCGGCCTTTTCGGCAAGAGGCCAAGGGATGCCGGTGACACCGTGGCCCACCTGCGCTCCGGCGAGCATGCCGGCCTTTTGCACCTGAAGGGCCTCACCGGGGCCTATGCCCGCATGCTGGCGCGCTTCATCCGCCATCCTTTGCCGGTCATCCTCGCCGCGGTGGTGGTGCTGGGCGGCATCTTCGTGGCTTACGGGCGGCACAACAAGGGGGTGGAGTTCTTCGTCAATACCGAGCCGGAGAAGGCCTTCGTCTATATCCGCGCCCGCGGCAATCTGCCGGTGGCCGAAAAACTGCGCCTGGTGCGCGCCGTGGAGCGCCAGGTCATGGCCGTCAGGGGGCTGAAGACCATCGCCACCTTGGCCGGATCGTCGGGCGGCGGCGGCATCGGCTCGGGCACCTCGCTGGATCAGCCCAAGGATGCCATCGGCCGCATCACCGTGGAGCTCAAACCCCTCCAGGAGCGCCGCCCGGGAGCCGAAATTCTCGACGAAATACGCCGCCGCGTGGCCACCGTCCCGGGCATTCTCACCGAGGTGGACAAGTTCAAGGACGGCCCGCCCACCGGCAAGGACATCCGCCTGCAGGTGCGCGCCGATGACTATGACCTGGCCAACAGGATCGCGGCGAAGGTGCGCGCCCATATGGAGCGCGGCATGACGGGCCTGAAGGAGATCGAGGACGAAAGGCCCCTGCCCGGCATCGAATGGGTGCTCAAGGTCGACCGCGAGGAGGCCGGGCGCTTCGGCGCCAGCGTGGTCTCCCTCGGCGCCCTGGTGCGGCTGGTGACCAATGGCGTGCTCATCGGCACCTACCGCCCCGATGGCTCCGATGACGAGGTGGACATCCGCGTGCGCCTGCCCAAAGGGGAGCGCGATCTGGAAAAGATCGATTCGCTGCGCCTCATCACCAGGGCCGGGCTGGTGCCGGTGCGCAATTTCGTCACCCGAAAGGTGCGCCCGAAGGTGGACACCATCATCCGCAAGGATGGCCATTTCTCCGTCTACGTGAAAGCCAATGTCGTCAAGGGCCAGCGCAAGGATCTCAAGATCAGGGAGCTGTCGGAATGGCTCAAGGACCAGCACTGGCCCGCCGGCGTGAGCTTCAAGTTCCGCGGCGCCGATGAGGAAAAGCAGAAATCCGCCGCCTTCCTGAAGAAGGCCCTGCTGGCCTCCATCTTCATCATGTTCCTCATTCTGGTCATCCAGTTCAACAGCTTCTACCACACCTTCCTGACCCTCTCGACGCTGGTCATGTCGGTGGCCGGGGTGCTGCTCGGCATGCTGGTCATGGGCCAGCCCTTCTCGGTCATCATGACCGGCACCGGCGTCATCGCCCTGGCCGGCATCGTGGTCAACAACGCCATCGTTCTCATCGACACCTACCATTTGAACATCGCGCGCGGCCTTGCCCCCGCCGATGCGGCCTTGCAGACCGCCGTGCAGCGCCTGCGCCCGGTCATGCTGACCACCGTGACCACCATCTTCGGCCTGCTGCCCATGATGTTCGAGTTCAACGTCGACTGGATCCACCGCTATGTGGGCATCGGCAGCGAGATTTCCTCCTGGTGGGTGCAGCTGGCCACCGCCCTGGTCTTCGGACTGGGGTTCGCCACCTTGCTGACCTTGATCCTCACCCCCGTTCTGCTCGCCGCCCCCGGCATATGGCGCGATGCCTGGCGGCGCCGCTTCGGACGCAAGCGCAATTTCCCGGCGCAAGATACGGAAAAGGCTGAAAAATCTTCCACACCTTCCCTGCCCCAGGCAGCTGAATGAGCAAGGATTTGCCCGGCATCTCCATTTACTGTCTGAAAGACCATCCTCACCCCCTGCCAACCACCCGCAGTGTCCCATGACCCGGGTGGCTGGCAGGGGGTGAGGATGGACGCGCAAGCCTTTTCAAGACCCCCAAGAGACAACCTGTCCCGTTTGCCTGTCCGTCAGGCCACGCTATAACCATGTCAACAGGTGCACACAGCAAGGAGAACGGGCATGACGCCAGACGAACAGAAGAAGGCAGCCGCCTTGGCCGCGCTGGACCATGTTGCGGATGGCATGAAGGTGGGCCTGGGCACCGGCTCCACCGCCAACCATTTCATCGACGCCCTGGGCGCGCGCGTCCGCCAGGGGCTGAAGGTCATCTGCGTGCCCACCTCCATCGCCTCCCGCCAGCGCGCCGCCGCCCTGGGAATACCGCTCGCCACCCTGGAGGAAGAACCCAGCCTCGATGTCACCGTCGACGGAGCCGATGAAATCCTCCCCCGGGGTCTTGTTCTCATCAAGGGCGGCGGCGGCGCCCTGACGCGCGAAAAGATCGTTGCCGCCTCTTCACGAAAGATGGTCGTCATCGCCGATGCCTCGAAGCTCATGACGGCGCAAACCTTTGGCCGTTTCCCCCTGCCCGTGGAGATTTTGCCTTTCGGGGCGCGCGCCACCATCCGCAAGATCAAGGCCGCCATCGACTCCCTGGGCATGTCCGGCGAAATCATTGTGCGCCAGACCGGCGGCAAGGATTTCATCACCGACAACGGCGGTCTCATCGCCGATTGCCACCTGGGCCATATTACCAGGCCCACAGAGCTGGCCGATGCCCTCATCCGCATCCCCGGCGTCGTCGAGCAGGGTCTGTTCACCTCCATCGCAACGGTGGCGCTGGTGGCCACCGGCGATGGAGTGGAAACCATCACGCCATGAACATCCGGCGGCCCCCGGGCTTGACCGGGCCCGCCCCTTGCGCCACACAGGCAGCGGCTCCGCTCAAGCAGGAAAGGCGCACCATGTCCTTCGATTACGATCTTTTCGTCATAGGCGCAGGCTCCGGCGGAGTGCGCGCTGCGCGCATCGCCTCCGGTCATGGTGCAAAGGTGGCCATCGCCGAGGAATACCGCGTCGGCGGCACTTGCGTCATCCGCGGCTGCGTGCCCAAGAAGCTCATGGTCCATGCCGCCCGTTACGCGGAGGATTTTGCCGATGCCACGGGCTTTGGCTGGTCGGGGCAGCAAAAGGCGCGCTTCGACTGGCGCGCCTTCATGGCCGCCAAGGACGCCGAGATCGCCCGTCTGAACAGCCTCTACATCAAGGGTCTGGAATCCGCCGGAGTGGAAATCCTGCACACCCGCGCCGAGTTCGCGGGCCCCCACGAGCTCTATCTGGTCAACGAGGAGCGCACGGTGACGGCGGAGAAAATCCTCATCGCCACCGGCGCGGCCCCCTTCGTGCCCCACAACGTGCCCGGGGCCGCCTTCGCCATCACCTCCAACGAGGCCTTTCACCTGGAAAGCCTGCCAAAATCCATGGCCATCATCGGCGGTGGCTACATTGCGGTGGAGTTTGCCGGCGTTTTCCATGCCCTGGGCGTGGAGACCACCTTGCTCTATCGGGGCAAGCAGATCCTGCGCGGCTTCGATGACGATCTTCGCGAGCATCTTTCCCGCGAGATGACACGGGCCGGCGTCACCGTAATGACCCATGCCAACGTGGATCGCATCACCCGTCACGACCATGGCCTTGGCGGATATACGGTTCACTGCGCCAATGGCGAGACCGTGCAGGCGGAGGAGGTCATGTATGCCGCTGGCCGTGAACCCTATACCTTCGATCTGCACCTGGAACTGGCAGGTGTGGAGATGGCCGCCAACGACGCCATCAAGGTGGACGCCTTCAACCGCACCAGCGCGCCGCACATATGGGCCGTCGGCGATGTCACCAACCGCGCCCAGCTCACGCCGGTGGCCATCCGCGAGGGCCATGCCTTCGCCGATCGCGTCTTCGGCGGCAGGGACATCCCGCCGCTCGATTATTCCATCATTCCCACCGCCGTGTTCTCACACCCGGAAATCGGCACGGTGGGGCTGACGGAACGCGAGGCGCGCGCAAGACACGGCGCGGTGGACATTTACAAGAGCACTTTCCGGCCCTTGAAGCACACCCTGTCGGGCCGCGGCACGCGCATGCTGATGAAGCTTGTGGTGCATCCCGAAACGGACGTGGTGCTCGGCGCGCACCTGTGCGGGCCGGATGCGGCGGAAATGATCCAGCTGCTCGGCATCTTGCTGAAAACGGGTGCGCGCAAGGCCGATTTCGATGCCACCATCGCCGTGCACCCCACCGCCGCCGAGGAGCTGGTCACCATGCGCGAGAAACAGCCCGCCACGGATTGAAGCGGCAGGCCGCGCTTGCCTTCAGGCCTCCTCCACCCTGGGCGGGAAACCGCCGCGGTCGAATATCTCGTCGGGAATGGAGCGCAGATGCACGTCGCGCTGCGGGAAGGGGATTTCGATGCCGGCTTCCTTCAGGGCGCGGAAGATGGCGAAGCGCAGATCCGAGGCGGTGGACGAGCTGTAGCCTATGTCGCCGATATAGAGCCTGAGCTCGAAGTCCAGCGAATTGTCGCCAAAGCCCTGGAACAGCACGAAGGCGCGCGGCGCGGCCAGGGTGCGCGGATGGGCATTGGCGCAGCGCAGCAGGATCTTTTCCACCTCGTCGGGGTCGGCATCATAGGAAACCCCGATGGGCAGCCGGATGCGTCCCATGCGCGAGCCGTGATACCAGTTGGACACCGGCTCGGAGATCAACGACGAGTTCGGCACGATGATCGAACAGCGGTCGAATGTCTCGATTTCCGTGGAGCGCACCTTGATCTTGCGCACCACGCCCTCGCCGCCGTTGACCTTGATCCAGTCGCCCACCTTGATCGGCCGCTCGGCCAGCAGGATGAGGCCGGAGACGAAATTGTTGACGATGGATTGCAGGCCGAAACCGATGCCGATGCCCAGCGCGCCGCCGAGAATGGCCAGCGAGGAGAAGTTCACCCCGGCCACCGACAGGCCGATCAGCGCCGCGCCGATGAACACCAGATAACGCGCCGTGGTGAGGATGGAATGGCGCACCCCGGTATCCAGGCTGGTGCGCTCCAGCACCCTCTTGTCGAGCCACAGGGTCAGCAGGCGGCCCAGAATGAGGGCGACGATGAACACCACGATGCCGGTCAGGATGGCGGCCGGCTCGATGGTGATGTTGCCCACCTTGAAGCCGAAGAAGGCGGCGCGCGCCCAGTTGGTCATGTCCACCCAGTTGATGGCCCAGATCATCAGCACCATGGGCAGGCCGATGAGCACGATGCCGATGTCCACCAGGGTGGAAAAGAGCACGCCGAGCTGGGTGATGACCTTCTCCGGGATGGAGAGGGTGCGGCGCAGGAAATGCCCCGTGTAGGTGTTGCCGTCCAGGGCGTTGCGCACCATGGCGTCCACCAGATGATGCAGCAGATAGAGCCCGGCCGTGATGGCGCTGGTGATGATCAGGTGGGTGGTGATGAAATGCGCCAGGGCGATATAGCCCGCCACCAGCGCCAGCAGCACCACCAGCAGCAAAAGCCACACCAGATGGAAGGCATAGCGCGCCCAGCCGAAGAAGAAGCGCTGGCTGTCGCCCTCCTCCTGCAGCGGATCGGCCTGCCGGATGCCGGTCATCAGCAGGGCGATGAGCACCACGTAGAGAACCGAGACGAAGGCGCTCCAGGCGGCGGAGAAGCTCACCGGCATGAACAGCACCTCGGCCAGGGCGCCGGTGAGAAAATCCACCGAATAGAGAATGGCCAGGGCGGCGGTGAGCCGGTAGGCCCGCATGGCCCCGGCATCGGAGATGTTGACCAGCCGCATGTATGGCGTCGCCGGGCGGAAGATGCCGCGCGCCAGGGCGATGATGACGGCGCTGAAGAAGATGGCCATGGTCAGGGCATCGAGAAAACGGGCGATGCGCGGCGAAGGTTCGCTCAAGGTGTAGATGGCGGCATTGAGCACCACCAGGGTGACGAAGACCACCGCCGCGGAATAGACGGCCACCCGCACCGCCCGCCACAGGCGGTGAAAGTCGTCCAGCTCCACCCCCTCCTCGATGGGCCTGCGCCAGCGCCGCCAGACGTAGATCAGCAGGAAGAAGGAGGCGGCAAAGAGCGCCAGCACCGCCAGGAAGGCCAGGTTGCCCTTGCCATCGTCATTGGCCGACCATCTGGAAAAGAGCACCACCAGGCGTTCGCCGAAGCTCGGTACGGTGGCCAGGCCATCCAGCCACAGCAGGGGATTGAGCACCGAGCGCGACGGCTCGAAGACCTTGGAGAGGAACAATTCGCGCTGTTTGCCGGAGGCCAGCTTGGCCAGCTGGGCGGTTTCCGTGGCCCGCAGGTTGAGCTGCTTGTCCACCGTCTGCAACTGGGTCTGGATGGCCATGAGCGCGGCCCGCTGGGCGGCTATGGCCGGATCCTCCCTGCCCTTACTGGGCGGCGGCCCCAGGGCCTTGATCTGCTGGGCTATGGTGGCGATGGGATCTTGCAGATCCTTGTGGGCCTTGAGGATCTTCAGGCGCAGCTTGTCCAGATCGCCGCGCACCCTGGTCAAGGCCTCCATGGAGATGTCCGGCCGCATGATCTTCTTGCGGCTCTCCGCCAGGGACTTGCCGATCTCGCCCACCAGGCGGGCGGCCAGGGAGGCCTTCAGGCGCGCCGAGGCGAAGGCCTCCTGACGCTCTGGCGGCAGTTTCAGGGGAGCGGCCTTTTTCGCCTTGTCCGCCGGTGCCTGCGCTTTTGCCGCGCTCAGGGGAGATGCTGCCTGGGCATCCGCCGGGGTGGCCGCCCGCGTTTGCTGCGCCTGCTGGGCAAAGGCCGCCAGCGGCGCGCCAAGGGCCCCGGCAAGGAGCCAAAGGGCCGCCAGAATGATGATCCGTGAAACGCGCATGAAAGGCCTTCCGATTCGTTGCCCCCGAATGCCTCCCATCATGCCCGCGCCGGCAGGATCAGACAAGGCGGCTTTGTTCCACGGCGGCGGCGATGAAGGAGGCAAAGAGCGGATGCGGCGCGAAGGGGCGCGATTTCAGCTCCGGGTGGAACTGCACGGCGATGAACCAGGGATGATCGGCGATCTCGACGATCTCCGGCAGCAGGCCATCGGGCGACAGGCCGGAGAATTTCAGACCCGCCTTCTCCAGCGCCTCGCGGTAGCGCATGTTGACCTCGTAGCGGTGGCGGTGGCGTTCGGAGATTTCCGTCGTCCCATAGACCTCGGCCACCTTCGAGCCTTTCGCCAGCACCGCCTTGTAGGCGCCAAGGCGCATGGTGCCGCCCAGATCGCCCCCCTGGGCGCGGCTTTCCAGCTCGCCTTCACGCATCCATTCGGTCATCAGGCCGACCACCGGGGTCTTGCAATCGCCGAATTCGGAGGAGCAGGCGCCCTCGATCCCGGCCAGGTTGCGGGCCGCCTCCAGCACCGCCATCTGCATGCCGAAACAGATGCCGAAATAGGGCACCTTGCGCTCGCGGGCGAACTTCACCGCCATGATCTTGCCTTCCGCGCCGCGCTCGCCGAAGCCGCCGGGCACCAGGATGCCGTGCACGTCCTCCAGCCAGGGGGCGGGGTCCTCGCGCTCGAAGATCTCCGATTCGATCCACTTGATGTTGACCTTGACGCGGTTGGCGATGCCGCCGTGGGTCAGGGCTTCCATGAGCGACTTGTAGGCATCCAGCAGGCCGGTATACTTGCCCACCACGGCGATGGTCACCTCGCCTTCCGGGTTGTGGATGCGGTCGGAAATTTCCTCCCAGCGCGACATGTCCAGGGCCGGGGCGCCGGTGATGCCGAAGGCATGCAGGATTTCCTCGTCCAGCCCCTGCTGGTGATAGGCGGCCGGAACGTCGTAGATGGAGGCCACGTCCAGGGCCTGGATGACCGCCGAGGGGCGCACGTTGCAGAACAGGGCGATCTTGCGCCGCTCGTTTTCGGGGATTTCGCGATCGGCGCGGCACATGAGGATGTCCGGCTGGATGCCGATGGAGCGCAGCTCCTTGACCGAATGCTGGGTCGGCTTGGTCTTCAGCTCGCCGGCGGCCGGGATCCAGGGCACCAGCGTCAGGTGCATGTAGATGCACTGCCTCGGCTCCAGCTCGTTGCCCAGCTGGCGGATGGCCTCGAAAAAGGGCAAGGCCTCGATGTCGCCCACCGTGCCGCCGATTTCGCACAGGACGAAATCGAACTCCTCGTTGCCCTCCAGGACGAAATTCTTGATCTCGTCGGTGACATGGGGGATCACCTGCACGGTGGCGCCCAGATAATCGCCGCGCCGCTCCTTGGCGATGATCTGCTGATAGATGCGCCCGGTGGTGATGTTGTCCTGCTGGTTGGCCGAGCGGCCGGTGAAGCGCTCGTAATGGCCCAGGTCGAGATCGGTCTCCGCCCCGTCGTCGGTGACGAAGACCTCGCCATGCTGATAGGGGCTCATGGTGCCCGGATCGACATTGAGATAGGGATCGAGCTTGCGCAGCCGCACGCGATAGCCGCGCGCCTGCAACAAGGCCCCCAGGGCAGCCGAGGCCAGACCTTTCCCAAGTGAGGAGACCACGCCGCCAGTGATGAAGATATATCGCGCCATGGGCATACAGCCTTACCGATTCTGCCGCCGCTGGCAAAGCCTTTTTCATCCCTTATCCACCATTGGGAGTCTCCAAAAACGCTTGCGCGACCATCCTCATCCCCTGCCAACCCTCCAATCATGGGACAATACGGGTGGTTGGCAGGGGATGGGGATGGTCTTCAGACAGTTGAAAGGGATGCCCTATTGGCCCATTCACCCCGCCCCAAGGCCTATCCCAGGCTCCCGAAGAGGCCCGATCCCCCTCACGGACGCCTCACCTATCATCTGGGCGGCCGGGAGGGGGAGCGGGCCGGAACGACGCGCCTCAGCGCAAAAAAGAGGCCCGATCCCCCTCACGGACGCCTCACCTACAATCTGGGTGGCCGGGAGGGGGAGCGGGCCGGAGCGACGCACTTCCATGCGCAAAAAAAGGCCCGATCCCCCTCACGGACGCCTCACCTACAATCTGGGT
>Ga0256833_1002791_pt1 | contig 12113 bp, 14 predicted proteins | sample 356284metaG_FD_190535 | JGI IMG/M metagenome (GOLD analysis project Ga0256833, IMG submission 190535) | Hydrothermal vent microbial communities from Mid Atlantic Ridge, Atlantic Ocean - 356-284 | ecosystem: Environmental > Aquatic > Marine > Hydrothermal vents | place: Atlantic Ocean: Mid...
AGAAAACTCTAAAGAGGTTAAACAAATTAAAGCAATGATAAGTTCTATGACACCAAAAGAGAGAGAAAATCCAGATTTACTTAATAATACTAGAAAGCGTCGTATTGCACAAGGAGCTGGACTTGACCAGATGCAAGTAAATAGAGTTTTAAAGCAATTTAAAAATGCTGCAAAAATGGCTAAGAGAATGTCTGGAAAAGGTGGAATGAAGCAAATGCAAGATATGATGAAACAGATGCAAGGTGGAGGTGGTGTTCCTCCTGGATTACTAAAATAGAGATAAAATATAAATATTAAGCTATTTGTATCTTAGCTTAATAAATATTTTAATATAATTATGGTAATATTCGCCACCAAAAAGTGGTAATGCACTAAAAAAAATTAAGGATTAGTCAAAATGACAGTAATTAGATTAACAAGAATGGGTAGAAAAAAGAAACCATTTTACAGAATTGTTGTAACAGATAGTAGAAAAAGAAGAGATGGTGGTTGGATTGAGTCAATTGGTTACTACAACCCAGTTGTAGAGAATAAAGTATTAAAAGTTGACGAAGAGAGACTTAATTATTGGATTAGTGTTGGTGCTCAAATGAGTGATAGAGTTAAAAAAATTACAGGTAAATAGTCTTATGGTTCAAGATTTCATCTTAGGGTATGTAAAGTTAATTGCAAAGCATCCAGATGTTATTACAATTGAGACAAAAGAGATAGATGAAAACTTGAGCGAACTTCTTTTATATGTTCACCAAGAGGATATTGGTAAGATAATAGGAAAAGAGGGTAGAATGATTAGCTCTATTAAGACCATTATCTCTGGCTGTAAGCCAAAGGGTGGACCTAGCTACAAGGTTAGTGTAAAAGCTATTGAAAATGCCTAAAAAAGAGAGAAACTTTTTAGTTGCACAGTTTGGTAAAACTGTTGGCTTAAAGGGTGAACTTAAATTAAATCTACATACAGACTTTCCAGAGCAATTTAAGGTTGGTAGAGTATTGAGTACTCAACGAGGTGATTTAGAAATTGAAAGATATAATAGTAAAAGAGGATTAATTAAAATTGTAGGATATGATAATCCTGAAGATGCTAGAGAGTTAACAAATGTAAAGATATACTCTAGTGAAGATGAGACAAGAGAGTATTGTGAGTTAAAATCTGGAGAATATTTTTGGTTTGACTTAATAGATTCTAATATAATAGAAGAGAGTTTAGTTTTAGGTAAAATTAAAGATATTCAAAGATTACCACAAGGTGACTATTTTTTAATAGATACATCTATCCAATTGATAGAAGAGGGTTTTGCAAAAAGTTTTTTATTACCATATTTACCTAATTTTATAGATAAAGTGGATATAGATAATAAAAAAGTTTTTGTAATTGGTGCTAAAGATATTTTAGAAGCTAGTTAATATGCGATTTAACTTTGTAACGCTTTTTCCTACTTTAATAGAAGGGTATTTTAGTGATTCTATATTAAAAAGAGCTATAGATTCTAATTTATTAGATATTAAATTTTATAACCCTAGAGATTACTCTACTAATAGACATAAAAAAGTTGATGATGCACTAATAGGTGGTGGAGCTGGTATGTTAATGTCTATGCAACCAATAGCTGATTGTTTAGATAGTTTAAGAAAAGAAGATAAAAATACAAAAATAATTTTTTTAACTCCTGTTGCAAAAAAATTTACACAAAAAGATGCTGTTCGTTTGTCTAATGAAGAGTCTATTACTTTTGTTAGTGGAAGATATGAAGGTTTTGATGAAAGAGCTATAGAGATTTATGCAGATGAAATATTTAGTATAGGAGATTTTATATTAACTGGAGGTGAACTTGCTTCGTTAGTTATGTGTGATTCTATAAGTAGAAATATTCCAAAAGTATTAGGTAATAGTAACTCTTTAGAGCAAGAGAGCTTTGAAAATGAGCTTTTAGAGGCACCATCTTTTACAAAACCAAATTTTTATAAAGAAAATAGTGTAATTTCAGACTTTTTAAAGGGTAATCATAGTAAAATCGCGTCCATTAAAAGTCGATTATCTTTGTTTAAAACAAAGTATTTTAGACCAGACATCTATAGTAAGGTAAAGGCAAATTATGAGAAATAAGTATATTGAGAATTTCGAGGCAGCACAAGTTGCATCTAAAAATGTTCCAGATTTTAGAGCAGGTGATACAGTAAGAGTAGCAGTTAGAATTAAAGAGGGTGATAAAGAGAGAGTACAAAATTATGAAGGTGTATGCATAGCTATTCGTGGTGAAGGTACTGGTAAAACATTTAATGTTAGAAAAATTGGTGCAAATAATATTGGTGTAGAGAGAATTTTCCCACTTTACTCTGATAGTATCGAAAGTATAGAAGTTATTAGAAGAGGTAGAGTAAGAAGAGCTAAACTATTCTATCTAAGAGATTTAAGAGGAAAAGCAGCAAGAATTAAAGAGTTAAGAAGAAAATAGTCTTTTTTTCTTCTATGTTTTATAGAATTAGAAATTTTTTGCTATAATATGCCAAAAAGGCATAACTTTCAATGCTAAATAAATTACTTACAAAACTTATAAAGTTATTACAATCTATTTTTATTTTTATCTATATTGTTTTTGAAGATATAATTTGGGAACAGTTTGCTCAACCTATCTTTAGATATTTAAAACATTTAAGAGTATTTTTAAGATTAGAGATTATACTCAGAAGCAGTAATAGATATATTGTTTTATTTCTGTTTCTTCTTCCATTTATAGTTGGTGAATTATTAGGTATATTATCTGCTGTAATAGCGTTAAAAGGTTTATTTATTTTAGCTGTAATATTATATATTCTAAAACTATTAGTAGTAGCATTTGCTTTTTGGTTATTTAACACTCAAAAAGAGAAGTTGCTATCATTTAAAATTATAAATTTAAGTTATGAAAAAATAGTTCAATTTACTATGTGGATGAAAACAACAGAGATATTTATTTATTTAAAAAATCAAATTTTAATAATCAAAAAAGCTATTAAAGATAAAATTGTTATAGTTAAAAATTGGTTTAATCAGTAGATATAAATTTTACACATTCTTTGGCTTATGTGGCTATAATATTCCTTCAAACTCAGGTTTATAAAATTTACATTATATATAAAAGTCTATTTTTGGTATAATTATTTATAATTTTAGATTTGGAGTTAATATGGATGTTTTAGTTGTTGGTAGTGGGGGTAGAGAGTACTCTATTGGGTATGCATTAAAAAAAGATAAAAATGTAGATAAGATATATTTTGCACCAGGTAATGGGGCTACTGATGAGCTTGGTGAAAATATTAATATTAAAGATTATCAAGAGTTAGCTAATTTTGCTAAAGAAAATAGTGTTGATTTAACTATTGTTGGTCCAGAAGACCCCCTTGTTGGTGGTATAGTAGATGTTTTTAAAGAGAATGGTTTGACAATTTTTGGACCTAGCAAGGCTGCTTCTCAGCTTGAAGGCTCTAAAGTATTTATGAAAAATGCACTTAAAAAGTATGGTGTTCCAACAGCTAAGTATATTGAGAGTAGTAGTTTAGATGAAGTTAAAGAGTTTATAGAAAAGTTAGATGCTCCAATTGTAGTTAAAGCTGATGGACTTTGTGCTGGAAAAGGTGTTATTATTGCTCAAAGTAAGCAAGAGGCAATTGATGCTGCTAGTGATATGTTAAGTGGTAAAAGTTTTGGAGATGCTGGTAAAAAGGTAATTATAGAAGAGTTTTTAGATGGTTATGAATTATCTGTTTTTGCTGTTTGTGATGGTAAAGATTATGTAGTTTTACCAGCTGCACAAGACCATAAAAGATTATTAGATGGTGATGAAGGTCCAAATACTGGGGGAATGGGGGCTTATGCACCAACACCTTTAATTAATGATGAACTTTATAGTAAAATTGAAGATAGAATTATTAAACCAACTCTAAAAGGCTTAGATGAGGATGGAATGCCATTTACTGGTGTATTATTTATTGGTATTATGGTTGTAAATTCAGAACCAATAGTATTAGAGTATAATGTTAGGTTTGGGGATCCTGAATGTGAAGAGTTAATGGCTTTAATTGAGTCACCTGTTTCTGATTTATTTATGAAAGCTGCTACTGGAGATTTAAAAAATTTAGATATTAAATTTAGTGATAAATATGCTGTTGGTGTAGTAGTAGCAAGTGCTAACTATCCATATAAAAGTAGTACACCAGCAGAGATTATTGTAGATGAGATTCATCATGAAGATTTAGCTAACAACTCTTATATTGCTTATGCCGGAGTAAGTCGTGACGAAGATGGCACACTACTTGCAACTGGAGGTAGGGTGCTTGTTTGTGTTGGATTAGGTGATAGTATAAGAGAGGCAAGAGATAGAGCTTATATGTTGGTTGGACAAGTTCATTTTATTGGTAAAAAGTGTAGAATGGATATAGCTTATCAAGCTTTAAAAAATTAGAGGTTAAAATGCAAAAATATCAATACGCAACTATTACAAAAAGAGCAGTTTCATTTACAATAGATGATATTTTAGTATCTTTTTTGTTTATAGCTATATTTTATGATAAAATTGCTATACTAACTACACAAGAAGCTATGATTACTTTTGTAGTTGAAAATAGTTGGGTATTGCTTTTATTAAAAGTTATATATCACTCTTTTTTTATAGCATATAGTGGTGCTACTGTTGGTAAATATGTAGTTAAAATTAAAGCTATAGATGAAGATACAGGAGATAAATTGAGTTGGAGCAAATCAGTATTAAGAGCTTTAGTTAGAACTATTGGTGAAAGCTTTTTATATTTTACCTTTATTTTTGCTCTATTTGATAAAAAAAATCAAACGCTACATGATAAAGTAGTGAAATGTGTGGTGGTAAATGTATAGTATTAACAATCTTAAAAATAAAGTTTTATTATCGGTTTTAGCATCTATAACACTTTTAGGTGCTCAAGAGTTAAAAAATGTTGAAGTTTACTCTACTGAAGTTGTGCAAGATAATAACATCTTCCATATCAATAATGGTATAGTTGTTGAGTATAATGGGGATATTATTATAGGAAATAGTGCTATCTATAATAAAGATGAAAATAGATTAACACTAACTGAAGGTGCAACACTTTTTAGTAAGAGTGGGAAAAGAGTTAATGCTAAAGAGTTTGTTATAAATTTAGATAATGACAATATTGATTTTAAGAATTATTTCCAAATTGGTAAAGATGATATTTGGATTAGTAGTGTTAAAGCTAAAAAAGTAGAAAATATTGTTAATTTTAAAAATGCTTTGGTATCTAGTTGTAGTGTTGATAATCCAGATTGGATGATTGGCTTTGATAAAGCAGTTTATGATACAAAAACAAAAGAGTTAAGATTAAGTGATGCAAAAGTATATATTAAAGATATACCAATATTTTATTTTCCTTATCTATATTTACCATTATCTAAAGAGAGAAGAAGTGGTTTTTTGAAACCTAAAATCGCCAATATGAGTGATGAAGGGGTTTTGATTGGTCAGCCATACTTTTGGGCAATAAATAGAAGTCAAGATTTAGAAATTATTCCTCAAATAAGAACTAAGAGAGGGTATGGTGTATATGCTACATATAGATTTTATCATGATAAAGATGCATATGGTGTAATTAAAGCAGGTTATTTTAAAGATAAGAAAAAATATACAAATAAGTATAACATTAGATATAATAAGCATTATGGAGTAGAAGCTTATTATAAAAACAATACATTAATTGACTCTTTAAGTAAAAATGGATATCAAAATGCTTTATATATAAATGCTGCTAAAATTACAGATAGGGATTATCTTAGATTACAAGTAAAAAATGGTATAGGACATTTAAGTAATGGTAATTTTTTAGAGTCTAGGTTAAATTATTTTATTAAAAATAACTACATTTATGGTGGTATAAACTTAAGATATTTTAAATATTTAAATGGTGATAGTAACAAAGAGACTTTACATGTATTACCTAATCTCCATTTACATTTGCCATATAATAATTTAATTTATAATAATTTATCTTATAGTGCTGATTTGGAGGTAACAAATTATACAAGAGAGCTTGGCAATAAAGCTTTAAAAGTTAAATTTGACCTTCCATTAGAATTACACTATTCACTCTTTAATAATTATTTAAGTTTAAATATAAGCGAAGAGATTGAAGCTACTACATATGATTTTTATAATGTTCCAATTGAACAAAAAAAGTATAGTTCAATTGTAGCAAATCATAAAATAGATTTAACTAGTGAAGTCTCTAAAGTGTATGATAGTGGTATTCATACTGCACTATTTAGTTTAATATATACGAAAAGTTCTATTTTAAGTGAGAAATGGATGAAGTTTAAATCTATTCCTCAAATACTTAAAACCGATTTTATTGATGATATTCCGTTTGATTCTAAATTAACATTTAGAACACATCAATTTTGGGAGAGTTTGAATAGTGATTTAAATATAGATTACATATTAGATGCCCACTACTATATTAAAGAGGGTAAATTAAGAGATATAAAACAAGAGATAAATATAGATTATAAAAAGTGGAGTCTATATTCATCATTTGGTTACTCTTTTCTTTATAAAAAGACAACAGGTATATATAATAAATTAACTTATAAAGATAGTGACTATAGTGCTTCATTAGGCTTTTACTGGAGAAAAGATTTTAAAAGTTTAGAGACAATATCTAAAGAGTTGACTTTTGCTGGAACTTATAATTATAGTGATAAGTTAGATTTTAGAGCTAGTGCATCATATGATTTAAAAAATAAAAATTTAAAAAATTGGGAACTTGGAACATATTTGGATAAAAAGTGTTGGAGTATAGATTTCTCTTTTGGAGAAAATATAAAGCCTATTGTTAACTCTTTAGGGAAAAGAGACTCTATTAGTAATAAATACTTTAAGGTTGAATTGACAATTTTACCATTTGGATTATCTTATGCAGGAGGCTCTTGATATAAAAGAGGCTCTTGATACTTTAGATTTACCACCATTTATCACAAAAAATGATATAAAAAAAAGATATCGAGAGTTAGCAAAAAAATATCACCCCGATATATCTAATGATTTTGAAAAAATGGAAAAGATAAATAGTGCATATAAAACTTTAATAACTTATATTGATAATTTTCGCTACTCTTTTGATGAAGATGAATTATCTAAGCAATTACCTAATTTAAATCATAATAGTAAATTTAGATTATAATCTATAATAGATAAATTATTAGATAAAATTACATAAAAATTATTTATTTAGATATAAGGATATTAATGAGTAGTATAGTAAATATTGAGTGTAACAATTTAATTGAGAGTTACGAATTTGGAAAAGTAGCAAGACAAGCAGATGGAGCAGTTTTGTATAGACAAGGAAAAGCTGTTTTATTAGCTACAGTAACAATTGATAAAGAGAGTAGTAGTGAAGATTTTTTACCTCTTACTGTTCAATATATAGAAAAATCTTATGCCGCAGCTAAAATACCAGGTGGATTTATAAAAAGAGAATCAAAACCGAGTGATTTTGAAACTTTAACTTCTAGAATTGTTGATCGTGCTATTAGACCACTATTTCCTAAAAATTTTTCTAATGGAGTTGTAATTAATATTACAGTTTTAAGTAGCGATAGTAGTGTAGATTTACAAATTGCAGCTCTACATGCTGCTAATGCTGCAGTTATTGTATCCTCTTTACCTATAGATAAATCAATAGCAGCTCTTAGAATAGGTAAAATAGATAATAAAATAGTCTATAATCCACCTTTAGATATTCAAAATTTATCTACATTAGATTTATTAGTAGTTGGTAGTAAAAAAGATATAGCAATGATTGAAATGAGGGCTTTGGCTTCTAATGATGGTGAACATAAGATAAATGAAATAAAAGAAGATGAATTTTTATCTATATTAGAAGAGGCTATTACAAAAATAGATGACGCATCTTTTAACTATTTAGATAATTTTGTTAAATTTAAGTCTAATAATATTTTAAATATAGAGTATAAAGAGTGTGATGATAATTTAGTTGAGTTTATATCTAATAAATATAGTGATAAATTAGATATTGCACTAGAAAATATTGCAAAAAGTGAAAGGTCTGATGCATTAAGTGAGCTTTTAGAAGATATAAAAGATATTGTTGCAAGTGATGATACTTTAGAATACTCTCCAGAAGAGGTTGTAGATGCTTTTGCTCTTAGTGTAAAAAATAGAGTTAGAGAAATGTTATTAAATGGTAAAAGACTTGATAATAGAGCCTTAGATGAAGTAAGAAAAATCGATATAGAGACAAATTTACTTCCATCTGTACATGGTTCTACACTATTTACAAGAGGTCAAACTCAAGCTCTTGTTACTGCTACTTTAGGTGATAGTAAAGATGCACAAATGTATGAGCTTTTAACACAACATGGAAGTTCTAATGAGAACTTTATGGTTCACTATAACTTTCCACCATACTCTGTTGGAGAAGCTAGACCAATCGGCGCTCCTAGTAGAAGAGAGTTAGGTCATGGTAATTTAGCAAAACGAGCGTTAGAGCCAACTGTAATTTTAGAGCCAAATCAGACAATAAGATTAGTATCTGAAATTTTAGAGAGTAATGGCTCTTCTTCTATGGCAACAGTTTGTGGTGGTTCTTTATCTTTATATTGTGCCAATGTTAATGTAAAAAAGTTAACTGCTGGTATAGCAATGGGTGTTGTTGCAAAAAATAGTGAAGATTATGTAATTTTAACTGATATTATGGGAGCAGAAGACCATTACGGCGATATGGATTTTAAAGTTGCAGGTACAAAAGATGGAATAACAGCAATGCAATTAGATATTAAATTAGATGGTTTAAATCTTAATATTTTAAAAGATGCACTATCTCAAGCATCTAAAGGTTTAAGTCATATTTTAAAAATTATGGAAGAGGCAAGAGAAAATATTAAGCCTAGTGGAGCATTACCATCTTTAATTAATTTTGAAATAGATTCATCTAAAATTCCTGTTGTTATAGGGAAGGGTGGCTCAACTATAAGAGAGATTATTGAAAAATTTAATGTATCTATAGATTTAGATAGAAGTTCTGGCATAGTTAAAATCAGTGGGCAAGATTTAGATAAAATTAATAGTGCCAAAGAGTATATCGAAGAACTTTTAGAAAAAGATTCTAAACCTGTCTCTAAATATGAAATAGATAGAGTATATAGTGGTATAGTAAAAAAGGTTGTTGATTTTGGATATTTTATAGAGATGCCTGATGGTTATGATGCACTTTTGCATAACTCTAAAATACCTCAAAATTTACAAGGTTCATTAAAAGAGGGAGATAGAGTGAATGTAAAAGTTATGTCTCAGCAAAATAAAAGAGTAGAGTTAACTTTAGTTTAACTCTAACTTAGGTTATATTAGACTTCTTACATAATTTAGGTTAAACTCTTTTTTATCTAAACCCAAATTTAATAAGGTCATGTTTTGCAAATGGCATATAAGATTTTCTAGTAATAACTACTCTTGTCTCTCCTATTTTTGCCCAATTAAATAAAACTGGTATATCTTTAGGGGCTATATGAATACATCCATGAGACATCCAATTTACACTACCCATATGCAGTGCATGTCCTTGGTCTGTAAAAAATATTGCAAAATCCATATTGTTTACTCCATCTTCATCTGGATATTTATGAGACATATATCTTCGTTTTTTTCTAAGAACTGTATATATACCACTTGGTGTTTTATAATCATCTGCACCAGATGTAATAATACCTGTCCACCATACTATGCCATCTCTATCTACAGCATAAAATCTTCCATCACTTCCAGGTTCTCTAACAGATACTACAATAAACTCTTGCCCTTTTAAATTGACATTTTGTATAACTTGACCATTTTGATTTAATATTTTAAAAGTAGTTTTTCCTGTGGGTTGAAGAACATTAGCATAGATACTTTGTAAACTAAGTAAAATTAGTATAGATATTGTTTTTATAAGGGTTTTCATAAGCTTTAATCCTTTTTTTGTAATATAATAGTAAGATTGTATCAAAAAAAACTTACTGTTTATATATTTTTAACAAAATATAATGTATAATTTCATCGCTTTAGATGATAAGTAGGGATACGCAAGCCGAACGGATTTAAAGCAAAGTCTAATGGACTATAAACAAATATATTTTTAAGGATTTTATAATGAAAAAGTTTTTTGCACTTTTCTTAGCACTTGGTGCTTTTGCTTTTGCTGGTGAAGCTGGAGCTGGAGCAGATATGATTAAAGCTTACTCAGTAGTTGCTGCTGGTGTTGGTCTTGGTCTTGCTGCACTTGGTGGTGCTATTGGTATGGGACATACTGCTGCAGCTACAATTGCTGGTACTGCTAGAAACCCTGGACTTGGTAGTAAATTAATGACTACAATGTTCATTGCATTAGCGATGATTGAAGCACAAGTTATCTATACACTTGTAATTGCACTTATTGCACTTTACTCTAACCCATTCCTATAATAGGAAGCTTACTAATAATAAAACTAAGTTAGGTTTTAAATCTAACTTAGTAACTCTTTACCTTTTAATTTCTAAAAGCGATAGTGGTGGAATGGTAGACACGCTAGCTTGAGGGGCTAGTGAGCATTAGCTCGTGGAGGTTCAAATCCTCTCTATCGCACCAAATTAATTATTAAATCAATCTTTTATGTTTTATAAAAAGTCTATTAAAAACTGCTGAAGTGTAGTTTATTTTTTACTATCAAAACCTCTTTTTTACACTATTTAGTTCAATTAACCCATTTTTTCAACTTTGTATAAGAATCTAATCATATAATTTGTGTATAAATAAAATTTAGAAGGATTTTCAATGACAAAAGCCGAGTTTGTAGAGTTAGTAAAAGAGAAAGGAGAATTCTCAAGTAAAGCAGCAGCAGAGAAAGCTGTAAAGGCATTTTTAGACTCAATAGAAGATGTGTTAGTTAAAGGCGATAGTGTAACATTTGTTGGCTTTGGTACTTTTTATGCTGCTGATGTTCCCCAAAAGAGTGGTAAAATTCCTGGTAGTGATAAAACTTATACAAAACCTGCTCATAAAGCACCAAAATTTAGAGCTGGTAAATCATTAAAAGAGGCTGTAGAAGGTAGTAAATAAGATTATATTTTAAGACTATACTTAGTTTAATAGAATATCATAGCCACAGATTGGCATTACCTACACCCTTTCATTTTAATTTACTGTTTCAAGTTTAATAAATTTAAAAGGGGTATAGGAGAAGAGGTGTATAGAAAGTAACATCATATTATTGATTTATTTCTCTGTTCCTTCACACCTATGCACCTATATCCCTTGATATTATAGTAGGTTTTAATTTTAGATTACTACTTATTTGAGTTAAGTTTAAGACTTAACCCATTTTTTGATTCTATCAAAAGTATTCTCAAAAATATTTTTATGTGGTTTACTCTCTATTCCAAAACTCTCTTGTAGTTTTGTTACCAAAGTTGTTTGTTCTTTATTAAGTTTTTTTGGATATATAATTTTAATTTGTGCTATAAATCTACCTCTTAAATTTGGTCTATTAACATCAGGGACACCTTTGTTTTTAAATATAAAATGCTCTTTATCTCTTGTTTGAGAGTTTAGTTTTAACTTTAATTCTCCCTCTAAAGATGGTATTTTAATCTCCTCTTCTAAAAGTATTTGGGTAAAGAATACAGGAACTTCTATGTAAATATCATTACCATCTCTTATAAATTGCTCATCATCTTCTATATCAAAATGTATATATAAATCTCCTCTTCTGCCACTATTTGATAAATTACCTTTTGCAGGAACTCTTAATCTATTACCTACATCAACTCCAGCTGGAATACTTACAGTTATTGTCTCTTCTTTATCTATACCACCTTTACCTAAGCAATCTGGACATATATCTTTTGGTTTTCTACCTTTACCATGGCACTTTGGACACTCTTGAGCAAATGTCATAAAGCCTTGTCTCATCATAACTTGCCCACGCCCTTTACAATATGTACAAGTTACAAATTTACCATCTTTAGCACCTGTTCCTTCACAGCTACTACAAGGCTCTTTATATGTAATATCTAATTCCTTTTCACAACCAAAAATTGCTTCGTTGAATT
>Ga0256833_1002793_pt1 | contig 12112 bp, 10 predicted proteins | sample 356284metaG_FD_190535 | JGI IMG/M metagenome (GOLD analysis project Ga0256833, IMG submission 190535) | Hydrothermal vent microbial communities from Mid Atlantic Ridge, Atlantic Ocean - 356-284 | ecosystem: Environmental > Aquatic > Marine > Hydrothermal vents | place: Atlantic Ocean: Mid...
CGGCGGATACAGCGACCATTTTCCCGTCTATGTGATTTTGTTGAAGAAAAAATAAGCTTTTGTCGCGCGTTGATTGTCCGGGATAGCTTTTTGGCTTATTTTGGCGTAACTTTGTCTTATAAAAATTGTGATAATGAAAAAAATAGGGAGCATTTTGTTGCTTTTCGGGTTTCTAGTTCTGACAGCCCAGGAGAAAAAGCAACTGACTTTGGAAGATGCGGTTTTGGGATATTACAAAGGTTTGTATCCCAAGCGGTTAATCAATTTGCAATGGTCGGAAAATGCAGATGAATTTGTTTACCGGACCGATACGTCGTTTGTGATCAAGGATGCCCGTAACAGGAAAATCGCCGAAATCGGTTTGGCGGATCTGCGCAAAAGTTTGCCCGGATTGACGCTGAAACGTTTGCCGTATTTGCGCGGTTTCGGATACGGAAAATTGATTTTTAAGGTCGATACGAACGTTGTTTTCCTGCCGTATAAATCGATGAAGGCGGAAGTTATTCCGTTGAATGCCAACGCGGAAAATATCGATGTCGATTTGCGCTACAACCAGGTGGCCTTTACGATGGATAATAATCTCTATTTGGCTACGAAAAACAAAGGAATACAAGCGGTTACTTCCGAAAAAAACACCAATATAGTAAGCGGACAAGCCATTGCGCGGAACGAATTCGGTATAACCAAAGGCACTTTTTGGTCGCCCTCGGGGATGCAGTTGGCATTTTACCGAAAAGACGAAACGGACGTGGACGAATATCCGCTGGTGGATATTACCGAAACGCCGGCCAAATTGAAAAATATCAAATATCCGATGAACGGAAGAGGCAGCGAAGAACCTGCCGTGGGGGTTTATTCGCCTTCCACGGGAAAAACCGTTTTTCTGCAATTATTCGATAAAGCGGGCAAATATCATTATGTGACCAATTTGACTTGGGACAGCAACGAAAAATTTATTTATCTGGCCGAACTCAATCGCGATCAGAATCATTTGTGGTTCAATCAATATGACGCTGCTACGGGACGTTTCGTCAAAACCTTGTTCGAGGAGAAAAACGGCAAATGGGTCGAACCGGAACATCCGGCATACTTTATCCCGGGAAGCGGCGATTTTATTTGGCTAAGCGAACGGGACGGTTTTATGAACCTGTATCGCTACAACCGCAACGGCCGTTTGATCAAAAAAGTAACGTCCAATCGTTGGGTTACCGACGATGTCCTGGGATTTTCGAAGGACGGCCGGTATGTTTATACCGCGGGTACCGGCGTCGATCCGCGCGAAAAACACCTTTTCCGGATTAATTTGCGCACGGGCATGGAAAAGCAATTGACAAGCGCGCACGGAATGCACCGCATTTTGCTTTCGCCCGGCGGACGGTATTATATCGATGTTTTTTCGTCGATAGATAATCCGGGATTGACAACCTTGCATTCGACCGCTCGTTATAAGAAATCCGTTACCTTGTTGAAATCGGAGAACCCGTTGAAAGATTATGCTGTTTCCAAACCGGAATTTTTCAGTATTCGCGGCGAATTTACCGATAAGCTTTACGGTCGCATTATCAAGCCTTCGCACTTCGATCCGTCGAAAAAATATCCCGTATTGGTCTATGTATACGGAGGTCCGCACGTGCAATTGGTGCAGAATCGCTGGTTGGGCGGAGCGCCTTTGTGGATGTATTGGTTGGCCGAGCAGGGATACATTGTTTTCACCTTGGACGGCCACGGTTCCGACAGGCGCGGATTTGCATTCGAAAGCGTTATTTACCGGCAATTGGGTCAAACGGAAGCGCGTGATCAAATGGACGGCATAGCCTATTTGCGCACATTGCCCTATGTGGATATCAACCGTTTGGCGGTTCACGGATGGTCGTTCGGCGGTTTTATGACTTTGACGCTTTTGACCGAATATCCCGATATTTTCAATGTAGGCGTGGCCGGCGGTCCGGTTACCGATTGGAAATGGTATGAAGTGATGTACGGCGAACGGTATATGGATACCTACAAACAAAATCCCGAAGGTTTCAAGAAAACGTCCATTCTGAACAAAATCCAAAATCTGAAAGCCAAACTAATGACCATTCACGGATATATGGACGACGTGGTGGTGCCGCAACACGATATCGCTTTGCACGACAAGGCCATTGCCGAAGGAATTCAAATGGATTTTTATCTCTATCCGCGTGCCAAACATAACGTTTACGGTCGCAGACGCGTGCATTTGATGAAAAAAATATTGACTTACATAATGGAAAATAACCGAAAAAAATAAAAACGATGAAAGCACATTTCGATAAACTCAAAGAACATAAAGCTTCCGGAGATCAAGCGGCATTCAATGCGTTATTGGAACAAATTTTGCCGAAATTAAAACTCTATGTCAAACGTCAAATTCACAATTACGAAAACAAAGGCGTTTTCAAAAAAGGTTTCTATTCGCCCGACGATATTGTGGCCGAAGTTTACCTGCGCATATACGATCGCTTTGACCGGATAACCGGTCCCGACGAGATTAAACCTTTGCTTTTCAAGACGGCTAATGAAGTTTTGGACGAGTTGGCTGCCAAGGAGAAAAAACCTTTTAAATCCCTTCCCGTGGATCGAATTCTGAAAGAAGAACTCGATATGCTGAACGAGCGTATGACCGCCACCGCCGACGGCGAAATCGTGCTTATCGACGATCTGGACGATATTTCCTACAAACAGGACGAATACAAGAAAAAATATTTCCTGCTGGACAAAACGGCCGAAGAAGCTTTTGCCCGTAGCCTGGGACTTGCTCCCGAAGATTTTGCCGACGAAAAATTCCGCAGTATGTTCGGAAACTACTATACCGATTTGCCCGATACGGTCAAACGAATTCTGGATTTATATACGTTCGGCGAAATGTCTCCTTCCGAAATTGCATTAGTAATGGAAGCCAATGACGAAGACGTGCAAATGACTTTGAAAACCGTCAAAGAACACGTGCGGAAACTGAAATAATCCGGATGAGTAAGAAAAAAAACAGTCCTTTTAAGAACAAAATAAACATTGTCAACAAACGTGCCCGTTTCGATTACGAGATTTTGGAAAAATACGAGGCGGGCATTGCCCTGACGGGAACCGAAATCAAATCGATCCGGATGGGCAAAGCGTCCATTGCCGACAGTTTTTGCGAATTTAACGACAAGGGCGAATTGTTTCTGACCAATATGTATATCAAGGAATACGATTACGGCACACACTACAATCACGTGCCGACGCGCCAAAGGAAATTGCTCTTGCACAAAAAGGAATTGCGCAAACTCCGGCAAGCTTACCAAACCAAAGGCGTGACCATTGTTCCGTTGCGTCTGTATATCAACGATCGCGGCTTGGCCAAAGTGGAAATTGCTTTGGCACGCGGACGGAAAAAATACGATAAACGGCAAGTCTTGCGCGAACGGGATATTGCCCGGGAAATGGATCGCGAACGAAAAAAATATATCTGATGCGGCAAGTGCGATTAAAAAAAGCGTTCCTTCCGGTTTTGATGCTGTTGTTACTATGGCAATGCAAGAAGAAGGATAATATTCCGCCCGAGAAAACTTTTTTGCCTTCCGTATCGGAATACAATTATGCCTACGGTCCGGCACCTACGCAAAATATGGACGTGTTTATTCCGGCCGGGAAGCGCGATACGATGAAACTGTTGGTGATGGTGCACGGCGGTAGCTGGATTTCCCGCGACAAATCCGATTTTTCTCCTTGGTTTGAATACGAAAAACAACGGCAACATTATGCGGTTATCAATATAAACTATCGCTTGGATTCCTACGCCACACGTCCCGTTCCGATGCAAACGGACGATATTCGTTCGGCTATCGAAAAGGTGCGACACGATTTTCATTTGCCGGCACGCCGTATCGGCCTGTTGGGGATGAGCGCGGGCGGACATTTGGTAACCTTGTATGCCTATAAATACGACACGGAACATAATGTCAAGACCGTGGTGGATTTTGTCGGGCCGGTCGATTTTACGGATCCCGTTTATCATTCCGGTCGGCATTGGCCATACATTTTTTCGGGAATAGAATACATTTTCAATATGCCCTACCGCGGCAACGAAGATTATTACCGTTCCGTCAGTCCGTATTACAATGTCGATGCACAATCGCCGCCTACGATAATGTTTTACGGCGGGCAGGATACCTTGGTTCCCGCTTCGCAAGGCGTCCGGTTAAGGCAACAATTGAACCGGTTTTCCGTTCCCAACGAATTGTATATCTATCCCGATAGTCCGCATACGTTTAACGATACCGATGCTACGGATGCTTTTTGGAAAGCTGAAAGGTTTATGTCGGAATATTTGTAATTCAAGTTACAAGAGATTTATTTCTACTTTTGCACTAAAAAATCACGGGTAATGAACAAACGAATGGAAATAATGTCTCCCGCCGGAGATTTTGCTTCGCTGCAAGCGGCGTTGGATAACGGCGCCGACTCGGTGTATTTCGGTGTGGAGCAACTGAATATGCGTGCGCGTTCGTCGGTGAATTTTCAAATGGAAGATTTGCCCGAAATCACGCGCCGTTGCCGGGAAAAGAACGTTAGAACCTATTTGACGTTGAATACCGTTTTGTATGACCACGATATTCCGGTTGCCAAACGTTTGATTAAGGCCGCCAAAGAAGCAGGAGTCGATGCGATTATTGCCGCGGATCCGGCTGCCGTGATGATGATCCGTGAAGCGGGGATGAGCGTTCACGCATCCACGCAATTGAACATAACCAATGTGGAAACGTTGAAATTTTACGCGCAATTTGTCGATGTTGCCGTTTTAAGTCGCGAGTTGAGTTTGCGGCAGGTCAAGCATATTACGGATGAAATCGAGCGTCAAAATATCACGGGCCCTTCGGGGGAGAAAGTCCGTATCGAAATTTTCGCCCACGGCGCTTTATGTATGGCCATATCGGGAAAATGCCACCTGAGTTTGCATACGTATAACTCGTCGGCCAATCGCGGGGCCTGCAAGCAGAATTGCCGCCATCCTTATTTGGTGATCGATAAGGAAACGGGAATGGAACTGGAAGTGGACAACGAGTATATTATGTCGCCCAAAGATTTGATGACCGTCAATTTTCTGGATCAAATCCGGGACGCGGGTGTCCGCATTCTGAAAATCGAAGGACGGGCGCGTTCGGCCGATTATGTTGCGGTTACGACAAGGGTTTACCGTGAAGCCGCCGAAGCCGTGGAGTCGGGAACCTACACGCCCGAGAAGATAGAAAAATGGATTGAACAATTGGCAACGGTGTATAACCGCGGATTTTGGGACGGTTACTATCTGGGAAGAAAATTGGGTGAATGGTCGCAGCCCGGAAATCAGGCCACACGGAAGAAAATTTATGTGGGTCGCGGGAAAAAATATTATGCCAAAGCTGGTGTCGGGGAGTTTCAAATCGAAGCTTTTTCCGTCAAGAAAGGCGACAGGGTGATGATTATCGGGCCGAATATCGGAATGAAGGAACTGGTCCTGGAAGAAATCTATGTCAATGACCGCCCGGGAGAGCAGGCAACCAAAGGTGATATTCTTTCGGTTAAATTTCCCGAGAAAATTCGTCCGTCGGACAAACTATTCAAAGTGGTGGACGTTTAGGGGATTTTACGGTAACCGTCATAAGTTAAATTAACATACGGGATACCGCGTTGTTTCAAGGTTTTTTCCCATTTCCGCCGTAGATATACCGGATGATTTCCGGCTAAAATGACCGTTTCCGGCCGGAGTTTATTCAGCACAATATCCAAATTGATTTTGGGTTTTCCTTTGATCAGACAATAATCCGGTCGAACGGGTAAAACTTCCGGGCGATAGCTTCCGTCTATGATGAGAAAGGATTTGTTTTTCCATCGAAAAAACGATTCGATATACGAAGAATCGACGCTTGCTATGCGGGTTTTGTTACGGTAAGCCTGTTCAAACCGGTCGAAACGGTCAAAACCTTTTTCGGCGTGTATGTGCAAATCCTGTCCGTTTTTCTCCAAAAACACGAAATATCCCCGGTGAAAGGTCAGAATATTTTCCTTTTTGCGGCTTTCTCGGTATAAATCCGCCAAATCGGCCGCCAAAAAAAGAAGCAAAGCATAAGCAAGCACAATCAAGCCACGAAGACCGGGTTTTTTCATAAAATAATATAATGCCGCAACAAAAGGCAAAATACCGATGAAAAGTAAAGGTGTCCAGGTAATATGATGCCAAATGAGCCCGTGCAACGCCGATAATTTCGATACGATAAGCAGTAAAATACGAAGCAATCCGTCCGTGATTTTTACAAATACAGCCACGGGCCAACCGGCAACGGCGCTTATAATGCCGGCGATACCGGAAATGAGGATAAGCGTCAGCAAGGGAAGTACGAGGATATTTCCCGCAAGAAATACGAACGAAAACCGGTGAAAATAGTAAAATATCAAAGGAGCGACGCCTATTTGTGCGGCCACGGACACATATAGCAATTCCAGCAAATACCGCAGGACTTTAATCTTGGGAAGATACAGGTTTTTCAATAGCGGATAAAATGTCATTATGGACCACACCGCGGCAAAACTCAGTTGAAATCCCACGTCGAAAATCCAACCGGGACGCACGAGCAACATAAAAAAAGCCGTCAGCAACAAGGCATAAAAACCGTCGATTTTACGCTGCATTTCCATAGCCGTTTGTAGTAAACTGAACATCAATACGGCACGAACAACCGACGCAGGAAAGCCCGTTAACGCCGCATAAAGCCATAAAAATCCCGTTATCAGCAGGATATACAGCCATTTTCTGCGGCGAAGGGGCGACAAAATAAATCTCAGGAGCATAAACAATATCCCGACGTGCAGCCCCGAAATGGCCAGAATATGGATGATACCGGCATCGGCGAATTGTTTTTTCGTGTCGGGAGATAACCACTGACGTTCGCCTAACAGAACGGCGGAAGCCACGGCAAATCTTTGATCTTTCATCCCGTTTTGTTGCCAATACCGCCTGATTTTTTGCCGGAGTTTATAAAAGAAATAGGTAAACGAACGGGCGTTTTTTACGGGTTTAAGTCTTTTTTCGTCCCGGATTTTCAAACGGAAGAAAAGATGTTTTTTCAAGGCATATTCCCGGTAATTGAAATTTTCGGGAAAGGGTGGCGGGGGAAAAGGAGCCCATTCGCCGGCGGAAGGATAATAAACATAAGATTTTCCGGGTTCCAAGCGGATGCTGTCGGAGAGCGGGATGCGAATCAAAATATCGAAGCCCGTTTTTTGTTTGTCGGTTTGCAGGGCTTTGCCCAAATATCGTCTGTAATAGGACGTAGGATTCAATTCCTGACGGACACCGAAGCGAACATATACGGGATTTTTCGGCAGATGTTCGCGCACATACCGGTAGGCAACATACGGATTATCCGCTTTTCCGTAAAAATATCCCGTTGTTAGCGCCAATAAATAAGCCGTAAGCCTGAAAAACACAACCGGCCCGTAACGGCTGAATGACAAACGGTGTAATACCGCTAACATTGCGAATAGCAAAAATCCCGTAATCAAAACGGCCTGTGTGGAAATCCCCGCATATTTTTCTCCTATTCCCAATCCGGCTATCCAAAAAAGCAAAATGCCCGAAAGCGGAAAACGGTTGAATACGGAAGAGGCCAATGCGAAATCGGATTTGTTTCAAATGTAATAAATTATTTTATTTATATGAAAAAATGATTAAATCGTAACTGAATCGATCGGAACACTTAATGCGGTTTTATTCGTATTTTCGTAAAAAATTTTTCCGTGGCCAAGCAGGAGAAACATACGCCGTTGATGAAGCAATATTATAGCATCAAAAAGAAATATCCCGATGCTTTGCTGTTGTTTCGTGTCGGCGATTTTTATGAAACTTTCGGTGAAGATGCCGTGAAAACTTCGGAAATTCTCGGAATTGTGCTGACCAAACGCGGCAACGGTTCCGAAGCGGAGACGGCCCTGGCGGGATTTCCCTATCATGCATTGGATACCTATTTGCCTAAACTTGCACGGGCGGGAATGCGTGTGGCGATATGCGAACAATTGGAGGACCCGAAAAAGGCCAAAAAAATCGTCAAACGCGGCGTAACGGAAGTAATAACACCCGGCTTGGTGTATAACGAAGGCGTGCTGGATAAGGATAAAAACAATTTCCTGGCCTCGGTATATTTCGGAAAAAAACAAGTGGGCCTTGCCTTTTTGGACGTGTCCACCGGTGAATTTTTCGTGGCGTCCGGTTCGCCGGAATATGCCGGAAAATTACTCAACAATTTCCGTCCCAATGAAATTTTGTTGAACCGGAACGATTTGGATTTGTTTACCAGCAAATTCAATCAACATTTCCATATCACACGACTTGACGAATGGATTTTTCAGGAAGATTATGCGCGCGAACTGCTCTTGGAAAAATTCAAGACGGCTTCACTCAAAGGTTTCGGGCTGGAAGACAATATGACCGAAGGAATTATTGCCGCGGGAAGTATTTTGCACTATCTCAAACAAAATCTCAATACCCGCACCGAACATATCAGCCGCATCCGGCGTCTGCACGACGATCGATATGTTTGGCTCGACCGGTTTACGATGCGCAATCTCGAATTGCTCGACAGTCCGCACGGTAAAGAAGCCACCCTCTTGCACGTGCTCGATAAAACGCTAACCCCGATGGGCGGAAGGTTGATCAAACGATGGATAGCCTTTCCGCTGAAATCTCCGGACGAATTGAAACAACGTCTGGATATTGTGGAAATCCTCGTGAAAAATGACGAATTGCGCGAAAAAATTGCCGGCAACCTGAAACAAATCGGTGATTTGGAAAGAATCCTCTCGCGTATCGTAACCCTCAAAGCCAATCCCAGGGAAATTTGGCAACTGCACCGTGCCCTTTTGCACGCCGGACAAATCAAAAAAGATTTGGCGGAAGCAAAAAACAACATACTCTCCGGTTTGGCCGGTAATATCGATAGCTTGAAGGATTTGACGGACCTTATTGCCCGAACCTTGAAGGATGATCCGCCGGCGAATATCTCCAAAGGCGGCGTAATCCGCGACGGTGTTTCGCCCGAACTTGACGAATGGCGAAGTTTGAGTGACAATGCCAAGGAAGTGCTTGACAATATCCTCCGGAGAGAAATCGAAAAAACGGGAATTGCTTCGTTGAAAATCGGTTTTAATAATGTTTTCGGATATTATCTTGAAGTGCGTAATAAATACAAAAACCGGGTTCCGCCCGAGTGGATTCGCAAGCAAACCCTGACTTCCTCCGAACGATACATTACGCCCGAACTGAAAGAATTGGAAAGTAAAATTCTGACGGCCCGTGAAAAAATTTTGGAAACCGAACAGAATCTCTATCTCCGCCTGTTGGAAAAAATAAAAACCTACGTTTTGCCGGTTCAACAAACCGCTGCCACACTGGCTCGTTTGGATGTCTTGCTCTCATTCGCCCGGACGGCAATCAAAAATCATTACACCAAACCCGAACTGCGGGATGACGATGTCTTGGAAATTCACGAAGGACGGCATCCTGTCATAGAAAAACAATTGCCCGAAAACGAAACTTATGTGGCCAATGATGTCTATCTCGACCGGAAGACCCAACAAATTCTGATTATCACCGGCCCGAATATGTCAGGCAAATCGGCTTTCCTCCGCCAAACGGCTCTCATAGTCTTGATGGCGCAAATCGGCAGCTTTGTCCCCGCTAAATCAGCCAAAATCGGCTTGACCGACAAAATTTTCACCCGCGTCGGTGCCAGTGATAATATCGCAATGGGCGAATCTACCTTTATGGTCGAAATGAACGAAACGGCAAGTATTCTCAACAATTTATCGTCCCGTAGCCTGATTCTTTTGGACGAAATCGGTCGCGGTACAAGCACCTATGACGGTATTTCCATTGCTTGGGCTATCGCCGAATATCTGCACGAACATCCCGCACGTCCCAAAACCCTTTTTGCAACGCATTATCACGAACTCAATGAAATGGAACGCCATTTCGAACGTATCAAAAACTATCACGTGAGCGTTAAAGAATATAAGGATAAGATTATCTTTGTGCGTAAATTGGCGCGCGGCGGAAGCGAACACAGTTTCGGAATTCACGTTGCCAAATTGGCCGGAATGCCTGCGTATGTGCTCAATAAAGCCGAAAAAATGCTCAAAAAACTCGAAGAAACCCACCGTACGGAAAATATCAAAGAAAAACTCTCCGAAAAAGACCCCGTACAGTTGAGTTTTTTCCAATTGGACGACCCTTTGCTCGAAGAAATTCGCGATATGATTATCCAAAGCGATATCAATCGAATGACACCGGTCGAAGCGCTCAACCTGTTGAATGAAATAAAGGAAAAACTGTCAAAAAATTAGTAAATATGAAAAAATTAGCAATGCTGTTTCTGGCTTTCTCGATCGTGCTTTTCGCCTGTAAAAACAATAGTGAGAACAAAAACGGGAAATCCCGCGCGGAAACAAAACTGAAATCCGTCTCCGATTCGCTCATAAGCTATCGTATGATTAAAGTGGAAAACAAATCTCCCGAAGAAACCGCCAAAGCCTTTAAAAGCTATTTGGAAGAACAGGGAATGTATTATCCCAAATTTTTGGATTTCCACCGGGCGGCAACCATCGATAATGTCGAGGTGAAAATGCCTGCCGCTATCCTGGTTATCTACGGAAACCCCAAAGAAATGGCCGAATTTATCAAAGAAAATCCCGAATCGGCTTACGACCTCCCTTTTCGAATCCTGATTTATCGGAACGATGCCGGTGAAGTATGGATAATGTACCAGGATTTTGCCTCCTTCGGTCAACAACATTTCTTGCCGGATAATAAACATTTATTGCCTAAATACGATAAACTGCTCCAAGGTTTTAAGAAAAAACTCGAAGAAGCCCAAATCAAAAAAGTAAAAGAAAACGAATGACAAAATCACTCCGGAAATTTCTCAAAAAGCATGATTATATAGGTGTTAAATTGATGCCTTTGAAAATAGCGGGCAATAACGATGCCGTGCATTTCCTTATAAAAGCTCGTGTCAACGGAAAAAAAGGCTATTTTCTCTTGGATACGGGCGCTTCGGCTAGCGTGGTCGATATGCGGAAAGCCGGAAAATTTCGAATAAAAAAACATGTCGATCAACCGGAAATCAATGCCGTCTCCGCCTCCGGTTCGGATTTGAACGTACAACTCAGCACGCCCAATACCGTGAAAATCAAATCCTGGAAAGCCAAAAAGGTCGATCTGATGCTGATGGATATTTCCCATATCAATACGATGACGGGAGATTTCCCCTTTGAAGTGGACGGCATTATCGGTTCCGATATTTTACAACGCGGTAAGGCTATCCTGGATTTTGATAAGAAAAAACTCTACCTTAAACTCACCTGATGCAAAAGCAAAAATACCTCACGCTCTTTGTGGCCGTTTCCGGTGTGGCGGTGTCCTTCCTCAATTTTTATTACCTTTTTACCGTATCAATGCCGGCGGCCGACAAAATTTTTACTCTCTTGATAGCTTTGGCCGTTTTGCTCATAAGCTGGGCCGCTTTCTATCGATACAAAAAATTATGAAACCTTTCCTGTCTATCGTAATTGCCACATACAACCGGGCCGCTCACCTGAAAGGAGCCTTGGAATCCTGGACGAAACAGCCCCTCGAACCGCCTTTCGAAATTATTGTTGTGGATAACGGTTCCACGGACGACACGCAAACGGTTATTGAAAATTTTAAAAAAACGTATCCGGATTTCCCCTTTAAAAATTTCTTTCTGGAATCCCCCTGTTTGTCTTGTGCGCGCAATAAAGGCATAGCGGAAGCTTCCGGGGAATATATTGCGTTCATAGACGATGATGCTCAACCGGCACCGCTTTTTGTCGGTAAATTTCAAAATTACACCCGGCGTTATCCCGGCATTAAAGCCTTCGGAGGCAAGGTATTGCCTGTGTATGAAACCAGTAGGGCACCGGCCTGGATGTCTCCTTATATCAAACGATTGCTTTCCATTGTGGACGAAGGCGAAAAACCCCGCTTTTTCAAACGAAAATATCCGGTCGGATGCAATATGATTTTCCACCGCAGTGTTTTCAATCGTGTAGGTCATTT
>Ga0256833_1002794_pt1 | contig 12109 bp, 7 predicted proteins | sample 356284metaG_FD_190535 | JGI IMG/M metagenome (GOLD analysis project Ga0256833, IMG submission 190535) | Hydrothermal vent microbial communities from Mid Atlantic Ridge, Atlantic Ocean - 356-284 | ecosystem: Environmental > Aquatic > Marine > Hydrothermal vents | place: Atlantic Ocean: Mid...
TTTAATAGAACGCTATAATTCTGCAACTCTAACTAATTTAAACCTAATTTTAGGAAAATAATATGCAACAAATTATTCAAAAACTTTCAAAATCATCTCCACATGCAGTAGCTACAGCTAAAAATGATAATGAAAAAGATATTTTTGACTATTTACATATTGAAACAGACATAGAACAAGAGTATATCAATATATTAGAGAGACTAACAGATAAAAAAGTTATTTTTTTATGTGGGAGTAGTGGAGATGGTAAATCAGCGATTATTACACGGTCTCAAAAAAGATTTGAGGATAGTTGTGAATTTCATTTGGATGCAACACACAGTTTTAGCCCCCATGAGACAGCGTTAGAGAGATTGGATAAGATTTTTGATAATTATCAAAAAGGGATTAAATCTTTAGTTATTGGAATAAATATGGGTATATTGATTAACTACTCTCAATATAATAAAGATATGAATTTCCAAATAAAGGAGTCTATAAGAAAATATTTACAACAATCAAAAAGAGAGATAAATAATATTATTTTTATCAATTTTGAGGATTATCCAAAGTTTGAAAATGTAGATAATAAAATTGACTCAAAATTTTTGAAGGATATTTTTCAAAAAGTTACCTCTGATTCTACTCAAAATCCTTTTTATAAAGCTTATTTAAAGGGAAAAGAGAAAAAAACTGTTTTATGTAAAAACTATGAACTTTTATCAAAAGAGAGTGTTCAAGAGAAGATAATAGAGTTAATTGTATTGAGTCATTTAAAATATAATCAATTTTTAACAGCAAGAGCAATTTTAGATTTTATCTATACTCTTTTATCTGATAGTAAACTTTTAAGTGATACTCTTTTTGAAAATCGTACTAATTTAATTATTAAAAATATTATTAGAGAAGACCCTTGTTTGGAAAGAAGTGAAGTGATTGATAAGTTTATGATTACAGAAACAAACCAAGAAAACAACAGTGAATTATTCTCTTTTTGTCAATATTTAAACTTGGTAGATAAAACTTTAAATTCTTGTAGTCTATTAAGAATTTTCTATCTTTTAAATTATCAAGATGTTTCAAATAATTTTCATAAACAATTCTTTCAAGGAAGTAGCTTAATAGAAAAATATATTAGCCTTTTAATAGCTCATAATAAAGGAGAAGATTCAGATGATGTAAAATCTTTTTATAAAGAGTTAAAAAATGCTCTATTTTTGTATATTAATCGTAATAGATTAAACCGACAAAAAGAGTTGATTGTATTGGAGTCCAATGATATTTTTGTTACTATAGAGGTGGATATAAGACGAGACAAGAAAAAAATTATTTCGATGAAAAGTCACAAACTAAAGAGTTTTGAATGTTACATCTTTGCTAATGAGAAAAGTATTAAACCTATTGAGATAACTTTTAATATCTATAAAATGTTACAAGATATTAATAATGGATATAGACCAAATAAATATGATAAAAATAGTTTGATTATTTTTAATGAGTTTGTAGATAGAATTATTAATGAAGTCAAGGTTAGTAATAAGTTAATTATTAATAATAAAGAAGGTCAAAGATATATTTTTAGAGAGATTGATGAGGATGAAATAGAGGTTGATAAAATATGATAAATCAATTAAAAGCTATACAAATAGAGGATATAAAAGATAGAAACTCTTTGGGAAACTTTTATCCTCTAAGCAGTAAAGATAGTAATTCTCAAATTATTTTTGACTCGAAAGCTATTTTGGGTTTAATTATTGGTTATATTTCAAAACAAAAAATTCAAAAAAAATTTACACTTGAAATATTTAGAAAAAGTTGTAAAAACTATTTGGAGAGTAAATTATCAGATAAAAAATCTATTGATATTATTTGTAAACTCTATTTTGATTCAAAGATATATTTAACACTCTCTCCATTAATGTATCAAATATATCAATCTAATTGTAAAAAAGATAAATCTAAAGTTGCTTTTGAGATGATTTTTAGACCTTTGTTAAAAGATACAAATTTTGATATAGGAACTAGTAAAAATTTGAATTTTATTGAGAAACATATTTTGGATAGTTTTTATATTCATTGTGAAGAAGATAAAAAAGATAGTAGTTCAATAGAAAACTCCTACTTGGAGTTTTTAGAAAATAGTTTTAGAAAAGATTTTCTTTTCTTATTAGAAACAAAAGATTATTTTTTAGAAAATATTGATAGATTTATAAAGTTTTATATTTTTATATACTCATCTCAATTGGCACTAAATCTAAAACCGTACTTTTTAGAAAAACCAATAAGTAGAGAGTTATATTTTATTTTAAATACAGAGAAAACTAGCCAAGAGCGAAAAAAATTGGTTAATCATAGTTATAAAACACTTTTTGATAAGGTAGGGTATATTTTCCCTTACTTATCAGCATTAGAGATGTTGGGTAACTTAAGTAATAAAAAGAATTTAAGATTTTATCAATTAGTACATTTAATAGAAGATACTCAAGAGTATATAAAAATTATAGACAGTTTTACAACTAAATTTCAAGAAAAAAGAAAAATAGAAAAAACAGAGTTGAATAGCAAAAATATAAAAGAGGCGTTAACTAATCTTTTGGATAATGCTTATCAGGAATTTGATAAGTCTAACAGTAAATATACTGTTTTTAAAAAATATAAAAATGCTTTTGAGAAGCAGATAGCCAAAGATTTTATTCAAAGTCGTGGAAGATTTGGAAAGGTTTGCGTATTAGACCAAGAGATGATACTTTTTATTACCAACTTATCTATTGGAAAAGATAGAGATTTTTTACATTTTGAGGAGTTAGTCAAAGAGTTTGAAGAAAGAGGAGTATACTTTGACCATAAATCAAAAGAGGCTCTCTTAGTTCTATTTGAAAGAGTTGAAAATATAGAGAGAAAAAGTGATAGTGGAGATTCAATTTATGTCTATAAAACCGTTTAATCAATTTTTAGTCGAAGAGATGCTGTTGTGGTTTAAAAAAAATATTCAAAAAGGATATCGTTATAGTTTCTATTCGGATAATAGTGATTATATTACTGAATTATTAACTCAACTCTATTGTCAAGAAGTTAATTACATTCACTATAGAGAGACTAAATTACCCTATATTAAAATAAATAATATTAAATTAGTTTTTTTAAATGACGTAGAAAAAGAGTTAAATCAAAATTTTATTTCAACTATTAGAGATGCTATATCAAAACCTGAAGAGGAATTTATAAATAGTACATTATTTATTTTACATAAAAGTAGATTAGATACACTCATTAATGCTACTTCTAATTTGGTGGATATTGATGATTCTCCTTTAAATACTTTTTATTTAAAAGATATACTATTTTCATTATGTAATAAAAACAGTGTTTTTGAAATACTTTTAAAATATCAAAGTCAGATTATAGAAGAGGAAGAGCAGACTATTTTTGGATATAAGTTTATTTATGATTCTATTGTAAAGCAGGAGTTACAATTTAACCAATTAGGACTTTTTAGAGACGATGAACTATTGGAGAGAAAAAACAAAAAAGATATAGAAAAACGAATAAATCAAAATAAAAATATATATGAAACAATAGAGTATAATATTACAAACTTTTCTGATGATTTAGAAAATAAGTTAAGAGATTTTTCTCCTAAATTTATAAAAGATAATTTAAAAGAGGATAATTGGCAAGATACTCCTTTTGATGAAATATTAAGAGATATAGAGAATAATAGAGATAAAAGTCAAAATATATCATTTGACAATTTATTAATAGAAGATAAATATTTTATTAGAGATAAAGGTATAAAGGCGAGTGATAGAAGGACTAAAAATATTATTATTTTTCTAAAGGAAGATACTCTAAATTTGAAATTAAAATTTAGAGGAAAAGGAATTGAAAAAAAAGAGTTTCAACTAAAGGATAATGATTATATCCAAAGTTTACCTTTTGAGTATAGAAATAGAGTTTTTTCTATACAATTGAGTATCAAAAATCCCCTATATTTTAGAATACGCTTAGCTAGAACTAAAAGTGTAGAGCAGTATAATTTTAATATTTTACTGTTAAAAGAGCATTGGTTTAATCTTGATTGTATAGAAAATTTATTTTTAATTTCTCCAAAGAAAAAAGAAATTTTGTTACAAACAGATAGTTATCAGTTTAATTTTTCCTCTAGTAAGAGCATTCCTCCAATAACTATAGATAGTGAATCCCCTATTAATATAAATAAAAATTCATCAATAGATGTATCAGAGTATTATAGAAAAAATGAAAATGAAGTTAAGTTTACGATTGTAAATAATAGTAAAGAACTTAATTTTGTTATTAAAGATAAACCTGCCGAAAAACCTATCTCTTTGCCTTTAATATTTAATACTACATTAGAAAATATTTTATTTAATCAAAAAGATAGTTTATATATCTCTTCTAAGAGTTCTATGATTATTAATAACCGAGAATCTACTTTAATAGGTTTAAGAAAAGTATTGATTGAGTATGAATATGCTTTTATTGAACAAGAAATTTTTAGGGATAAAAATAGAGAGGATACTCTTGAAACTTTAATTAAAATTAATAATCAATTAGGATTAACTTTTCAATCTTTTTTAGAATATTTTACTATTAATAAAACAACTCCATCTTTAGCAAGTTGGAATAGTAGATTAGTAAAATTAGCCAAAGCCTATATTAATGCTTATTTAGATTTTATGGAAGGTATTGAAAATAATAGAACTTTAGATGAAAATGTTAAGAGAGTTTTTGAAATAGGCTTTGTTTATAAAAATAGTAAAAAATATCTATCTCCTTTCTCTCCTTTAATTTTAAGTTATATTATCTATTTACTAGAAAATATCAAAAAAGATGATAGTTTTTCTAAAATTGCAGATATTACAATAAAACGATTTAATAGTAAAGGATTATTTCCTTATCTATTTATTTCTAATGAGGAGTATAGTCATACTAAAGTGCTAGAAGAGAACCCTTTTTGGTTAAGTTTTGAGAATAGAAAAGAGAGTGATTTAACTTATATATCAAAATTGGTGTATGAAAAAATAGTAGAGTTTAAACACTCTTTTACAAGTCTATTTAAATATAGAAAAGAAGCACCACTACTTATTAATAGTATTAATAATGGAGTAAATCAAGAATTATTTAATGGAATAGTCCACTATTATATAAAAAATTATGAAGAACCTTTAAATATTATTGTGGGTATCTATGATACTACCAATAGTGAAACCTCTTTTGATATTTTTTCAGATATGGAAAATTATGAAGAGATTTCTAAAAAATATCATATCAAAAAAAATAAAGAGATAATTATTGATATTATTAGAAAACATCTATCTTATAGTAAATATATAAATATTGAAAAACAGAACTATTGTCATTTGTCTTTTTATAAAAATAATCAAAAAATCAAATTAACCAATAAGAAAATTTTTGATAGAAAATCTGGTTTAGTTATGAATGGTATTATTTCAGGAGATAGTGCAGAGAAGATAGATGATGTTTACTATAGTGGATTTGGATTAAAAGGGATTGATATAAACAACCATAAACATCTAAGAGTTGCAAAGATATACAACAGTATGCAAAAAGCTGTATATAAAGATATGGAATCGTATGATAAAGAGAGTGTTGTATCATTGGGTATTAGTAAAAACTTTGATGCCATAGAGACATCTTATGAGAATTCTATATGGACAACCATTATTGACCCAAAAGTTACACTTGAATTTTTTATGAATAAAAAAGAGTTAATTCTTATTCACTACTCTGACCAATATAGTAACAGTGCTGATTATGATGCTATTACAGTAACCAAAAAGATAGATTTATATAAAAATATAGTGGGTAGTACAAAAATTATTAGTGAATTTAATGCCTTTAATGGTAAATGGCTCTTAGAGATGTTTAGTATTGATAATAGAATTAAACGAGAGAGAAAAGCTATTATCTCAGCCTATAAATATATCACTTCTTTTTTGTCAACCAAAGATATTATATGGATTCCTTTATCTATAGCAGAGATGATACGTGTATCAGGGGGAACAGGTTTATCAATGAGCCAAAGTGACTTCTCAAGATACAACCAAAATAATAAAAAAAATACAATTAACAAAGGAGTTATCTCTGATGATATTTTACTAGTAGGATTGCAAGATAATAATATAATTTTATATCCTGTAGAAGTAAAAGCAGGAAGTGCAAATTTATCTAAAGCAAAAGAGCAAGTTAAAGCTTTAAAAGATTATTTTTATAACACTCTTTTTCCTGATAACTCATTAAAAAGTAAAGTTTTAAAAGGACTGTTTATTCGACAACTTTTTATGCATATTGAAAAATTTGAACTTTATGAAGTTTTTGAAAAGGATTATTTTAAAAAAGTACATACCCAAAGAGAAGAACTCTTAAAAGGAGAATATCAATTGATTGAACTAGAAGAGTATTCAATGGGTGCAATTGTTGCTTTTTTAGATAATCAGTTTAGCTCTAAATTCAATATTGATGATAATAAAATTTTAGAGTGTAAGCTATCATGGGATTATATTGATAAAATGATAGAGACCTCTTATTCAGAGATAAAAGATAAAATATTCAATGGAGGATATGAGACTGATATAAGTTATCTTCTTGATAATAGAATTGATAGAAAAGAGGAAACTATAGAAGAGATTGAGGATAAAGTTGAAAGTAGTAATGACACTATTTTAACAGTAAAGTTTGGAACAGATATAAAAAATAGCAGTGATATTTTATGGTATCCAACAGATACTACCAAAACATTTAATACCAATACTGGAATTATTGGGACAATGGGAACGGGCAAAACCCAATTTACGAAATCGCTTATAACTCAATTATTAGACAATTCTACTGTTGGAATTTTGATATTTGACTATAAAGGTGATTACATTAAAGAGGATTTTCAAAAAAGAACAAATGCTAAAATTTTAGAGCCTTATCATTTACCATTTAATCCTTTATCTCTTTTTGGAAATAAACCTCTTTTACCTGTACATACAGCTAATCTTTTTAAAACAACACTTTCTAAAGCATTTAATTTAGGTGTAAAACAGCAATCAAAACTCAATCAGTTAATTTTAGAAGCATATATAAAAAAAGGTATTCACAAGTCAGAAAAAAAGAGTTGGGAGAATTTATCACCAACGATTAATGATATTTGGGATATATATAATGAAGAAGAGATGGCACAAGATTCACTCTATGCTTCATTAGAAAAGTTAATAGAGTTTGAGATATTTGAACCAAATAGTTCAAAAGTTACTTCACTTTATGATTTTATAGAGGGTGTTACGGTTATTAATCTTTCAGGATATGATGGTGATATACAAAATTTGATAGTCGCTATTACGCTAGATATATTCTATACCCAAATGCACACTAAAGGGTCTTCAAAAGTAGCAGGAGATTATAGAGAGATAACCAAAATGATATTGGTTGATGAAGCTGATAATTTTATGTCACAAAATTTTGAGAGTTTAAAAAAGATTTTGAAAGAGGGAAGAGAGTTTGGAGTGGGTACAATTCTATCTACACAAGAATTAACACATTTTAAAACATCAGAAGATAATTATGCAAACTATATCTTCTCTTGGGTTGTGCATAAAGTATCTAGCATTAAATCACAAGATATTCAATCGGTTTTTAATATTAGCAATAAAAACGAAGCAGAAAATTTAATGAGTCAGATACGAGAGTTGCAGAAGCATTATAGTTTGTATGTGGATGGGAATAAAAAAGATGTGGTTAAAATGAGAGATTTGGCTTTTTGGGAGCTTTTAAAGCTTAGTAAAGGTTGATTGCTGAATCTACTATAACTGTTAGAGTCATAATAAACTCTAAATGAGATAGCAAGTAAATATGAAATATTTCCAAATAACCTAAAAAATTGAAAGAGTCAGTTTTTGGAAAATAAACAGTATAAGGTATAGAAAATGAATAAATTAATACAAACAAAAAAACTAATAAAACACCATTATCTAGCAAATAATAGACCTATAGTAGTAACATTCAGTGGAGGGAAAGACTCAACAGTAGTTTTACAATTAGTAATAGAAATGCTTTTAGAACTAAAACAAGAGGGACAAAAGTTAAAACAGACTTTTGTTGTTTCTTCTGATACAACAGTAGAAATGCCTATTATTGAATCTTATTTAGAAAATATTTTAAATAGTATAGATATTTTTTGTCAAAAAAAAGATTTGAATTTATCTGTAAATCTAATTAAACCAAAGGTAGAAGACTCTTTTTTCTCTTTGATGATAGGGAAAGGCTATCCTGCTCCTAACAAATGGTTTCGTTGGTGTACAGATAGATTAAAAATTAGACCTGCTACCCATTTTTTAGATACTTTAGTGAGAAAAAATCAATCTATTTTAATGCTTCTAGGGGTTAGGATAGATGAATCTATTAGTAGAGCAAATTCTATTAATTCAAGAGAATTAAATTTTCAAGGACTCTCTTTGCATGACCAAATACCAAATGCCTATGTTCTATCTCCTATTAAAAATTGGACAACACATGAAGTTTGGAAATATTTAAATGTAAATCCTGCTCCTTGGGGTAGTCATAGTAATATGATGAAACTTTATTCTAAGGGAGCAACTCTACCAGATGGAACAGTTAGAGATGGAGATGCTGATTGTAATATCGCACTAAATCCTGAAGCACCATCATGTGGAAAAACTCGTTTTGGTTGTTGGACTTGCACAGTAATTGATAAAGATAGGTCAATGGAAGGCATGGTTCAAAGTGGCGAAGAGTGGATGAAACCTCTTTGGGAGTATAGAGAAATACTTTTAGAGTATAGGGATAGAGAAGATAAGCGAAATAGTAGAAGACGAAATGGTCAGCTTGGATTGGGAGCATTTAATATTGATGTGCGAAAAGAGTTATTGAAAAAGCTCTTTATTATTGAAAAGAAAGAGGCATTTATTAAAAGAGGAATAGAACTTATTTCAAATAAAGAGATAGAAATTATTCAAGAATATTGGAATATAGATGGAGATATTGAAAATTCTGCTCTTAAATTAGCAATTAAATACAATAGAAAAGTTAATATAGTAGAGAGTCATGAAATTGATGAAGTACTGTCTTGCATAACAACTAAAAATTACTCACGAAAACTTTTTAACCGTATTTATGAAGTAGAAAAAAAGCGTAAAAATAGCTCTATAAGAATAGGTATTTTAAATGAGATAGAAGAGAGAGTTAATAATTATTATAAAGGAGAGTTCGTTGAGAATTAAAAAAATAGTTTTAAAAAACCTCTTCTCATTTAATGGAAAACAAGAGATTCTTTTTGAAGAAAAAACACTAATCTTAGCTGAAAATGGCTTTGGTAAAACTAGCTTATTAAACTCTATTAAATTGGCATTAGGACAAAAAAAAGTTAAGATAGATTCTATTTTAAATAGTTCTGCAATGGATAAAGAGTGTTTTATTGAAATTGATTTTGATACATTTACTTTAAGACGAATTTGGGATTTTAAAGAAAACTTTGAGAGCTTAACTATTTATTTAGATGATAATCTATTAAAAGATTATGAGGCAGAGGAGTTTTTAAAAGAAAAATTTCCTGTAGAGTTAATTGATTTTATATTTTTTGATGGAGAAGTTGAAAAAGATTTAATCTTACTTAAATCAAAAAAAATAAAACGAATATTTGAGTACTCTTTTGATTTGGATATTCTATCAAATATGATAGTTGATACCAAAAAAGTAGCCAATAGGCTATCTAATAAGTTAGGTAATGAAGAGATTATAAGGTTTAGTAATCTTCAAGAAGAAGAAGTAAGATTAGCTGAAAATATACTAAATATAGAAGAACAAAAACTTCTTTTAGATAAAGAGGCTAGACAATTAAAAGAACTACTTCGACTAAATGAGCTTAAAATTAGAAATAGAAGTAAAGCAATTGAGTCTGTTAAACAGAAAATAGATAAAAATAAACTAGAATTATCAAAAGAGATAGAGCTATTTCAAGAGATAAATCTCTATCAACTACCTCTACTTTTAAATAGTAAACTTCTTAATAAAGTTAATAGTAAAACTAATCAATCCTTAAAGGTCTTAAACAAAAAAGAGTTTGAATTAAAATTTGATATATTTGTTAAATCTTTAGACTCTCCACAGGAAAAGTATGAGATTCTTCAAAGTTTTTATCAAGTTTTTCAGATGAATAGTGATATAAATTTAAGTTTTTCAAAAAAAGAGTTAATAATGGTTTTAAAAAAATTAAGAGATAGTATTGATGAAAAAGAGAAACTTTTCAAACAACTAGAAGAGATAAAAGAGAAACTTCTAAAAAAAGATAACCTTAAAAAACTAGAATTAGAAGGTATTGAATTAAGTAATAAAAAACATCAAAAAGAGTTAGAGTTAAATCAATTAAATGATAAATTAGATGAAAAAAAGAGTAAATATAAAGAGGTACAAAAACAGCTTCGTTTAGAGTTTATTGCTAAACGAGATAAATACTCAAAAATCAAAGCTATAGAGGAGTTATATAAGATATCAGAAGTTTCTAAGGAGGTATATAGTCAAAAATTATTAGGAAGTTTAAATCAATTTAATACTCTTTTGAGTGAAAAGATTAAACCATTTTTGTCTATTCACCAACATATTAAAAAAATCTATATTAATGACAAATTCAGAGTTATTTTAGAAGATGAAAAAGGTTCTTGTTTAGAGATTGAGTTACTTTCAGCAGGACAGAAACAGATATTAAGTTTTATTTTGATTAGTAGCATTTTAGAGTTTAAAAAATTTGTAGATTTTATCTTTATAGATACTCCATTTGGACGATTATCTAACAAGAGTAGGGATTTTATTTTTAATAACTACTATCTTAAATTTTCGTATTTAACCCTTTTAGTTACAAGTAGCGAATATGATTATATTGAAGAGAAAAAGAGTAGTTTTAAAGAATATAATATTGAAAGAAATAAACTTGGTTCAACCATAGGAGTCGTAAAAAATGATTAGAACAACTAAACTAATAGAAGATTATATTAATCCTCTTTTTAAACTCTTACACTACCCTACAAATACCCATAAATGGATAGCTTTGAGATTTATGATAAATATTTCTTTATCTCTTAAGGATAAAAAATATCAAGTAGAGATGGAAAATTTTGACGGGAAAGAGTATAGGCTTATCCAAATTACAGGGGAGAATAAAGAGGATGAAGATTTTACTACTCATTATTATAAGATGATTGAAGCTTATGAAAATATAACTCTTAAGAATAAGAAAGAATTTGAGAAGAGATTGGAATATCATATTTATAGAGGATATTCTATTTTGAGTGTATCTTTAAAATCTAATAGTAATATTTATGAATTTTTATTACAAGAATTTAGTTTACAATCATAAATTAGAGGTCAAAGAATATGAAACTAATCCTAGCCATAACAGGTGCATCAGGTACGAACCTAGCAAAAAAATTTATAGAGTATCTGCCTAATGATATTGAACTCCATTTAGTTGTATCTGAACATGCAAAAGTAGTAGAGGTTCTTGAAGATAAAAAGGTAACACTACATAACAATAAAAATATAGGAGCTTCAATCGCCTCTGGCTCATTTAGAGTAGATGCTACAGCTATTATTCCTTGTAGTATGAATACGTTGGCAAAAATATCATGTGGGATTGCTGACAACTTAGTCACGCGTGTGGCTTCTGTGGCACTAAAAGAGCAAAAAAAGTTACTATTAGCTCCAAGAGAGATGCCTTTTTCTGCTATTGCATTGGAAAATATGGAGAAGTTGGCTAAATTAAATGTTATTATTGCTCCTCCTGTATTAGGATACTACTCTCCATCACAAACGATAGAAGAGATGGAACGATTTATTATTGGAAAGTGGTATGACGTATTAGGAATAGAGAATAATTTATATGAGAGATGGAGATGATATGAGAAGAGCAATTTACCCTGGAACGTTTGACCCTATTACTAATGGACATGTAGATATTATTACACGTGCATCGACTATGTTTGATGAGATTATTGTAGCTGTTGCCGATAACCCCAAAAAGAACCCAATGTTTAGCGTAAAACAACGTATAGAGATGGCAAAAAAGCCTATACAATCATTAACCAATGTC